>Ga0210403_10000729_pt1 | contig 33162 bp, 36 predicted proteins | sample IncBWC19MmetaG_FD_150863 | JGI IMG/M metagenome (GOLD analysis project Ga0210403, IMG submission 150863) | Forest soil microbial communities from Barre Woods Harvard Forest LTER site, Petersham, Massachusetts, United States - Inc-BW-C-19-M | ecosystem: Environmental > Terrestrial > Soil >...
ATCACGGCGCTGATAGTCATGATGCTGGAAATGTCGGGACTGCCGGCATTGCGCGTGCATCTGTTGATGGCGGCGCTGGTGGTCTCGCGGCTGATGCATCCGCTCGGCATGTATGCCGGACCGACGACGCTGGCATTCCGTATCTTCCGGACCGGCGGGATGACACTGACGATCACGCTGTTGATCGTCTGCGCCGTCGCCATCCTGTCGCGGTTGCTGCGCGGCGCATAGGCGACGCGGCCGGCAGGAGATCAGCCCACGATCAGGCTGGCCGGCTGCCGGCTGCCGGACGGCAGGAAGATCTTCTTCAGCTTCACCAACACGCGGAGCGCAAAGCCGAGCCAGAACGGCGAGGTCTTGCGGCAGAAGGCAAGCTTCTTGACGTGGCCTTCGACGTGCCATTTGGCATGTGCGCCGTCGCGGAAGAAGATAACTTCGCCGGCGGTGTAGCGCGTTGGCGGCATGCCGTCGCTCTCGAGCACTATCGAGCCGTCGAGGATCAGCACCGTCTCGTCGTAATCATAGAACCAGTTGAACTTGCCCTCGGTGCAATGCCAGACCATGGTTGTGGCGAGCCCATCGGCGCTCTGCGACAAAACGCACCAGGTCGCCTCCGGCCTGCCTTCGAGGATCCAGGACGGCTCGATCGGCCGCGGCGTCAGATCGACCGTCAGCCTTGCAATTTCAATCAGCGAGCGCGGCATCTATGTTCTTCAACCCCAGGAAAGATGGCGCGCGAAATCGATTCTGCGGCCCCCAAAATACCCGATCAATCTAGGGACACACGCTTAAGCTTTCCTTACGCAAAGCTGAACAATGCCGGCGAAGTCCGCGGCCTTTCGCCGCCCATCCATCACTGAACGCAACAAGCTTCGCTTACGACAAAGGAAACCATCGACAAGACCGCGAAGGATGTCCATGCCCCTTGATCTCGCCAAGCTTGCCGCCAATGACGAACTCGTCGAACGACTGGGCTGGAGTTTCGACCTGAGCATCGACATCGCGCCCGACGAGCCGGTCTGGTTCACCATCGAAGGCATCAGCAAATTGGAGCCGATCGGCAGCGAAGGCGGCGGTGCCATGTTCGTGCGCCTACCGGATGGGCGGATATTGTACGTCTCGTCGGAAGGCGAAGCCGGCATCATCGCCGCCGATCTCGACGCGTTCATGCTGCTGGTCGCCGCGCATCCCTACTGGAAGGACCTGCTGAACTTTTCCGGCAATGGAAAACTTTCGGAAATGCGTCGTGCCGCGATTGCGATGGAGGCGATGACGCTTTCCGAGCAGGACGATCTCGAGGAGGAACGCGGCTTCGTCAAGGCGGAGCTCGGTCTCGCCGAACCCGAGGACGCCGTCGCCGCGCTGCATCACGCGGTATCGACCTCGGACGTGATCGTGCGCACGCCCCACGGCATCACCTGTACCACGCTGTTCAACCGCTTCACCGTCGACGACATGCCGATGCTGGTCGATTGAGCTCGCTGCCGGATTTGCTATTCAAACAGCCATCCGGGCCTCAACGTTCGGGATGGCACTGAGGTTTGAGCACTGTATTGCGCGCCGGCGCGGGCAAGCCGACCCCCGCGCGCCTCGCCGCCTGAGACGCTATTCGGAAGTCTGTTGGGGGGCCATTGGCGGCGCAACAAAATCGATCTCCGGCCTCAACTGCTGCAAGCGCTCGCACATTTTGCGGGAAGCTTCGGGAGTGTTGAAGGCCACCACCACAACGGAGTCTTCAGGTATTTCAGCCACACCTATCACGGGACATTCGGCGAACGTCGTCCCGTGCTTCAAGGGATCTTCGTCAACATAAAACGACAGCTGGCCTTTGAGCACGACGCCAAGCCAAAGGCCCGCTCCGTATACGCCGAAGACGCCGATTTTCCTTTGACGACCGAAGCCACGAATAAACTCCGGAAGAGACTGAGACCACTCAACGGCTTCAACCGGGGACGCCGATTCCCCTTTTTCACTGTGCTGCGCGACGAACCCTATTTCAACCCGGCCCAATTTGCCCTTGAGGCGATCGACGATGCTGAGCCCCGCCAGTGCCGACACGACATTCAACGAACTTTCCGTGAAGTGAGAGCAGTGTTCCAGGAAAAAGAAATCCGTGTAGACGTACTTGAAGCAGGGAACGATCACAGCCAGGTAACCGTCGGGCTTGAGCAAAGCCGACGCCTGTTTCAGAACGGTCACAGGGTCCGCCAGGTGCTCGAGAACATGATTGAGCGTGATCAGATCGAATTTCTTCGGAATGTTTTCCAGGCTTCCGGAATAAAAATCGGTCGCGCCGTTTGCCCTGATGGATTCTTCTTTTTCGTCGTTCAGGTCATAGCCGACGATATCAAATTGCGGCAGCTCCTCGGCAAACGCAGCGAGCAGGTAACCCATCCCCGTCCCTACATCCAGAACGGCCCCTTCGGCTTTGGTGTCCAGCAGGCTTGCGAGCGTCTCGGCCAACGTCTTTTCCCGGCTAACAACCTTGCCGTCGGAAATGTTGTTTTTCCTGCCACCACCCGGCAGCGTATAGGCAGCCCTGTAAACCTCGTCCAAATGCGCTTGATAGTCCGGTCCGACGTCCTTCTGGACATGTCCGCAGAGACGGCATTCGAAAAGCGTGAAGGGATAAAGTGCGTCTGCGCGCGAAGACGAGGCACATAGGTTTGCGGCAATTGTGAAGAGTCGGCCGCCGCAAATGAGACAAACCTTCGCGATGTTTGGGTGAACGGCCGTCGTCATTGTCTGGGACCGAATCTCCTGCTTGCGATGTTTGGTATCACGTTCCGCCGGCATTTTGCCAATCTGCGCGGCGTGCCGATTTCGCCCTTTCATGCACCGAGTGATCCGGCACAGTGGTCGATCGCCGTCACGCGCCCCTACCCTCGTGGGTGCAGCACCGATGACGCTTTCGACGCGCCCCGCTCAGCTTGACTCACCCATAGCTCCGTGGTTATACGTCAATCAATAACCAACAGGTTATCAATCGAATGCCGAACGCCCACGATGTGCTCTTCCGAACGCTCGCCGATCCAACCCGGCGGGCCATCTTCGAACGATTGTGCCGCGACGGAGAGCAGACGGTCGGCGCCCTGACGGCTCGCGCCGGGGTCTCGCAGCCGGCCGTTTCAAAACATCTCGGCGTGCTGAAGCAGGCCGGGCTGGTGCGCGACCGTCACGAAGGCCGCCAGACGCACTACAGCGCGCAGCTCAGCGCGCTGGCCCCGCTGATCGACTGGACAAGCCAGATGGCCGGCTTCTGGGAGAAGCGGTTCGACCATCTCGAGGATCTGCTGAAGAGGATGGACCAATGAACAACACTGCAACCGAAACGCGCTCCGCCATCGTCGAACGGGAGTTCCCTCATCCGCCGGAAAAGATCTGGCGCGCGCTCACGCAACCGCATTTGATCGAGGAATGGCTGATGAAGAACGACTTCAAGCCCGTCGTGGGTCACAGTTTCAATCTTCGCGGTGACTGGGGCGGCGTGCTGGACTGCGAGGTCCTTGCCGTCGAACCGAACAGAACGCTGTCCTACACCTGGAATTTCACGCACGACGATGCGGCCTACAATCTCAGGAGTGTGGTGACCTTTACGCTCACGCCGACGGATACGGGGACCCGCCTGCGCATGGAGCAGTCGGGCTTCCGGCCGGATCAGAAGCAGGCCTATGGCGGCGCCCACGCCGGGTGGCAGCAGTTCTTTGCCAAGCTCGAGGAGGTTTTGGCGCGGACAGATTGAAGTCTGCCGCGTTGCGCATCGTCTCGCGCTCAAAGGAGGTCCCGTTGAATTGGAATAGTTGGATTCGGCAGATCCACCGCTGGCTGTCCATTGTCTTTACGGTGGCCGTCGTCGTCAACGTCGTTGCCCTGGTACAGCACGAACAAGCCGTCTGGGTGGGCCTCATGGCGCTGTTTCCGCTTGTCTTGCTCCTGCTCACAGGTCTGTACTTGTTCGCACTGCCCTATGCCACCAGGTGGCGCAGCGGCGGAATGTGAGCGGAGCGACGACAAGCATGAAGAAAGCAACCTCGACCATGAAGAAGAGCGGCGCGAAGCAAGGACCAGGAGGAGACTCTCCTTCCCGGCTGATCGACGCGAGGATCAAGGAACTGAACGACTGGCGGGGCCAGACGCTCGCCCGTGTCCGCGCTCTCATCAAGCAGGCCGACCCCGAAGTGGTCGAGGAGTGGAAGTGGCGAGGGGTGCCGGTGTGGGAGCACGATGGAATCATCTGCACCGGCGAGACGTACAAGAGCGTCGTGAAAATGACCTTCGCCAATGGCGCCTCGCTGGAGGACCCTGCAGGCCTGTTCAACTCCAGCCTCGAAGGCAACACCCGACGTGCCATCGATTTTTCCGAGGGTGACAAGATCAATGAGCGTGCCCTGAAAACGCTCATCCGTGCCGCTGTTGATTACAATCAAACAAAAAAGAAGAAGAAAGCGCCGGCGAACAGTCGTGCGAAAGCAAGCAAGAGCAAAGGGACGTGAGCACGCGGCGCATCGTCCGGCGCCCATCGCCATTCGTGCTGTGCTAGGCTGAACCAATCCTGAGGCTGTCGGTTGAACGGACGTCAGCGGAGAGGCCATGCGCGTTGTGATCTGCGGCGGCGGCGTGATCGGCGCCTGCACCGCGTACTTCCTCAGTCGTCGCGGCATCGAGGTCATTGTCGTCGAACGGACCGAGGTAGCGGCAGCGGCGTCCGGCAAGGCCGGCGGATTCCTCGCGCTCGACTGGTGCGCCGGCACGCCGCTGGATGCGCTGGCCCGGCGAAGTTTTGCGCTTCACGCTAAGCTTCCGAGCGAGGTCGCCGGCGATTGGGGCCATCGACCGATGACGGCCTATAGCGGCTTCGTCGTGTCCGAACACGACACCCGCCGTCACGCACCGTCTGAGCTCGACTGGCTGGCTGGTGGTGTGGTCATCGCGGGCCGGCTCAGCACGCCCCAAACGACGGCCATCGTTCACCCCGAAAAATTCACCGCCGCGATGATGAGCGCCGCGCAGGCGCATGGTGCCGAGCTGCGCCGCGGGCGAGTCACGGGCATTGTCCGGCATACGCATGGCGCGACCGCAAAGGGAGTAGAGGTCGAGGGCGGGATCATCGAGGCGGATGCCGTGGTCGTCGCGATGGGACCATGGTCGCTGCTGGCCACCGAATGGATGTCGCTTCCCGCGGTGTTCGGCTGGAGAAGTCCGAGCCTGGTCTACGATACCGGCAGGGATGTGCCTGCGGAGGCGCTGTTTCTCGATTATCACGGGGAGGACGGCACCGCCGTCACGGTCGAGGTGTTTCCGCGCGCGGACGGCAGCACGCACGTCACCGCGTTCTCCGAGGAGCTTCCGCTGCCGCTCGATCCCGCTTCCGTAAAGCCGGAGCCGGACGCGATCGCGCGCCTGCGGGCGATTTGCGAACGGTTGTCGCCGGTATTTCGGAGCGAGCGAATCATCGCGCGGCAGGCCTGCTTTCGTCCGGTCACGCAGGACGGGCTGCCGCTGATCGGCAAGGTGCCACAGAGCGATGGCCTCTTTGTCGCGACCGGCCACAACGTCTGGGGCATCCTCAACGCACCGGCGACCGGGGAAGCTTTCGCAGAGTTGATCGTCGATGGCGCCGCGCGCAGCACTGATCTTGCGCCCTTCGATCCGATCCGGCTTCGCGCGCTCGATCCGTCGCTGCTGCGCACGAGTTGACGAACCTCGCGTTCTGCCGATCGCGTCCGTCAACTCAAATTGATCGCCGAAAGGCGAAGTCTCCTCAATTGAACCGTCGAGCCCTGCCAGCGTTTCCAGACGGGCGACGATGCAGGACAGGTGCGAGAAACGTGAACGAAAACATGCGGCGCGAAGCGCTGAGCAAGGTACCCGAAGTCACCCTCATCTTCTGGATCATCAAGATCGCCGCCACGACGCTGGGCGAAACCGGTGGCGATACCGTCACGATGACGCTCAACTGGGGCTATCTCGCCGGCAGCGCGCTGTTCCTCGCCGCGCTGATTGCGCTGGTGGCGGCGCAGATCACGGCGAAGCGGTTCCATCCCGTGGTATATTGGGCGACCATCGTGGCCTCCACCACCTTCGGAACCACGATGGCTGATTTCGCCGATCGTTCGCTCGGTATCGGTTACACCGGCGGTTCGTTGCTGCTGGCGTTGATGCTTGCGGTGACATTGACGGCGTGGCGATGGTCGGAAGGAACCATCAATGTGAACACGGTCGCGACGCCAAAGGTGGAGGCGTTCTATTGGGCCGCCATCACCTTCTCGCAGACGCTCGGCACGGCGCTCGGCGACTGGATCGCCGATACCGGCGGCCTCGGCTATGAAGGCGGCGCGCTGATCTTCGGCGCCTGCATCGCGGCGATCGTCTTGCTCTATTACGCGACCAACGCCTCTCGCGTGCTGCTGTTCTGGGCCGCCTTTATCCTGACGCGGCCACTCGGCGCCACGGTCGGGGATTTCCTCGACAAGCCGGTCAGCGATGGCGGGCTGGCGCTGAGCCGGCCGCTGGCGTCGGCCGTGATCGCGGCCTTCATCATCGTCTGCATCCTGGTGCTGCCGCAACGCGCCGGCACGCATCCCGGCGCGGGCGAAGCCGAGCCGGGATTGGCGGATAACAAGGCATGACGGGCCTTGATATCCTCTCGTGTCACATTTTGTCCGTCGATTCACGCCAAATTGGTTGAGCTTTGCTCCAACCGCCAACTGTTCAGCTTAAGGAATCATCGAATGCGCAAGATTGTCCTGGGATTCGCCCTGTTGCTGGCCGGCAGCTTCGCGCACGCCGGCGAAACACCAGCGCCCACCGACGCCACGGTTTATTTCATCAACATCAAGGACGGCGACACCGTCACTTCGCCCGTCCTCATCCGCTTCGGCCTGTCCGGCATGGGGGTCGCGCCAGCCGGCACCCAGGCCCCGAATACCGGCCATCACCACCTGATTATCGACGATACGATCGAGGGCGCCGCCCTCGACGAGGCCATCCCGATGGATGAACACCATCTGCATTTCGGCAAGGGCCAGACGGAAGCCTCCGTCACCCTGCCGAAGGGCAAGCACACGTTGCAGCTCATTCTTGGCGACTGGACGCACATTCCGCACAAGCCGCCGGTGATGTCGGAACGCATCACGGTGGATGTGGAATAGACCGGGACTCACCTCTCCCCGCTGGGGAGAGGTGATGGCGTTCGCGGATAGAGTGATTTCAGCCAACAGGCGCTAAGCCCACTCGCCCTTGCGGAAAACGGGCACACGGCGGCCGTCGGCATGAATGCCGTCGATGTCGGTTTTGTCGGAACCGATCATCCAGTCGATGTGGATCAGGCTCTGGTTGCCGCCTTGGGCTGCGATCTGCTGCGGCGTCAGTTTCGTGCCGTCGATGAAGCATTTTGAATAGCACTGGCCGAGCGCGATGTGCGAGGCGGCATTCTCGTCGAACAGCGTGTTGAAGAACAACAGACCGCTTTTCGAGATCGGCGAGGAATGCGGCACCAGCGCGACTTCGCCGAGCCGGCGCGCGCCTTCGTCGGTGTCGAGCACCTTGTTCAGGACTTCCTCGCCGCGCGAGGCTTTGGCTTCGACGATGCGGCCTTCCTCGAATTTCACCTGGATGTTGTCGATCAGCGTGCCCTGATAGGACAAAGGCTTCGAGCTCACGACATGGCCAGACACGCGCCGGCAATGCGGCGTGGTGAAGACCTCCTCGGTCGGGATGTTGGCGTTGCAGGTGATGCCGTTCTTCGCCGTGGAGGCGCCGCCTTCCCATTCATGGCCGTCGGCCAATCCAATGGTCAGGTCCACGCCGGGCGCGGAATAATGCAGCGCCTGGAAGCGCTGGCCGTTCAGCCATTCGGTGCGCTCGCGCAGGCGCGCATTGTGGGCATCCCAATTTGCGATCGCGTCGTCCTTGTCGACGCGCGAGGCGGAGAAGATCGCTTCCGCGAGTTTCGCCACCGCGACGTCCTCGGCATCATCGGGAAAAACCTGCTTCGCCCAGGACAGGCTCGGATAGGCGATGATGTTCCAGTTGGTGTCGAAATTGACGATCTTCTCCAGCGCCGGCTGATAAGCCCTGGAATTGGCCTTGCTGGCGCGCGCGACCTTGGAGGGGTCCTCGCCCGACAGCAGCATCGGATTGTCGCCGACGATCGCAAGCCGCGCGGTATTTTCGGAAAACGCCTTCGCCATGCCCCCATAGAGCCAGCCGGCGGCGCGATCGAAGCTGGCATCGTGGCCGAAGCGATAGCGCGCCAGCGTCAACTCCTCGTCGGAGAAGAACGGCGTCATCAGGCCCGCACCGGCCTTGTAGGCATGCTCGGCGATCTTGCGCACCAGCGGCAGCGCCACCACCGGCGCGGTGAGCAGCAGGTCCTGCCCTTCCTGCAGCTGCAGCCCGACCTTCACCGCGACCTCCGCGAGGCGGTCGAGCTTGACGGGATCGATGGAGGCGGAAAGGTTGCGCTGAAGGGTGTTCATGAAGAGCTCTTTGCCGGGGTGATCCGCCCGTTATGGGGATATTTCGTGGCAGATCAAGGCCCGCTTCACGGCCTTGATCCCCTCTTCAGCCGGCCGGCCGGGCCGCGATCCGCGCGCTCAGCTCCGCGCGCACACGGTCGATCACGCTTCTGTAGTCGCCGGCCTCGGCTTGCCGAAACAGCCGCACGGTCGGATACCAGGGGCTGTCGTCGCGATCGAGCAGCCAGCGATAGTCCGGCGTAAAGGGCAGCAGGATCCACGTTGCGCAGCCCAGCGCGCCGGCGAGATGGGCCACGCTGGTGTCGACCGTGATCACGAGATCGAGACAGGAGATCAGCGCCGCCGTCTCGGCGAAATCGGTGAGGTCGGCCGTGAAGTCGACAATCTCCGGCCGCTCGCCGAGGATCGGACGATCTTCCGGCCTCGGGTCTTTCTGCAGGCTGACAAAACATGCGTCGAGATCCAGGATCGGCGCGAGCAGGCCAGTCTGTAACGACCGGTTGCGGTCGTTGCTGTGCTTCGGGTTGCCGGCCCAGACCAGACCCACGCGCAGGCGATCATGCGCGCCGAGGCGTTGCTGCCACGCCCGCGCGCGTTCCGCCGCCGCGCGCAGATAGGAGGTCTTGGCGGGGATGGTCTCGAGCCTTGTGCCGAAGGCAAGCGGCAGGCTCGACATCGGACAATGGAAATCGCAATCCGGCAACGCAGGAGCCGATTTTGGCAGGCATTGCGCGACGCCTTCCATCTCCGCAACCAGAGAACACAGCGCATCCTGCACGACCAGGATGACGCGCGCGCCCCGCGCCGCCAGCATCGGGACGTAACGCACGAACTGGATGCTGTCGCCGAATCCCTCTTCCGCGCAAACCAGGATGGTGTTGCCGGCGACCGGCTCGACGCCGAGCCACGTCGGCCGCGACAGTTTTGGATAGCCACGAGAGAAGGCTGGAATTTTCCAGCGCGCTTCACGCCCGGCCCAGCCCGCCTCGAAATTCCCGGTCAATAGCTGCACGAGCGCCAGATTCCACTTCGCCACGGCGTAACCGGGATCGGCCGCGATCGCCTGGCGGTTGGCCGCGACCGCTTCGTCGAAGCGGTGCAGCTCGGCAAGCGCCACGGCCTTGTTGTCGAGCGCTATTGCTGAGTCCGGCCGCAGCGCCAGCGCCCGGTCGTACCATGCGATCGCCTCGTCGTGGCGGGACAGGGCCCGGAGTACATTGCCGGTGTTCTCGCAGCTATCCGCGCCGGGATCGAGCGTGTGCGCCCTGATGTTGTCGGCCAGCGCCTCCTCGAACCGCTGCAGACTCGAGAGCGCGAGCGCGCGCCAGCGGAACGTCGGGAGATGATCGCCTTCCAGCTCCTCGCTCAGGTTGAAACAGGAAAGCGCCTCTTCGTGGCGCGCCTCCTGATGCAGCAAGATCCCGGCCTTGCGCGCGGCGTCCAGATGGCGCGGATTGAGCTTCAGGGCATGCTGGTAGCTGAGGATCGCGTCCTGCGGGCGCTGGCGCTCGACCAGCGCGTCACCCAGATTTCGCCAGAGATCCGCATCATCAGGCCTGAGCTGCACGGCCTTGTCAAAGACCTGCAGCGCCTCCTCGCTCCGCCCCTGATTGAGCAGCGTGGTGCCGAGACTCCTCAAGTAGAGCGGCTTGGGGTCGCTGCGGATCGCGTGGGACAACCATTCCACCGCCTGATCATATTGCCGATGCTCGAGCGACAGCAGCCCCATGAGATGCAGCGTGGCGGCGTGATCGGGGTTTTGGGCCAGCGCCTCCCGGCAACAACGCTCGGCGTCGGCATGGTTGCCGACGCGCATCAAGGCGAGGCCGGCCTGACACATCTGGGCGGCCATATCCGAACGAGGCAGATTGGCCTCCTCCAGCCGGATGGCGCGCGAAAACCATTCGATGGCGTGATCGTTCTGCTCGGCATGGAGCGAGAGCAGGCCCATCAAATGCAGCGCGTCGGCGAAATTAGGGGCGATCGCCAGCGCCTGCTGGCAGCAAAGCTGCGCGTCGAGGACCCGGCCGGCGTCAAGATGACAATGGCCCAATTCGCAGAGTTCTGCGGGAGTCTTGGGGGCGCTCGAAGCCGCCTGGGGTTCTTGGCCGGTGGCCCGGCCTTCGCGACGGTTCATTGGCGCTTGTCAAAATTGGCCCGGTCGCGAACGCATAGATGATTCTGCCACAACCGAGAAGCGCGGCGTCAGCCCTGCCAGGGACCGCCCGGTGGTCCCCAATTCCGCTGCGGCATTGGCGCGCTCTCCGGCGGCAGCGCCACACCGTCCTGGGAGTTCAGCACGGCAAGCCGCGTGCCCCACTCCACCACAAGCGTGCCGAACCACGTCACCGCCAGCGGCCAGAGCCGATATTTCCAACGATTCCGACACGTCCAAAACTCTCGCGCAGCAAACCCCGTCGTTGACGCGTTGGTATGGCTTGCGGTTCAACCGGCAAGTTTCACATCCGGCTCGGCCCGGCCGTGCGCGCTGGCGTCGAGAATAAAGGTGCGGCCATGTTCGGGATCTCCAGCGCGGGCGCTCTCATCCATGCCTTGCCAGGCGGAGGTGACCAGCAACCGCGAAAGGTCGCTGCCGACGAATGCGGGACAGCTCGATTGGCGCGCGGGAACGCGCAGGGAGCGCAGGCGCCGGCCGTTTGAGTCATAGACGTCGATACAGCCGCCGCCCCAGCGTGCGTTCCAGATCGAGCCGTCGGCATCGACCACGGCACCGTCGATGCCACCGACGCCTTTGTGATGGACGAACGGCACGGGATCACCGAGCGGCAGGCCGGTCGCCGCATCGAGCGCCACGCGATGCAGGATGTTGGTCGCGGTGTCCGCGAAATAGCCGGTCTCGCCGCCTGGCGAGAAGCAGATCGCGTTGGGAATGGTGATGTTTGGATAGAGGCGCAGGATGTGCCCGCGATGCAGCGCATAGATCGCGCCCATGCGAGGCTCGGCCTTGCGCCCCATGGTGCCGAACCACAGCGTGCCGGAGGGATGGACGCGCGCGTCGTTGGAGCGTGTTGCCGGATTGTCCGCCTCGAGCGGCGCGAACAGCTCCGTGCGGCCATCGGCGACATGACGGATGTAAAGCCCGTCCTCGGTGACGAGAAGCTGGCGCTGCGCATCGATCCGCGCCAGCGCGCTCGCCATTTTGCCGAGCGTGTGAATCTTCACACGCCCGCTTGCGATATCAGCTTCGAACAGCCGCCGCTCCAGGATGTCGAACCACCAGGCGGTGTCGGTTGAAGCGTCATAGGTCGGGCCTTCGCCGAGATGACAGCGCCCGGCCGAAAGCGTCGCGGTCGGTACCTCCTCCGTGTGTTCCGACGCCATCGCGGGTCACACAATCGAGAAACGATAGACGGTCTCGTGCCGGTAGAGCCTGCCGGGATCGAGCCGCGCCGAAGGAAAGTCGGGACGATTAGGCGTATCCGGCCAGGCCTGCGGCTCCAGACAGAAGGCGTCGGATTGCCGGTAGAGCCGGTCGCCCTTGCCGGGGAGCGTGCCGTCGAGGAAATTGCCGGAGTAGAACTGCAGACCGGGCTGATTGGTCAGCAATTCCATCACGCGGCCGCTCCGGGGCGACTCCACCCGCGCGGCGAGTCGGACGCCTTCGCCGGGCATCAGACAATAATTATGGTCGTAGCCGCGCCCGCGCAGCAGCTGCTCGTTACCTTTGCGGATGCGCGAGCCGATGGGGTGCATTTGACGAAAATCAAACGGCGTCTCGTCAACCGGATGCGGCGGGCCAGGCAGCGGGATCGAGGTCGCATCTGTCGCGAGAAAATGATCCGCGACGATGCGGATGCGATGGTCGAGTATCTGGGATTCCGACAGTGCGCCGTCGAGATTGAAGAAGCTGTGGTTGGTCAGATTGACCACCGTCGGACGATCAGTCGTCGCCTCGAACGTCACCGCCAGTTCGGTCGGGCCGGTGACGCGATAGGTCACGCGCGCCTCGAGCTTTCCGGGAAAGCCGCCCTCACCGTCGGCGCTGGCGTAATCCATCACCGCCGCCGGCTCCGGCGTGTCCTTCACTTCCACAATGCGCCAGAGCTTTCTGTCAAAGCCGTCATTGCCGCCATGGAGCATGTTGGGGCCATTGTTGACATCGAGCTTGATCGTCGCGCCATCCAGCGTGAACCGGCCGCCGGCGATGCGGTTGGCATAGCGGCCGATGGTGGCGCCCAGAAATTTGCGCTGGGCGAGGTATTCGTCGAAGGTGTCGTGTCCGAGCACGATGTCGTCGCTGCGCCCGGCGCGGTCGGGCACATGCAAGGTGTGCAGCACCGCGCCATAGGGGATGATGCCGGCCTCAAATCCCTCCACGCCGCGCAGCACGATGCGCTCGAGGTCGGTGCCATCGGGCATATGGCCGAAGGACGCGCGTTCGACTCGGGGCTTGCTGACAGTGCTCATGCTCAGAACCCAAAGGCTTCGACGTCGCGCCGCCGTCCCAGCAGGAAGGCATCGGCGACAATCTGCAAGGGCGCGAGGTCGACGTCGCATTCGCCTTTCGCCGCCAGATCGACAAAGCGGCGATAGAGCGCCGGATATTCCTCCTTCATTGCGTCTACCACGCCCTCGTCGCCGTCACTCATCTTGGCACCGCCGCCAGACAAGACGAGCGGGCCGCGATCGGTCTCGACGCGGATATCCCACGTCTGCGGGCCGCTGTGGCGGAAATCGAACTCCGCCCTGATCGGCAGGCCCGTGGCATCGGCCATGTCCATCTCGACCACAATCGGCGCCTCGTGATTGGAGGGAAAGCCGAGCTCGGCGCCGGTCACGAATACCGGCCTCGGCAAAATGCGGGTCAGGATCGAGAGCGCATTGATGCCGGGATCGAACACGCCGAACCCGCCTGCCGCGAAAATCCAATCCTGGCCGGGGTGCCACACCCGCACGTCCTCTTTCCAGATGATGGTGACCGACTTGATTGAGCGCTTGGCCAGTAGCTCGCGCGCGGGCTCAACCGCCGGGGCAAAGCGCGAATGCCAGGTCGCAAACAGGGTTTTGCGCGCGGCCTGCGCCACGGCAAGCAACGGCGCGATCTCGCTGACGGTGGCGCCCGGCGGCTTTTCCAGCATCACGTGCTTGCGCGCCTCGAGCGCGAGCCGTGCCTGTACGGTGCGCACCTGCGGCGGCGTGCAGAGCGTGACCGCGTCGATCTCGGGCCCGTCGCGCAGCAGCGCGTCGAGGCTGGCGAAGTTGGGAACACCCGGCGATTTCACCTTGGGATCGGCGACCGCCACCAGCTCGACCCCGGACGTGGCCGCGATCGCCGGCACATGCCGCGTGGTCGCGATCTTGCCGAAGCCGACAATGGCGAGACGAAGTTTTGTCATTGCTTTTCCTTGTTGTCCTCGTCGTGTGCAGCCGCGGGATCGTGCAGCGTCGGATCGACCGAGCTCGCGCCATGCCTTCGCATACCATTGAAGATGACCGCGGTCATGGCCTCGTTGGCCGCTTGCGGATTGCCTTGCGCGATCGCATCGCCAATGCGCTGGTGCCAGCTCAGCACTGTGTCGCGGTCATCGGGATCGACGGGCGCGCTGAGCAGGAAGGACGCCCGCAACGCCGCGGCGATGACGGCATCGACGGAGCGCATGAAGGGATTGCCGGAGGCATTGGCCACTGCAATATGAAGCGCGAGATCGCCGTCAGTGAAGGCGTCGGAGTCCGAGGGCGCTCGCTGCATGATGTCGAAGGCTCGGCGCAGCTCGACGATATCGGCCTCGGAACGCCGGGTCGCGGCGAGCGCTGCGGCTCGCGGCTCGACCGCAAGGCGAATTTCGGCGAGGTCGGAGAGGAAGCGCCGGTCGATGCCGACATCGAGGTGCCAGGCCAGCACATCGGCATCGAACATGTTCCAGGAACCGCGTTCGCGCACCACCGTGCCGACGCGCGCCTTGGTCGTGAGCAGGCCCTTTGCGACCAGCGTCTTGACGCTTTCGCGCAAGACCGGCCGCGACACGCCAAAGCTCGACGTCAATTCGGCATCGCCCGGCAGGCGCGCGCCCTCAGCGTAACGGCCAGCGATGATGTCGATGCCGATGCCGCGGGCGACCTGCTCATGGTTGGAGTGCGCCCTGCGCGTTGGAATAACGACCAGTCGGGAGCTCATGGTTTTGGCACTCCTTCCCCACGCGGGCGCGACCGGCCGGCGAGCCTCGTTCCACAGCTCCGCCACTCGTTCTAGTCATATTATCTTACTGTTGCCAGAGACTTCATTCCAACGGCATGTTGGCGAGCCCGACCAGGCCCGGCGATTCCTCGAGGATGAGCCAGGTCGGCATTTTGGCGAGCATGGAGGCGAAGCGCCCCTTGCTCTCGAAACGCTGGCGGAAGGCCGAAGCGGCAAAGGCCTCCTTGAAGCGGAGCAAAATTCCGCCGGCGATGTAGACGCCGCCGAAGGCGCCGATGGTCAGCGCGAGGTCGCCGGCGACGCTGCCCAGGAATTCGCAGAAGCGATCGAAGGCGCGGACGCAGTTCTCGTCCGACTTGTTCATGGCGTGCTTGGTGACGTCGGCCGGCGAGTACATCAAGGGCTCGATGCCGCGCAGCGCGCACAGCGCTTCATAGAGGTTGACAAGGCCGGCACCGCTCAGCACGCGCTCGGCCGAGACATGGCTCCAGCGCTTGCGCAGCATCTGGATGATCGCGAACTCCTCCTCGGTCGATGCGGCGAGCGTGGCGTGCCCGCCCTCGCCCGCGACCAGCGTCCAGCCATCGCCGTGCGGAATGAGCGAGCTCATGCCGAGACCGGTGCCGGGCCCGACCACGCCGATATTGCCGTGCGCATCGGCAATGGCGGGACCGATGGTGAATTTCTGCTGCGACGTGAGATGCGGAATGGCGTAGGCATTGGCGGCGAAATCGTTCACGACCGTCAGCGCGGTCAGACCCAGGCTGCGCTTCAACTCCTCGACCGAGAACGACCAGGCCTTGTTGGTGAGCGAAATCCTGTCGCCGAGCACGGGCCCGGCGATTGCCAGCGCGCCCGACAGGTTCGCGCGCTCGGCTTCCGGCAGCGCCTTCAGATAATCCGCCAGCGCATCATGCAGCGACGGATAGTGGTCGACCTCGACATGCCTAAGCTGCTGGTATTTGCCGCCCTGTGCGATCGCAAAGCGCGCATTGGTGCCGCCGATGTCGGCGATCAGTCGTAATTCGTTCACGAGACGCTCCATGCAAGACCATTACCATGTAAGGCAAGCGCGCAGACATGTCCGGGGCTCAGAACCATAATTCGGCATGCGTGGATCGGTTTCACAGCGGCCCTTTCCGAAGCCCGGGTTTGGCAGCCGCCCCGATCAATTGCAGCCCGACTTCGTCCCGCATAGGTTAGGTCTGCCGTGGCAGGCGACGGAGCTCCGATGATCGAGCTGCACTGGGAAAGCGACATCCGCGCAGCGGCGGAGCGGGTGTTCTCGCTGCTTGCCGAGCTTCGCGACTATGATCGCTGGCTACCGGGCTCGTCCGCGTTCCGCGGCACCCACCGGATATCTGAAGGCCCGATCGGCGTCGGCACAACCTATGTCGAACCGGGGCTGTTCGGTGTGCGCCACGGCAAGGTCACGGAATTCGAGCCGCCGCGCCGGCTGGCATTCGAGCAGCCAATGACGATGCGGCCAAGTGCCTTCGGTGTGATCGGCATCCGCCTCTGGATGACGCTGGCGCCTGATGGCGACACCGTCCGTGTGAGTCGCGATTTGCAGCTCGATCCGAGCGGGCCGGTAAAACTCCTGATGCCATTCGTCCTGCCAGCGTTCCGCAGCGAGAACATGCGGTTCATGAAGACGCTGAAGGCTTACGCCGAAAGCGACCGGCCTTGAACAAAATGAAGAAGCTGTCCCGCGGCGACGGCTTCCCTCGATCTACCGACAAGTGCCGTCGCTTCTCAATAGCACCGCATCACATTGATGGTCTGCTCGCTGCCGTCGCGGCCGGTCGTCCTCACGGTCTCCACCGGGCAGCTCGACACATAGGGCTTGTTGGACGGCGTGACATTCGGCGGGAAACGATGGGCCCAATCCCAGGGAACGTCGTAGGTGGAGGTGTAATGGACGTCCTGTGACGTCTGTGGCGGCACATCCGCATAGGGTGCGCCACCGGAGGGATAGGCTCCATCGCCGTAGTCGCCCGGCCAGAAGGTCCCGCCAAAATTTCTACGGTGATGCCGGAACGCCGGCGCAACCGGCCCACGAACCATCGCACGAGCCGAAGCAACCGATCCCGACCTCGCCATTGCCTCGCTGGCGGGAAGCATCAAAGCGACGGCGCCGAGAGACGCGATCAACGCGCTATACATTTTATACGTCATGACACGCACCAATTCGTTGGTTGCTCGACAGCTCCCCAACGCACGCTAGGCCGGCGCCGTCGCGGCCGCAAATGCATCCTTAAGCGTTAGTTAAGACACACTATTAATAGAATAGCGCTTTCAAAAAGACCCTGATTTCAAGGGGATAGTCCTCTCATCCGCGGGCCGCCGTCATCGCAATTGCTGCCCCCCATGCGGCGTCCGGATCGCGGCCGAGAGCGATGGCCTTTCAGCCACCGAAAACCGCACGCGCGGATCATCGAAGAAAGGCCTCAGCGAGCGGCCCAGCGCCGCCTCGGCATGGGCGACGCCAGCGGCCAAATCGCCGGCGGCGATGGTGATGTGATCGAACTGAAGCAAGACACGTCTCTGGATGGGATTTAAAGGGGCGGCGGGCCTTGTAGATATGATCGATCGCTGGAAATTTCAGGCCCAGGGGGGCTGCGACGAAAGAATGGAAACCATGCATTTCGCAAAAGCGCCCTAGCCGTGCGACAAGCCGCTGCCTAACTGCCTTGTGAAAAAGCTCCGCTCTCACGAAACCGGATCAATGACCAAACCTCTCGAATTCGGACTAGATACTTTTGGCGACGTCACCAGAAACGCGAGTGGCGTGTTGCTGCCGCATGCGCAGGTGATCCGCAACGTCGTCGACGAGGCGGTGCTGGCCGATCAGCTCGGCATCGACTTCATCGGGCTCGGCGAGCATCACCGCGCCGACTTTGCGATCTCTGCGCCCGAGGTGGTGCTGGGAGCGATCGCGTCCCGCACGAAACATATCAAGCTCGGCTCTGCGGTGACAGTGTTGAGCTCGGATGATCCCATCCGCGTATTTCAACGTTTTGCGACGGTGGATGCGGCGTCGAACGGCCGCGCCGAGGTGATCCTCGGTCGCGGCTCGTTCACCGAGTCCTTCCCGCTGTTCGGCTTTGACCTCAGGCAATATGAAGAGCTGTTCGAGGAGAAGCTCGATTTGTTCGTCGAGCTCCTGAAGCAGCAGCCGGTGACCTGGCAGGGCAAGCTGCGCCCGCCACTCAAGGACCAGACGGTGTACCCGCCGGTCGAGCACGGCACGCTAAAGACCTGGATCGGTGTCGGCGGCAGCCCGGAGTCGGTGGTGCGCGCGGCGCATTACGACCTGCCGCTGATGCTCGCCATCATCGGCGGCGATCCGAAGCGCTTCAAGCCTTACGTCGATCTGCACCACCGCGCCTATGAACAATTCGGCCGGCCTGCGAAGCCGATCGGCGTGCACTCGCCGGGCTACGTCGCCGAGACCGACGAGAAGGCGCGCGAGGAGCTGTGGCCCGACTACAAGACCATGCGCGACCGCATCGGCAAGGAGCGCGGCTGGCCGCCGATAGGCCGGGACGAGTTCGTGCATGAAGCCGATCACGGCTCGCTCTATGTCGGCTCGGCGGAAACCGTGGCGCGCAAGATCGCCGCGACCGTGAAGGCGCTGGGCCTCGCGCGCTTCCAGCTGAAATATTCGGCCGGTCCCTTGCCGCACGAGAAGCTGATGAAGAGCATCGAGCTGTACGCGACCAAGGTCGTGCCGCTGGTCAGGGAGATGCTGGCGGAGGCGGCGGTGCCGGCGTGATGTCGCGCAACGCTGCGTGTTCAAATCACAAAGAACCCATGCGTGCCGTCGCGGCGGAGCTGCTCGACCAGGCCGAACTCCCAGTCGAGATAGGCCTGCATCGCGGCATCAGCGACTTCGGTGCCTTCATAGGGACGCCGGTAGCGGTGTGACGGATCGGGCCTGGGCAGGACCAGCGGTGGGCCTGCCTCAAGCGCGCCGTCGTAACCACCGTCGAGCACGTAGACTTCCCAAGCCATCTGGGCGAGCCAGGATGCCGTCATGTCGGCGCGGACGCTTTTGTCGTCGGTGAGCAGGATGCGCGCGCCGCGCACGGGTGCGGCCATGTCGATCTCCTGCACGAGCTGGCCGCCGGGATAGTGGCGGAAGCCGGTGAGATGACCGGCCGCATATTCGTCCGCCTCGCGCACGTCGAAGCGATAGAGCGTGCGCGCGCTATCGGCCACGAGCGCAGCCGCTTCGCAGGGGCCCAGATGCCGAACGCCGGCGCGATATGCGACGTCGCGGGCGCTGTTCTTCGCGCCCTCGAACATGCCGATGTCGCCGCGACGATCGGCGCCGTGCTCGAGGCCGTGCCGCGCCAGCGTCCAGCCGATGGTGCCATTGCGCAGCGCCCGCACCTTGTTGGGCAGGCCCGCATTGATCAGCGACTGCGTGCCGATGATCGATCGGGTGCGGCCGGCGCAGTTGACGATGATGGTGGTGTCGGGATCGGGCGCCGCGCTCCCCGCGCGCAGCACCAGCTCCGCGCCGGGCACGCTTAACGAGCCCGGGATGTTCATGGTGGCGTATTCGTCGAATCGGCGGACATCGAGGATGGCGATATTGGCGCCGTCCTCGATCAGCGATGCAACCTCATCCGCGCTCAGCGACGGCGTATGACGGCGCGCTTCGACTAGCTCGCCAAAAGCCTTGGCATAAGAGTTGACGTCCTGGAACACCTCGTAACCGGCGCTCCGCCACGCTGCGAGGCCGCCATCGAGTGTGCGGACGTTGGTGTAGCCTAGTTCTGACAGCTGAGCGCTTGCGTTTGCCACCAGCCCTTCACCGCCGTCGTACAAGACGATCGAGACATCCTTCCGCGGCAGCCTCGCTGCGGCTTCGAGCGCGATCCGGTCGGCGGCCATATTGGCCGCGAACAGCGGATGCCCGGTGGCGAATGCCGCCTCGTGCCTGACATCGAGCAGCGCGATCTCCTCGCGCAGCAACAGCGATGTGCGGGTGTCCTGTGGGGTAACGGTGGACGTGGTCATGAGGATAGCTCGCGAAAGTTGGCGACGGGCTTCGTAACCTCAAGCAGGCCGATCGGCAATCATGCGAACGGGCCAAGCAAAAAGTTTGAGTTTGTCCTGCTTGACGAGCCGCGCATTCTATGATGTTCTACTTTTGTTCTTTATCAATCTTTGGTTGTGTACAGGGGGGGCTTCATGCCCGATGTCAACGCGGTGTCAGCCGAGACTGTCTGGCTTGTTTTTCATAAAGACGACAAGACTCCGAAGGAGTTTGTCCTTGGGCTTATCAGGACCGTGCTAGCCAAATCCGAGCGCGACGCGCGGGCAACCGTTGCGCAGATACACCGGGAAGGCATGTCCGCGGCCGGCCCTTATCCCGCTGCGGTGGCGAAGGTATTGCTCGATGAGTGCGAACGGCGCGTTCGCGAGGCCGGACATCCTTTGCGCGTGACCGGCGAGGAAGCGACAGATTCCTCCGACGAAACCCAGGATGCGGCATTCGCCTGCGCGTGCGAAGCCCTTGATTGGCATTTCTCCGGCACCCCGCCGAGCGCGCTGGTCACGAGATTGCGGCAGTTTCCGCTGCACATGCAGGCCGATGTCCAGGTCGCGATCGCCAGACTGTTCTCATCTCCGGTCGGTTTCTTCGGCATTCACGAGGAATACCGCAACGATCTCGACTTCGCGCAGCTTTTGAGGGATGGCCGGCAAGCGAAAGCACTGGCGCCGCCGCAATATCTCGACGTGGACGTCGGCGAAGCCGCGCCGGTGAAGTGCCTGCGCAACGGATTATGGCTGTGCCAGCACGGCGAACTGCCTTATGTCGTCGTCCTTGCCCGTTTCCGGGAATACAGCTCGGAACCACTCCTCCACGTTGAAATAGCAGTGCTGGCCGGCGATGCCGGCGATAGCTTCGCCGAGCATTGTTTTGCGGAGCTGGAAACGGCGGTGCGTGAGGCACACTCCTATCGCGGCAAGGTCTTGTCCTTCGATGCCGACGACGAATATCGCGGCAGGTCGGTCGGCCTCATGGTGCATCGGCTTCCTCCCGTGCACCGCGAGCAGGTCATCCTGAGCGAGCCAACGCTGAAGCTGCTCGATCGCAACGTTCTGCGGTTTGTCGAAAGCCGTGAAGCGCTACGCGGGCTGGGTCTTTCGACGCGCAAGGGCATCCTGCTTTACGGACCGCCGGGCACCGGCAAGACCCACACCATCCGCTACCTCGCGGCCAATTTGCCTGGCCACACGACCTTGATCATCACGGCCGCGCAAATGGGCTGGCTCGGCGCCTATATGGGTCTTGCGCGGCTGCTGCAGCCTGCCATGGTCGTGATCGAGGACGTTGATCTGATCGCCCGCGATCGCAACGAGATGGACGGGCCTTGCGAGGAGTCGCTGCTCAACAAGCTCCTCAACGAAATGGACGGGCTGAAGGAGGACGCCGACATCCTGTTCGTCCTCACCACCAACCGGCCGGAGGAACTGGAGAGCGCACTGGCCGGCCGGCCCGGCCGCATCGACCAGGCCATCGAGGTGCCGCTGCCCGACGACATCGGGCGGGCCAAGCTCGTCAGGCTCTATGGCAAGGGCTTGCCGCTCAGTGCTGCGGTCGTGGATGAAGCCGTCCGGCGCACGGAAAGGGTCAGCGCCGCCTTCATCAAGGAGTTGATGCGGCGGATCGCGCAAAGCGCGATCGTGCGCGACGGCGGCCACTCGGTCATACCGGCCGACATCGACGAAGCGCTGAATGACATGCTGTTCGCCGGCGGCCGGCTCAATGTGAAATTGCTCGGCGGTGCGCAGGAGATGGCCGAGGCATAGAGCGGGCCGTCCGCAAGTTTCCTGTGCCCGCCTATTCCAGCTCGGCGCCGCGACGCTCCGGAATCAGGAGCCACATGGTGACGAGATCGACGACATAGAGCGCCGCCAGCAGCGTGATGGCAAACTCGAAACCTTTCGCGGATGCGACGAGGCCGACCAGCAGCGGACCGAAACCGCCGACGGCCCGGCCAATGTTGAACAGGACGTTTTGCGCCGTCGCGCGCGCCGCGGTCGGATAGAGCTCGCTCATCAGCGCGCCGTAGCCGCCGAGCATGCCGTTGACGAAAAAGCCCATGACCATACCTGCCAGCAGCAGCGTGGTCGGATCGGTGAGCCGCGAGTAGAGCAGCACCATCACCGCCGCACCGGCCATGTAGATGAAGAAGGCCGTGCGCCGGCCGACGCGATCGGCGATCTGGCCGAACACGAAAATGCCGATCGCCATGCCCGCGATCGTCGCCGTGGTCCAGACCGCGGTCTGCGTCAGCGCCAGGCCGAACCGGGTCGACAGATAGTTCGGCAGCCAGATCATGACGCCGTAATAGCCGAAATTCTGCACCGAGCAGAGGATCGCCATGCCGATCGACAATTTGATCGTTTCGGCGTCCTTCACCAGCAGCCGGAACGAGGATTGCCGCCTGTCGGCCTTCGAGCGGTTCAGGAACAGCTCGGGCTCCTGCAGCGTGCGGCGAATGACATAAGCCGCGACAGCCGGCAAAATGCCGAGCAGGAACATGCCGCGCCAGCCGATCACCGGCAGCAGCAGCGGCGTGACGATGGCCGCCGCCAGCACGCCGCCCTGCCAGCCGAGCCCGACATAGGACGACACCCGCGCCCGCTCGGCGGCCGGACAGGCTTCCGCAACCAGCGCCATGCCGATGCCGAATTCGCCGCCAAGCCCGAGGCCGGCGATGGTCCGGTAGATCAAGAGGTCGTAGTAGCCGTGCGCCAGTGCGCACAGGCCGGTGAACACGGCGAACAGGACGATGGTCCAGGCCAGCACGCGCACCCGGCCGAGCCGGTCCGACAGCCAGCCAAACCCAAAGCCGCCGAGCACGGCGCCGAACAGCGTGGCGGTGACCAGCGAGGCGCCTTGCGCCTGCGTCAGTCCGAGGTCGGCGGAGATCGGCCGCAACATGAAGCCGAGGATGAGCAGGTCGAAGCCATCGGTCGCATAGCCGATCGCGGATCCGAGAATTGCGTTGCGGCGTGCGCGCCTGGCGCTGGTTTCGGTCGCGACGTCATCGACGCCCAGCGTTGCCTGGCTCACGTTCACTGGCTCCCCCCTTTTGTTGCCGGGTCGAGCGAAGCAAATCCGTCCGATCGGGTGCAACAACTATCTTGGGCGGAAGCCGCATCTGTCCACTTCAAACCGGAGCGCGGACGCCTATCCCTGATGTTTCCCAGATGCTTCCTTGGCGTTGATTCCACATGCGTTAAGCTCGCCGGGGTTGCCTGGAGAACCGATGCGTTGCTTCGTCTCGACCGTGCTCGTGCTGTCGGCCCTGTCGGTGTCCAGCGTCCACGCCGACGAGTGCGAGGCGAAGGCCGTGGAAATTGCCGGCGAGATCGGCCTGGATGCGAGCCCGCGCGGGTCTGACAATTCCATTGCGCTAAGCGCCCGCAGCGACGGGGAGGATGATTACGGCGCCTATCTCCTTTGCAAGGGACCGCTCGGAATGACCCTGCGCTATCTGAGCCCACCCTCTCCCGGGCCCAAATGGTACGAATTCGTCGGCCGATCGGCTGCGATCCTGATCGGGGTCAAACCGGCTTCCATCGTGCTGGAGGCGAGGAACTGCGTCGAGAATGCGCGCCTGCGCGATGGCGTCTTCCGTTCGCCCGGCTCCGCGCTTCGGATCATGTGCAGCGTGAGCAAGAACGACGCCCGCGCGGACTTGGCTCTGGCTGCGCGGTAATCGCGCGGTGTCATTGCCTGGGACCGACGGCGGCGCCCAGTCCGCTCCTTTGTAACCACGCTTCGACCCGCCTTGCATTAGTATCTTGCATTACAAGGTACCTTGCTATATAGAACCCGACGCTCAGGAGTTCGATGACGGAATCGACGATCCACATTCAGCTCAAGAAAGGGGCGCTCGATATGTGCGTGCTGGCGCTGCTGGCCCGTGGCGAAAGCTATGCCTATGAGATCGCCAGCACGCTCGCGGCGGGCATCGGCATGGGCGAAGGGACGATCTACCCGCTGATGCGCCGCATGCAGGATGACGGACTGGTCGCCACGCGCCTTGTCGAGTCGAGCAGCGGTCCGCCGCGAAAATACTATCGGCTTACGCCCGCCGGCCGCGCGGCACTCGCTGCGCAGAAGCGCGAGTGGCGGGCATTCGCGGACGCGGTCGCGCAACTTCTCGGAGACGGCAAATGAACAAGGCGGCCTTCCTGCGTATTCTCCGCGACGGACTCGCCGGACTTCCCGGGCAGGACATCGACGAGATCGTGGGTGACTACGGCGCCCATTTCGACGAAGGCCTCGCTGCCGGGCGCAGCGAGCAAGACATCGCCACAGCGCTCGGCGATCCCCGGCGACTGGCGCGGGAGTTGCGCGCCGAGACCGGGCTGCGCCGCTGGGAAAATCACCACAGCCTGCGCAATTCCGCATCCGCGCTGCTGGCGCTCGGCGGCCTCGCTGCGGTCGATATTCTGCTGCTGTTGCCGCTGCTATTCGCCGCGGTGCTGACCATTCTCGTCCTCGGCCTCGTGATTTTCATCCTCGGGATCATCGGTGTCGGACTGTTGCTGAGCGTATTCAAGCTCGCCGCCATCGCGCCGATCTCCACGCTCGTGCTGCGCGTGCTGGCGAGCATCGGGCTGATCTGTGCCAGCGCCGGAATTGCGACGCTGCTGCTGCTCGCCCTCAACGGCGCGATCAAAAAGCTTGGCGGCTTCGCGCGGCTGCATTACCGGCTGCTCAAACCGGAGCGGCACCTTGGTTGAGGGAACGGAGAGTGAAATGCGTAACCTGCAGACAGCAATGCCGACGACCCGCCTTGATCGCCGCCATTTTCTGGCCGCGCTTGGCGCCGGCCTGATCGTGGCTCCTCGCGCTCTTGCAGGACCCTCGCCCGAGCGGATCAGGCCGCGCCTTGCGCAAGCCGAGCAGGACGGCGAGGTCAGTGGATTGCATGCGCTCCTGGTAAGCCAGGCCGGCAAGCTCGTGTTCGAGCACTATGGACGCGGCATCGATGAGGCCGAAGGCCGCGGCCTCCTCGGCACTGTCGTCTTCGCCCCGGACGTGCCGCACGATTTGCGTTCGGTGTCCAAGAGCGTGGTCGGTCTTGCCTACGGCATTGCGCTGGCGGCCGGAAAAGTGCCGCCACCCGAGGCCAGACTGTACGACCAGTTCCCGGAATATCCCGATCTCGCAAGCCAGCCGGGCCGCGATCGCCTCACCATCCATCACGTGCTCAGCATGACGCTCGGGCTCGACTGGGACGAGCTCACGATTCCCTATGGCAACCCGCGCAATGCGGAGACTGCGATGGAGGCAGCGCCCGACCGTCTCCGTTTCATCCTGGCGCGGCCGATCGCCGGTGAGCCCGGCGCGAAATGGACCTATTGCGGCGGCGCCACCGCGCTGCTCGGCCGGTTGATCGCGAAAGGCACCGGCGAGCCGCTGCTCGGCTATTGTCAGCGCGTCCTGTTCGATCCCCTGGGTTTCGGTCCCACCACCTGGGCGAAAGGCCGGGACGGCGAGTTTCGCGCGGCCTCCGGCCTGCGGCTGTTGCCGCGCGACCTCCTGAAGATCGGCCAGCTCATGCTCGCCGGAGGAGCGTGGGACGGCCGGCCGCTCGTGCCGCGTGACTGGGTGAAACGCGCCATCACGCCGATGGTCGCGATCGAGGACGGGCGCCGCTACGGCTATCACTGGTACCTCGCCGCTTCCCCCGCTGGCGCATCTCAACAGTGGCAACGCTGGGTGGGCGGCATCGGCTGGGGCGGCCAGCGCCTCTATGTCTTTCCCGAGCTGGACCTCGTGGTGGCGCAGAATTGCGGCAACTACGAAAAGCCGGGCACGGAACAGCGGCGCATCAACGACACTATCATCAGCGAGATCGTGCTGCCAGGCTTCGTCTAGGGAACGGCGTCAGTCCGCGAGAACTGCCAGGTGATTGTAATGCCTGTCAACGTTCGGTAGACGGGACGCTCCTTGCCTGATGGGGCTCCAGCACAAGCTGCGGAAGAGAGAGTATGGCGCGTAACATTCTGATCCTTGGAGCCTCGTATGGCTCATTGCTCGCGACAAAGCTGCTGATGGCGGGTCACAACGTGACCCTGGTGTGCCGGAAGAAGACGGCAGAGCTCATCAATCGCGACGGCACCGAAGTTCGCATCAAGCTGCGTGACGAGCCGACGCACCGTGCGATCTTCTCGCGCGACCTGCCCGGGAAGGTAGACGCGACAACGCCCGCCGACGTCGACCTTTCGCGGTATGATCTGGTTGGCCTTGCCATGCAGGAGCCGCAATACACCAACCACACCATCCGGGTCCTGATGATCAAGATCGCCGAGGCGAAGCTGCCTTGTCTTTCGATCATGAACATGCCGCCCTTGCCCTATCTCAAACGGATCGCGGCGCTCAAGGAGATGGACCTTGAGGAGGCCTATACCAACGCCCAGGTATGGGAACGCTTCACGCCAGGACTGGTGACGCTCTGCTCGCCCGATCCGCAGGCCTTCCGCCCGCCGGAAGAGGCGGCGAACGTGCTTCATGTCGGCCTGCCGACGAACTTCAAGGCGGCGGCATTCGCTGACGAGAACCACAACAAGCTGCTTCGGGAGCTTGAGGCGGACATCGACGCGGTGAGGCTGGACGGCCAGGACGTGCCGGTGAAGCTGAAGGTGTTCGATTCGCTGTTCGTCCCGCTGGCCAAATGGTCGATGCTGTTGACCGGGAACTACCGCTGCATCACGCCGCGGGAGCCGCAGTCGATCCGCGACGCGGTGCACGGCGACCTGAAACTCTCGCAATCGATCTATGACCACGTCGACGCCGTGGCTCGGCGTCTTGGGGCCGACCCGACCGATCAGGTTCCCTTTGCGAAATATGCGAAAGCGGCGGAAAGCCTTCTCAAACCCTCATCGGCGGCACGCGCAGTGGCCAGCGGAGCGCCCTTCATCGAGCGCGTCGACCTGCTGGTGAAGCTGATTTCCCATCAGCTTGGCGCGCCCAATGCCGAGATCGACCGCACGGTCGAGACCGTCGATCAAAAACTCAACGAGAAGATCGTGGAGGGCGGCTCCGGCGCGCCGTGACGTGGTGCCATCCCAGCCGGCTCTTCTCCGAAGCACTGTGCCAAGGTGGCGGATCGGATCCGGGTTAGCTGGGGCCGTTGCGTGCGTCGCACGGCGTGCGCACGAGGTACACCTTGCGCCGGCATTACGGCACGCTCCCATCGTTGGACTCCATCATGCTGCCGCAAGGTGCTCCGCGAGACGCCGCGCATGGGATGGCAGCGTGTCGAGCCGTTGCACTATCACCATCAGACGGCGTTCGGCCCAGGGGTCTTCCAGCTGCACGAGGCAGAGCGCTCCCTCTCCCGTCCACCGCCGCGCCGCGGCTTCGGGGACCACGGCGACGCCGGCGCCAAGCGCGACCATGCGGCAGGCTGCATCCAGCCCGCGCACCCGTATGCGCGTTCGCACCAGCGCGCCCGTCCGCGCGGCATGCTCCGCCAAATGCCCGCCGAGCGCGCTGTCGCCTGAGAGGCCCACGAACTCACTGCCTAATGCCTCGTCGAAGGCGACTCGCCCCCGGTTGGCGAGCTTGTGTCCGCGGGGCACGACCAGCATGAGCCGGTCGGTGCGGAAGGGCATGGCCACGAGACCCGAGAAGTCGGCGTGGTCGGCTGCGATACCGATTTCCGCCAGCCCTTCGGCGACGGCGCGCGCGACCTCGGGGCTCGGCCGCTCGTCGAGGTCCACGTCCACGCTCGGATTCGCGGCGAGGAAGGCCGCGAGGATTTCGGGCAGGAATTCCGCCGCGGCCGCAGTGTTGGCGAGCAACCGCACGTGTCCTTTGAGCCCGCGGGCGTACTCGCCAAGCTCGCCTCGCATCCGCTCCATCTGACCTGTCACCAGCCGCGCGTGATGTAACAGCGTCCGGCCCGCCGGCGTCAGCTCGACACCGCGGTGGCCGCGCTCCAGCAGCGATGCGCCGGCCTGCTCTTCCATGCCCCGCACCCGCGCGCTCGCCGACGCCAGGGAAAGGCCGGCGTGTTCGGCACCCGCCGTGATGCTTCCCGCCTCGGCCACATGGAGGAACAGGCGCAGGTCGACCAGATCAAAGTGCATGGCGGGCCCTCCGGGCGAATTGCCTTCGTCTCCAGCTGAGGCAGGCTAAACAACTCCCGCATTGTGAGAGAAGGGGTCGGGGACCAGATTGCGTCCATGACCGATCGCCTTCCCCAAAGCCTGCTCATCACCGGCACATTTATTCTGGCAGGGCTGGTGAAAGGCGTCACGGGTCTTGGCCTGCCGACCGTCTCCATGGGCCTCCCTGGCCTGGCGATGTCGCCGGTCCAGGCGGCGGGCGAACTCTTGCTGCGGGGGTTGACATGAAACGATTGACATCAGCGCTCGACGCCATCCTTGCCTGGGTCAACCCGGGCCTGATAGCGGCCGCAGTGATCCTCGCCCTGCTTGACGTCGCGGCGGCAGCGCAACACTTGAGCGTCTCGCGTCCGGAGGCGCCTGTCGCAGTCAGAACCGTCGTAGTCTCGGCCGAGACCGAGCAGTGCGCTCCCGTCGCCCCGCCGGCGCTGCGCGACATGCTCGGGCACGATTGATCCGGAATGCGACTGGCGCTGCTGGCGCCGTCGCACGCAGGGTAGCTCGATCCTTCTGGTCGTCCCCTCGAGGCCACAGATCCGGCGACTACCTCGCTGGAGCGCCTTCACTGGATAGGTCGCGCGATCGCAAAGGCGGTGGCGCGCTGAAGCGCAGGTTAATGCCGAGCTTCACCTGCAAGGTGGTGGGATAACACGACGGCCGACCTTAAGAGGAAAAACAAATTTTTTGCTCCCTCCATTGTAATGGCAGGGGATGTCGAAACCTTTGGAGATACTCACCACCTTCGAAAGGAGACATGCATGTCGGTTCAGCTGTTAGTCATCTATCCCCCGCCCAAGGATCCCGTCGCATTCGAGCGAGCCTATCGCGAAGAGCATCTTCCTTACGCCGGACCGCGCCTGTTAAGTGCCGGCGCCACAGGGGTAACGACAAAACGCGTCTTGGGTTCACCGGGTGGCACGCCGTCCTTCCATTGGATTTCTTTCATAGAATTCCCTACCACCGAGACAGCCCAAGCATCTGCAAGTCCAAAGGTGGGCAAGAGGCGCTTCAGCATGCAGCCTCTATCTCTTCCGGCGGACAGCCACAATATCTCCTGATCGCTGATACCCAATAGGGTCTCTCTCAGAGGGGCGAGCGGGCGGGGGGCTTACCTCTTGCCCGCCTGCGCTTCGGCAAGATCGCCCGCGTAGCCCCTTGAGGTAATGGGCGCGCATTATAGTCGGTAAGGCAGCGTTGTAATCGTTGCCTTGCGCGAAAGAGCAACACCCCGACATGCTCGGGTGTTATTCCAAGCTGTAAGGCCACGTCCTCACCTGGGACTTCGTCGACCAATCGCAGATTGACGACAGCTTCCTGCACTTCGTTCAATGTGACGAGGCAGCCAAGCGCAAGGGCGTGTTGTTCTGCCTGAATGACCACCTCGTCACTCGAGAGCGCATCCGAAGGAAGATTTTGGAGGATTTCATCCTCAACAACGTGCGGTTTCGCGTAGTCGTGACGGCGGCGGCGGTTGCGCGCAATATTGCGTGCGAGCGTACTCAATAGCCGCGCCGACTCCTCCGTGGACTCGACAAGCAGCCGTGCCTGCGGCAGTTGGAGAAAGCTCAAAAAGGCTTCTTGAACGCAGTCCAAGGCGTCATCGGTCCGCACGCCTTCGCGTCTCACCAGCCGCACGAGCCTTGTTCGGTTGGCGTGCACAAGCGCCGTCATCCAGCCGAAAAATCCTTCGGTGCCAACGTGCTGATCCATGATCAAGCCACCACGAAGCGCTGCGCTGCCTCCGCAAGTCGCTGCGCCAGCGTCGGTGAGACCTGTTTTGACAGCCTTGCGTGAGCCGTGCGCCAAACCGGGATCGCAGCCTCCAAACGGCGGGCGCCTGTTTCGGTAAGCCAGACCATCCGCCGTCGAAGGTCGCCATCAACTACGGCAATTTCGACGAGGCCTTCATTTTCGAGAGTCCGCAGATTACGCGAAAGCGTCGACTGCTCGAGTCCGGTGCGGCGCGCGAGGGCGCCGAGCGTGTCGTCCGATGAGGCCGCGATCTGCGCCATCAGCCCGAGTTGGGCGACAGTCAATCCGGCTGGGGCCAGCTCGCCGTCGAGGAACTGGGTGATCAGCCGTGCCGCCAATCTGCTGTTGCAGCCGGCGCATTCCGAGACCAGCCGGGCGGCGTCGGTGCGGAGAGTCTTTCGTGCTTGCGATCGGACGGTCATCGGTGTATGTATATACAATATTTGTAGATACATGCAAGAGTGGACTGAGATGAAGTTCGGACTGGCGGCGCCCGCCGACTTTGCGGGGAAGAGCGGCAAGGAAACCCTTCAGGCGATCATCGACGGCAAATTGCCGCAGGCGCCGATTTCTGAGGCGATGTCGTTCTGGATCACGGAAGTCGGTGACGGGTTTGCCGCCTTCGAAGGCGATCCGGGTCCGCACCTGCTCAACCCAATGGGCAGCGTGCACGGAGGGTGGGCCTTGACGCTGATCGACAGTGTCGGCGGATGCGCTGGACATTCGCTGCTTCCGGCGGGATCAGGCTATGCGACGATCGAGACCAAGGCGAATTTCGCCAGGCGGATCACCAAGGATACCGGCCGGGTTCGTGCCGAGGCTCGCGTGGTGGCGCAGAGCCGTCAGATCATTTCTTCAGAAGCGCGCGTGCTAGACCGCAGCGGCAAGGTGCTCGCGCACGGAGTTTCGACCATCATGGTGCTGGATGGTGCGAAATGAACATGGTCGAAAGGCGCCTACGGAACGAATAGGGCGATCGCGATGTCGGTCCTTACGACAAGCACTGGCGCCCGATTGAACTATGGCGAAACCGGCACGGGTCATACCGTCATCATGGTCCACGGCTCTCCCGGCGAGGGACGCGCATGGGCGAACGTGATCGGGCAATTTCAGGGAGGCCTGCATATCCTGACGCCGGATTTGCCGGGGTATGGCGGCTCCGACCCGCTGCCCCGCGAAACCACAAATAGAACAGCGGCGATGGCGTCGGCAATCGGCGAACTGATCGTAAGCTGCGATGGTCCGATTTGGTTGTGTGGTCATTCCTATGGCGCCAACGTAGCCCTGCACGCTGCGGTGCAATGGCGGAACAGAGTTGGCGGCATTGTTCTGCTCGAGCCGGTCTTCCTGCGCGCGCTCCAGCTTGGAGGGGATGTGCAGCTCTACAAGACGGTGCAGGCGTTCTTTGTCTCCTATCTGGTCCGCGCCGAGTTCGCTGAGACAGACGCAATCGGCATCATGATCGATTTCTGGTGCGGTGAAGGTTTCTATGACAAGCTGCCATCGCGGACCAAGGGTTTCCTGAACGCAGCTATCTCGAAGAATGCGGAAGACGTTCGCGCGTCATTTGCAGAGACGATAGGTGCTACCGCGCTTGGAACCTTCGACCGTCCGGTCATGATTGCTTTCGGTGACCGCAGTCCGAAGGTCGCCGCAATGATAGCCGCCTCGCTTAAGAAGCTGTTGCCGCGCGCGGTGGTCGCGCCGATACGCGGGGCAACTCATTTGTTGCTCGACAGCCACGCGGGGGACGTAGCAAGGCTTATAGGAATGACCGTCAGGTGAAGTGGCGCGCCGCGGCCGATGAAGATGGGCACTACTCGTTCGCCGTGGCACTATGATGCGGGAGCCTGCGGCGCGCTCCAAATCGGTAAATCTGCGACATCGCGCGATATTGCGCTACGCATCATGCCAGCCGCTTCCCGATTCGCAGGATGGTCCGGTGACCCTTCGATCGCGGCAATCCGGAGACCGACGCGAGGGCCAGTCGCAACAATAATGCACCGAAGCACCGATGTTCAGCACCTGTCCGACGCCTATGTATCAATTCGCAATCATAGCTGTGCGGCGCAAAATCTCGTTCTTGTATCCCCATGACAAAGCGATCGCCGGTTGTAGCGCAAATCGGAACCGATGAAATTTGCGAAGTCGCACCGCTGTTGGTCCTTCAGAGGCCATACGCGCCTATTCCCCGCAAAATACGCTGCACCACCTCGGCGCCCACGTGCTCCACTTCGCCCTGCGCTGCGGCTACGTTGCCTACCCGCAGCGCTGCTGCGCCGTGGACGGTGCTCCACGTGAACAGTAGATCGCCCGGCGCCGGTGGCGCCGCAATGACGCCGGTTGTGTACAGCCCCTGTAAGGCTGCCGGCAGATACGAGTAACTGGTCGGCGCGCCAGATTGCAAAGCATTGGCGCGGGTCTGCACGGCATACGCACCAAAGATCAGGCGCCACATAGCGGGCTGTTCATCGGCGAAGCGAAGATAGGCCACAGCCAAGCGATACAGGCGCGCGATCGCCTCCTGCGCGTCGGCCGCTGGAGCATGTAGGTCGAACGTGTCAGCAAAACGCTGTTGGAGCTGACCGATCCCGACGGCCGCCAACTCCGCCAGCAAGGCCTCGCGGCTTTCGAAGTGTCGGTACGCCGCGGCGGCGCTGACGCCCAGCCCGGAGGCCAGCTCGCGTAGCGAAATATGTTCGATGTCTGGCGCCGCCGCCGCTGCCTCCAGGAGGGCGCGTCGCAGGTCTCCATGGTGATACCGCCCGGTGGCCGAGGACTCGGAAGGCCGTTTCATCGAGTCATCACATCAATGTTAACGGTGTTGACATTGCGCGCCTTCCGATCCAAGTTAACGGCGATAACATTCCTCCCCGTCACCGGACGAGGCCTCTGCTTACACAGCTCTCTTGGACCAAATGACCTCACCCCATCCAGAGATGGTCGCCCTCATTACGGGCGACGAACTCAATGCAGTCAAGATGCGCTTGATTTCGACCAACATTGGGCGCTTGGCGATCTACGACACAGGCGTTCCCAGCCGCGCCGACGCCTCGTCGGAGGTGTTGGTGCTCTGGCCCTCCGTCCTGGCTGACCACCGCATATACAACGCCCAGGCGGCCGCGTTACGGGAACGCCACCGGCTGATCCTCATCGATGGCCCCGGTCACGGCGCCAGCGGCCCATCCACAGGAAGCTTCAGCATGGCGCATTGCGCGGACGCGGTCGCGCAGGTGCTGGAAGCCCTCAAGATCGCCCAGCCGGTCGTCTGCATTGGTACGTCGTGGGGTGGCCTCGTCGCCGGCGAATTCGCGTTGAGCCATCCGGACCGCACGCGCGCCGTCATCATGCTGAACACTCCGGTCTTCAAGAGCAGTGCGCGCTGGCGCGATGGCTTCGCCAGTTGGGGCGCGCGCTGGCTGAAAAACACCGATGTCTACGTGCAAGGCGTGGCGGAGACCTACTTCACGCCCGAAACGCGGAAGCGCGAGACCGTCTTCATGGACGAATTCCGCAACCACATCCGGCGCGCGCGCGGTACGGCACTAGCCCAGGCGGTTCGCTCGGTGCTGCTGGAGAGAGACGACCTGGCTT
>Ga0210403_10000732_pt1 | contig 33092 bp, 26 predicted proteins | sample IncBWC19MmetaG_FD_150863 | JGI IMG/M metagenome (GOLD analysis project Ga0210403, IMG submission 150863) | Forest soil microbial communities from Barre Woods Harvard Forest LTER site, Petersham, Massachusetts, United States - Inc-BW-C-19-M | ecosystem: Environmental > Terrestrial > Soil >...
ATCGCCCAAGCCAGATGACACAGACTGGCCGCACTGACCCCCAGCCGCCGGGCTTGGCCGCGTAGCCGCACGGCCAGTTCACCGTCCAGCTCCAGCCGCCCTTCCTCGGTCCCGCTGCCGTCCCCCTGCACATCCAACAGCCCGAACGGGGCCGTGGGTTCTTCCACATCCCCCAGCATCTTCCGGAAAAAGGCTTCGTGCTCCTCCCGGCTTATCCCCAGCCGGGCCTGCGCCACCAAGTTGCGGAAAGGCAGCGGAGCGGACAAGGATGTTTCTTGTGCCAACAGATGCACTTCGATCTCCTCCTGAATTACGTCGTCCGTGGTTTGATCTCCTGCCAGATGGTGTAGTAACATCAACAACAACCAACGCTTGTTCTCTTCGTCGTAACCCGTATAAGCTCGCATCAAAGGGGCTTCCCGCACATCAATTCGGTTCCGTTTGGGATCGAACCGTAAGTACATTTGCCCTGCCGCGTCTCCTGGCTTTTCATCCAACTTGACCTCTTCCAGCCGCAACAGGGCTTTCCGCCAGACCACCTGCGCCGGCTCTCTTAGTCCTTCCCACATCACCGCCGTACGCAATATGTCATGTCTATTAATAACGGCCTGAAGCGCCTCAAGGTAGGCATCGAGCCGCGCCCGGCTCTCGAAACTCATCTGGCTTGCCCGCAAGTACGGATCGCCTTCGCCGCCCATTAAGTAGTGAAACAGGATGCCTTCCTGCAGCGGTGCTAATGGATAGATATCCTGGATGTTCTGCGCTCCGCCGGGCACTCGTTGCACGATCCGCTCAATTTCCTCCGGTGTCTTTTCTATCAATGACAACATCTGAGGAGTTATCTCCTCGCATCCCGCTGGTATCCGATTCTCTGGGACTGCAACCCTTCTGAATATTGTTTGGTGAGTATGTGGACGCTTCATTGGAAGATTGTATCAATCAAGTTATGTAGAAGAGAGCTTGTATCGCGAATCACATTGTTATATGGCATGAGTGCCAAAATGGAACTATCTTGCAGCTCCAAAATGAATGTTTATTATCGGAATATATATAGTGATTATGTCTTTAATACATCCGTTTTTGTATGGTTCCTATATACCGTGCCTTCCCGGCCTGAGAGATTCCTCAGCCTGCGCATCGATAGCGTGGCAAAAATCAAAAGCGCCCCACTCCGTGATCAGACGCGCTCGTTCGACGCGTCAAAATCGATGTAGGGAGTCCGGAAACGTGGGTGGACTGCGGCAAAGACGCGGGAAGGTCGCCTTGTTCGGCCAGGGCGAAAGCGACTCGTGGCATGACAAGAATTTTTTCGCTTAGAATAGGGGGCTGGTGGCATCAGGCCAGAACTCTCCGAGGTAGGCGATTAGCACGTTGGCGTTTGCGGCCTGCGACTCTTGGAATTGTGCCCGATTGACGGGCCTATCAGGAAGTATTCCTGCCAATCCCTGCCTTGCGACTTTCTTGGACTTGCCTGAAGTCACGTGTGCCCGTAATGAATAAGCCCCTGTTCTTTTCGGCACACCCAAGTTAGAATTTACTTATAGAACGCAAGATCGACCAGCCATGGAGGCTGTTTCGTGAGCGAAAAGACTTCGATACTGCCCTGGGATTCACCTGATTTTTATCCTCAAGCATACGCCCTTGCCGCCAAACGGCTGAATTTTGTTGAGCACAAGGGAAAGCGAATCCTGACCATCGACACGACTCGGGCCGATGCCGAAATGGTGCGGGCCGTAGCCGCCGTGTGCTGGCATATCGTCTCCTCTCAACGTCCCAAATCGATGCGGACCTTGAGTGACCTCTCGGCATTGCCCTTCAGCAATGAAGGCCTGCAGGTTCTCACCGAATTAGTTGCCAAAAACCGGCCTTATGTAATGCGTGGCGCCGTGACGGGGGTGAGTGGCCTGCGCTTTTTTATGCTCCAGACCATCATCACTGTTACCCAGCGTCCCCTCAAACTGTTCGACGACCGCTTGCAAGCGCTCGACTGGCTGGCCCAGGATGGTGACGTTAAATGACTCTCCGCGGCGCCGGGGCTGCGGAACGTCCCGTGGGCCAAGTTAAGATAGAATTTCCCTGCAACCGGCGCGGGATGAGGAGCCTATGGCTGCATTGATCGACGCAATCGACATAAAACGTAAGATGTTCTTTGAGTTCGAAAATACCCCATTCCATTGCCTCGAAGCTGAGGTATCAACCCCCACCGCCAGAGGCGGACAAACCCTCGTCCGCCTCAAGATGCGCAATCTGCTGACCCGGGCCGTCTTTGATAAGACATTCAAAGCCAGCGAAAAATTCAAAGAGCCGGACCTGGAAATGGTCCCTGCCTCCTTCTTAATATAACGACGCCGACGGTTTTTACTTCATGGACCAGGAGAGCTTCGAGACCCTGACCCTCTCGGAAGAGATGATCGGCGATGCCCGCGCCTTCATCACTGAGGGACTGATCATCCAGCTTCACAAATACAATGGCAACCCCATCGGTTTGCAAATGCCTCCCCATGTGGATCTGGCCGTCGCCCACACCGAACCAGGCGTCCGTGGAGACTCGTCCAGCGGCAGCGTGACCAAGCCCGCCACGCTCGAAACCGGCCTTGAAATTCGCGTGCCCCTTTTCATTAAAGAAGGTGAAAAAGTCAAAGTATCCACCGAGACGAAAGAATTCGCGGGCCGCGCCTGAGTTTCTTTGCAGTTATTGGCCGGGCATGATCCACTGCCCCCTCGTATTTTAGGCTTCTATCGGCGTTCATCAGCGGAAATCAGCGGCCAATTCTTGGTTGCGGCCACGCCGTTCTCCTCCAGCCTTTACCCATACGATTTTCGGCCGATAAGTTAGATGATAAGGATGCCTGTCTCCAGGCCCTTCCCTGCAGCCTATGAAGCTGGAAACCATGAACCAGGACTCAATCCGTTCAGACTCGTTGCTTGCAGCGCGTCTTTTCTGGTGGCATCCGCAAGACCTCTTTCGTGCCCCAGGCGATCCAGGCACTCTGCGGGTATTGCTGCTGTGGGCCCTGGTGTCGGCAGCTTCGGTGTTGGCCGGCCTTCTTTCCACGACCTGGAATGGGATTCTTTTCAAATTCGGCCCTCTGACCTTGGACGTGAGTTATTTCCCACCCCTCACCCTGTGTCTCCTGCTTACGCTATGGCTTGGTCCGTTCTGGGGCATCGTGCCGGCGTACATTACCAGCTTTGCGCTCGCGCTCCATAACGGAATGCCGCTTACGACGACCGTGGTCTTTAGCCTGTCCACTCCCATTACCCTGACCGTCTTCTGGTGTTCAGCCGCTATGCTGAACTTGCCCCCGGCACTGCGGCGATGGTGGGACGTGTTTCGTTTCGCCATTCTCGCCTTGATCGCCACCGGCGCGTCCTCGGTGGGCGCCATGGTATGGAGTTACAACCACAAAGTGCCGTTCTCCAAGGCCCAGGCAATATGGCAAGGATGGGTCATTGGCGACTCCTTGCAGATCGTAGTCATCGTCGCCCCGATATTGTGGTGCTTTCACCGTCCTGTCCAGAGATGGCTGAAGTCGCTAATAAAGGTGCGGCCTCGTAACACGCTGAATGTCCGTTTTTATCTTGTGGTGTTCATCATGGTCTTTGTCGCCATGATTGCGTCCGGCACTGTAGCTGGAAATATATTTTTCGCCTCGATGGGCATTGGCCACAAAGGCGGGACCATTGCTCTTGACGATCTGCACCAGAGACTCAGCGAAGCGACGTTCTTTGTGGGCGTCTATGCCGGCATCTTCCTGGCCGCGGTCATTGTATTTTCTTTTTCCCTGGGCAGCGGCTTCGAGCGTGTTCTGGTGGATATCCGCGTACGCAAACTCGCCGAGCAAGAGTTGAACAAAGCCAAAGAAGCGGCGGAAGCCGCAAACAGCGCCAAGAGCGAGTTCCTGGCCAACATGAGCCACGAAATCCGCACTCCGATGAACGGACTGATCGGCATGACCGGCCTGCTGCTCGATACGGAACTAACGCCCGAACAGCATGAGTACGCTGAAACCGCGCGCAAGTCAGGTGAGGCATTGCTGACCGTCATCAATGACATTCTGGATTTCTCCAAGATTGAAGCCGGCAAGCTGGCCATTGAGCCCTTCGCGTTCGACCTTCGCATGGTGATCGAAGAAGTCGCGGAGATGCTGGCGCCGAGCGCCCAAGACAAAGCGCTCGACCTGCTCGTCGAATATGACCCTCAAGTTCCCTGCCGTTTTGTTGCTGACGGCAGCCGTATCCGCCAGGTCATCACCAACCTAATGGGGAATGCGATAAAGTTCACGCATGAAGGAGAAATCGTCATTCGGGTAGAATGCGCAAGCCAAGATTCGAAAGCCGCCAACACTATCCGCATTTCGGTGAGCGACACCGGCATCGGCGTTCCCCAGGAAAAACAAGTCTTGCTGTTCCAAAAATTCAGCCAGGCGGATAACTCGACGACACGAAGATACGGGGGCACAGGGCTAGGGCTGGCGATTTCCAAGCAACTGGTGGAACTGATGGGCGGGTCCATCGGCCTTGACAGCCAGGTTGGCCGGGGTTCGATATTCTGGCTCACGCTTCAATTGCCGCTGGACCCTCAACCTGATCCCCACGCTATTCCGCCCGCGGATTTGACCGGCATGCGTGTGCTGGTGGCTGACGGCCATCCGGCAACTCTCCGTGTGCTCCACAAGTATTTGTCTTTTGCGGGAATACGCGCCGCGAACAGCTTCCCTTCCGCTGACAAGCTCTTGCCCGCTCTGCGCGCGGCTGCAGCAGATGGGGAGCCGTATCACGCGGTCATCGTTGGTTTCCCGCCCACCGGTTTGGAGGGGGCCGCGATTGGTGCTGCGATCAAGGCTGATCCCACGTTGCATGCCACTGCCGTAGTCATGCTCACCCCGGTCCGCCACGTCAAACAAATAATCGCCGCGCAAGGCCATGACGCGGTACTTCTCAAGCCGGTGCATCAGTCCCAACTGCTGGAAGCGCTCACCGCAATATGGCAGCACGACGTGCGGGCTCACATGCAAGCCGGCCTCATTCCCTCCACGCGCCCACGGCCCGGCAATGGATTCTCAAGCGCTAAGGCCGAGCACGTGAAACGGTTTGCGGATGCACGTTTGCGTCTCCTGGTCGCCGAAGACAACATTGTCAACCAGACAGTCGCCGTCCGGATGCTGGAACGCCTAGGCGTGCGCGCCGACGTGGCCGGCAATGGACGCGAAGCAGTCGCCATGTCCGCGATGGTGTCCTATGACCTCATTCTCATGGATTGCCAAATGCCAGAAATGGACGGCTGGGAAGCCACGGCGGAAATCCGCAAACGTGAAGGCCCTCTGCGCATCACGCGCATCATCGCCATGACTGCCGACGCTCTCGGACGTGACCGCTGCATCAACGCCGGCATGGACGACTTCCTCTCCAAGCCGGTGCGCTTCGAAGACCTGGCAGACGCCCTGCAGAAATGGGTGTCCCCGGCCGGCCTCAACCGGACATGAACACTCAGCCGCGCCCCTTCCCTTTCAGTTGGCAGTAGCCAATAGCATAGCCGATGCGGTGTTTAGTGCTGCCTTCACCCAGGCGGAAATAGCGGGGACCTTCTTTCAGCAACACCGGCTAGAAATAAACGCTGAAAAAACTACTGGAGACCGCATCCGCGAGAGAAGCTCCATAGCGTTTACTGTATCAGTACTGAGCTGATTAGCTCAGTTCCGCGCTTCTGGAGGCACGCACGGGCAATATGCTCAACGGCCTCATCCGTAAGGCATAGCGTCACATCTGGCTATTGCGTCAAGGGACTGCGGACAAATGCCGGCACACCTGTCAACGAAGGGTGTTTCCCAGGCTCCAAAAGCTGGCTGAAAAAGTATCCAAGATCTCCGGCGAAACCGCGCACCAAGACACTCTCACCCTTTTTGTCATTCCCGAAAGGCCGCGCACGCGCGGTTTTAGCGCGGGCGTGGCCTGAGGAACCAACTGCGCCACGTTTGCGGGCCGCCAAAGTCTTGGATGACGACAGCCCCGAAAGTCTGGGCCGCCTGCCCTGCAACTCGCCATAGATTTAAAAAATAACTCTCCCTAGAACAAATTGCTGATATACTCGGTCGCCATCAGATCTCTTTGACCCTTATGCTAGGTGACTCATGAACGCCCGCTGGTCTCTCCTTTGCCTCACCGATCTCCATTATGCCTCCTCGAACGTTTATGGGGATGACGGAAGGGAGTCGAGCCAACCTGGTGTCCGTGACGATATTTTCGACAGTTTTTATCAAATCATTGAGCAAGGATTTGAAGTCGGAAGCATCGATCTGATCGCAGTTTGTGGCGATATCACAACCAGAGGGAATGAAAAGGGATTAAAACAATTCCAGGATAAGGCCCTTCCTTCGCTCCAAAGGTTGCTTAAGAACCGGAACCAGTCGCTCTGTTTGGTGCCCGGAAACCATGATGTCTCCTTTGGGCACAACCCGGGCGACATAAATTCATATGATGAAAAATTTAAGGCATTCGCTCAATTAGCCAAGGAGTCACACGCTACTTCCTGCCTATTTCCTCATGGGCCACTGGCCGCGGGTAATCCTGACAAGCTTACCTTCACGGCCATAGGGCATGGTCCAATTCACGTAGATCGCAAACGCAGGATTCTCTCCCTATGCATCAATTCAGCGGTCCGGTGCCACGAGCTGAATGCCGCCATGCGGAATGACCTCATCGAGATAGCGCGTAGCGCTTTGAGGGCCCCACAGGAAGCGCTTTCTCTCGATACCAACGACCTATTGGCCAAGACCAGGCCACAACTCCTGCGATATCTTGTACGCGATGTAGCTCATGTTACACAAGGGCAGCGGCATCTGCTTGCCAAGGAACTGAAGAAGAAGAAAGCAACGCTTGGCGATGAATGGGACAGCTATCTGAAAGTTGCAATCCTCCATCATCATTTGATTCCATTTCGCGGCCAGGTGACAGAGCATAAAAGCTATTCGCAACTGCTAGATTCTTCCCAAGTACTAGCTCTGCTCACGGATTTTGATTTTGATTTAGTTTTAACCGGCCATAAACATCAGCCTTACCAGGAAGAGTATGGGCAGGACCATAAAATCGTCGTCATAGGCGGGCCCACCCTCGGGGGTGAGCCGTTTGAATTTCAGGGGATTCGGCATATTGAGATAGAGGATAGGGGAGGAAGGCGGCATTTCAAAGTGGCCGATATCAGTTACCAGGAGGGAAATGGCAACGTCCCTGAAAATGTGTCCCGCTGTATGCGAAAATCCAAAACGATTGCTGTTTCTCGCGCCGCTAAAGACTTCCTACGATATGCTCACAAAGAAAAATTCTATTATCGCGAAGTGACATCTGCAACGATACTGAATTCTAAGGGCGATGCCGAAAGAGTGGTCGAGTATGATGACCTCATTTACTTTGATGAGCATTGTAAGAGGAGAAAGCAGCATAAAATAATTCTGCCTTCCACATCAGGACATCTTAGCCCCATTCGCGCCAGAGGCAGGGATTCAATTGGGATCAAGCTGGATCGTACTATTTCGGAGGGCAGTCGCGAGCAAAGCGCGGAAGCAACATTGATTTTTAACTCCATGATTGGAGTTTCGGCCGTCGATGGCCACAAGTCTGATGAACGGCAAGGTTATATCGTTGAGTGGCGGGCCATCAATGGGTTTTCTTTGAATAAACGGCAGTGGACTTATAAGTATTCAAGGGACACGAAATGCGCCAATATGGAGTTCACGCATTTCGCTCCCGAAGAACCCATCGAAGACCTCACCATTTTGGCGCAGTTCCCGGCGCCTCGCGTAGGGTTGAAGGCCCAGCCTTTTCCTCGTGTCGTGGTAGTTGACCCCACCGAACCCGACCGCCGCAATTGGCTGCCCGATGATGAAGCTCGGGAACTTTTGCTGCACGAGCGGGCCTTAAGATATTTTGAGGCTGCGGGCATCGCCGTATTAAAGGTGAAATACCCTCGGCCTGGATTGAGTTATGGAATTCAGTGGGAAGTTGAAGATGCACCCGAATTTCACGGAAATGATCAGGCCCGTATCCAGAGTCTGTGGAATCGCCTTAAGTTGCTCGACAAACAGCCCCTCAGTGAGCAACAACATAAAGGATTGATACAGCGTCTTTTCAGTTTCATGACGGAGGTGCGTTCCACGCTTTTTAAAACACGATCTGCCAAAATCGTTGAATGGAACGGTCAACTGGACGCTGGCATCATGTATTTCGATGGTGAGAATTCGCTTGCACGGCTGATTGCCATAACTCAAGAGGACGGCAAAAGCGCCCCCCAGGAGCTCTTGTATGACCAAAAACTGAAATATGGAGATGGAATCGCGGGTATAGCGTTTAAGACCAATGCGTTGTGCAATTATGTCGATCCTGGCGAGAAGGCCTTGCCTGATCGGCCAGATTTGTACACGCCAATTTTAAAGGACCACAAACATGCTGTGCTGATGGCCTTCCCTCTCCACATTCCTGTGGACGATCAGAAGGAATCACACATTTATAAATTTAAGCCGCCCTACGCGGTCTTCAATTTGGGCAGCACATCGCCGGAGTGTCCCTTGGCGCGCGAAGATACTGCCGTCGAGAACGCTATGGTGTTTCAACATATAGTGAATAAGGTGGTTTGGGATGAGCTTCGCCATCTGTTTGAACAAAAAGCATAATCGGGCGGCACTATCTCCACGTCAACAAAAAAAGGCAACGGCCATAACCAGCGAGAATCTCGTAAAATTTAAATATTGACTGGCAGCCGAGGCAGCCGCTAGAATAATAGTTTATGAGTAACGATCCTGTACGCGCAATCTCTCGACAAATTGGTAACGGAACTTACTTGACCCAATATGAGGGCACTACCATCAGCCAAGAGGCCCTGAATCTGGGAAGAGAATCACTCGATAGAATCATGTCAAGAATTCATGAGAACGTCACCACGCAAAAATCACAGGCTGTAGTCATGTCCTCCCCCCAAAAGCATTCCGATTAGTCGCCCCTGTTAGCATTGTCAAGCCAGTTATCATCCCCCAGAAGATAACACAAGTGGCAGCGCGCAGAAGAAGCTCCCTACTCCCAGCCACACTTATCGCGGCCCAGGACGCTGCTGGTAGCCACAACGCCCAAATTCCATTCGTGGCAAAATGCTCCTGCCACGGTTGTTATCAGCGCACATCAGCGAAAATCAGCGGCCCAATCCCTGTCACGTCTACCGCACCGCTGCCTGTGTAGCCTGTCCGGCAACCATGTACCATGTAACCAGCAATCCGCAAATGACCGCTCCCGGAAGATAGCTATTGGTCCGCCGGTAGGTGAACGTGGCGATGATCGCTATCATCGCCATCAGCGGCAGAAACTGGATCGCCACAATAACGTTGAGCGGCTCAGACGACGTAAGCAGCCGCCCGCGGACAAACAACGGAATATATTCAAGTAGCAGAAAAACCAGAAAGCCCAGGCTGAGAGCAGCGACATTGCTCAAGTACTGTTTCGCCGCGCTGTCGCCCTTCACCGCCAGTCCCGCATGGAGCCCGCGCAACGTCACCGCAAAAAACACTGTGAAGGGCAAAAGATAAACCAGGAAGTATTTGAATTGCGTCAGGCTCATCAGCTTGAACGCCACCACCCAGAAACGATAGTCGGTCTTGAACAGGAAATCGACGGCCCACAGCGACGCATATCCAATACATACCGTTAGCACCGCGATCTGCACCGAGCGCAGCCAGCGCGTGGTAAATCCCGCACTGCCTCGCAGGACGAGCATCAGGGCCACGCTGATGACAGCATTGAGCAGCGCCCAAATCATGATCTGGCTGGTAATGCCCTGCGGGAATAGGACCGATGGCGGAAGCCAACTCGCTCCCCACTGAAAAAAGCGGAAGTAAGTCAGGACCGGGACCGATGCCATTAAAGCCAGAGTAAGACACCAACGCCAGTTGCGGGCGTCCCGTGTCACGATGGGCCCTTGGGCCAGCGATGCAAAGTAAGACCGCGTCAACAGCCAGTCAAATGTGCCCAACAGCAAGACCAGAAACCCGGCCAGCGCCACCAGCGTGCCGATTTCCTTCCAGTACCATATCTGGTTTCCGGAAGGCAGCGGCCTGCCTCCTTTTAGGTTGCGCTGAAACCAGTCGAGGCTATAGCCGATAGCTTCCGGTGAAATGTGGTCCATTGGATGCGTGACCGCCGGCGTGTACAGAACGCGCGCTGTTCCCTCTTCAACCTTTCCGTAGACCACGCCCGTCTGCACCGGCGCCTCGGCGCCGAAGACCTTCCAAAGCTTATGGCTGTTCGCCACGTTCCGCGCCTCCGTGACGCCCCACATCAACGCAGAAAATTCATCGTACTCACTGAAGACCAGCGCCAGATTGCGTGGCCATTGAGCCGAACCATCGGCGGCAAACGGAGGGCCGGTACTTGAGCCTTCGAGCACCATCGCCTGATAGCCCTTGGGATAGGCGGCAGCCGCGGCCAGCACCGTCCACCCGCCCATGCTGTGCCCTTCGAGACCGATGTTATTTTTGTCAACGATATCCAGGCTGCGCAGATAATCGAGGCCGTCCGGCCCGCCGAATCCGTGGGCGAAGGCCGGCGGGTCGCTGTAACCATGCCCGGTCTGATCGAGCGCCAGCACCACATAACCGCGCCGCGCAAACTCGATTGCGAATCCATCCTGAGTTTCACGCGAGTTGATGTAGCCATGCACCGCCAGAATGCCGGGCGCCGGAGTCGCCGCCGAAGCATTCGCCGGAACATACAAAAGCGCGCTCATCCGCCCGGCCCGTGCCCCTTGAAAGCGCACGTCCCGTATGCGTATTTGCCCAGATGTCTGGATAAGATGCGCGGTCAGTGATCCGGCCAGGACCAAAACCACTCCAACCAAAACGAGCTTCCGGTGACCTTTCAATCTTGTGTCTCCCTTCAACTGCTATCTCGCGCACTAAAGAGGCTCGCGAAATCTCCTCAACCCTGTCATTCCGAAAGCTTCTGCACACGCGTTTTTCGCGCGGGCAGGAGCTGAGGAACCGGCCCCGCCACGCACAAAGGACTGTACATCTGGCCCCCGGACGCAAGTTCTATCTCGCGCACAGAGGATTGTGCCGGCGGCCTCCTGCAAACCACCATATCTCTAGCTCTTTTCCCCTCATGTAACAGGAACCATTCTACGGTTCCACTGGAAGGCCCGGCAGCTTCGTGAATTGCCGATATTTCCAGCCCGCAGCCCCGGCCAGATCGACAGGCCCCGCCTGCGCCCCTTCGACAATGTTGCGCACCAGTTGATGCTGTGGCGCCAGCGAGCACACTGGATCGGTGGCCTCTGCATCGTTCGTCAGCAACCACGCCTGGCAACGGCAGCCGCCAAAATCTTCATTGCGCCGCTCGCAGCTATGGCACGGTTCCGGCATCCAGGCATCGCCACGGTAACGTTGGAATGCCGCTGACTCCTCCCATATCCAACGCAGGGATTTGTCACGCACATTATCGAATTGCATTCCCGGAATCACATTGGCTGAATGACAGGGCCAGACCTCGCCGGTGGGATGAATCAGCATGATCTTGCGCCCCCATCCTCCCATGCACACCTTGGGAAACTTCGCGTAGTAATCTGGCGTCACAAAATCGATGCGCATCTTTCCGGAAAATTGCTGCTGCGCCCGTTTGACCGTCTCTATGGATTGCTCCACTTGCAGGCGCGTTGGCAGAAGGAACTCGCGGTTGGTAAATGCCCACCCATAGTATTGGACGTTCGCAATCTCAAGTTTGTGCGCACCCATCTGCGCGGCCAAGGCGATCATTTCCGGAAGCTGATCAAGGTTCCCGCGATGCACCACAAGATTCACGGTAAAGGCTATTCTGTGTTTGCGTATCTCCTGGGCAATCGCCAGCTTCCGTTCGTGGACTATAACGCCCGCAACCCGGTCCGCCACATTGGCCGTTCCGCCCTGCAAGCTCAACTGAATGTGGTCGAGGCCGGCATCGATCAACCCTTGCAATCGCTCGCCGGTCAGTCCGATTCCAGAGGTGATCAGGTTGATATAGAGGCCAGAACCATGTGCCGATTTCACAAGCTGCAGCAAGTCCGTGCGCGCCAGCGGCTCGCCCCCGGTGAGATGCAATTGCAGACTTCCAAGCCCCGCCGCCTGCCTGAAAACATCCATCCACGTTTCAGAGGCAAGCTCCGTATTCTTGGGCTGAAGTTCCAGGGGGTTGGAACAGTACACACACTGCAAGGGGCAGCGATGGGTGAGTTCCGCAATGAGGGCCAGGGGCGTGTTCATGTTAATAGTCCGCAACCCGTTTCAGGCGCAGGCGCTCCAGGAATGCGCCCACTTCATTCTCAATCGTCTCCGCCGCCTTCGCCGGATACTGTTGCCGCAGCAGAGCTACGATTTCCGCAAAAGTCCTGACCCCATCACAAGACTCCAATACCTTGATTCCCGTTTCATTCACGCGCAACATGCCTTCCGGCACCAACAGGACCTGCCCCAACGTTGGATGCTCGCCCAGGCGGCAACCCGGCATCAGCGCCGGCCTGCATTGCGGCAGCGGCAGGTTCATGGCTCCATCCGCAATGCGTCCGGTGGTGGCCAGCCGGGATCCACATAAGCAAAGTGGATCGCATCGAGCTGCGCCCACAGCAGATCGCATTTAGCGCGTAAGGCATTGAGCGCTTCTTCCTGCTGCTCTCGTGTGCGGGCATTTTCCACCACCCACCGGAAAGCGAATTCGGCCTCTTGTGGGGCTTGTGAGATGCGTTTTTCAAAATAACTCAAGCCGTGCGCCAGCCACGGATAATGCTCCCGCAGCTTCCCGATGCGCAGCGTGATCAACTCGCCCGCAAATAGCTCAGTCAAAGAACTGGCGACCGCCTGCACCATGCTCCCGCTGCGCACCAACTCCAGATACGCCTGCACTGAATATCTGACAATCGGAAGCACTTCATGCTCGCCGATGACCCGCTCGCGCGTCAGGCCCGTCGCTTCCGCCAGCTCCAGCCAGCGGGAAATTCCGCCGTCGCTGGCGTGGCCGCCATTATGTTCGCCGTCATGTTCCCCATCATGCTCAATAATCCGTTCACGCCAGCTACGGCGGAACCTGGCGTCATTCGACCGCGACAAGATGATCGCATCCTTAATAGGAATGCGGCTTTGGTAGTAGTAACGATTCAGGACCCATGCCTGTAGCTGCCCGCGGTGAAGCTTTCCTTCGTGCATCAGCAAATGAAACGGATGCCGGTGGTGATAGCGTTCCTTTCCAATGGCAAACAGCGCAGCCTTGAATTCCTCAGGCGAGAGCAGCGGAAGCTGCTGGGTGCTCATAGCTGGAACTCCATTCCGTCCGCCGCCACTTCCCAGCCTGCGGCCCGCACCTGGGCATATTCGGCGCTGTCTTCATCGAGAATGGGATTGGTGTTATTGATGTGAATCAACAGACGCTTCTGTTTTCCGGCGCCATTCAGTTGCGCCAGGGCGCCCTGTGGTCCGGCGAGGGGCATGTGTCCCATCTGGGCAGCCCGGCGGCCCACGCCGCGGACTGCGATCAACTCATCATCAGACCAGAATGTGCCGTCCCAGAAAAGCAGATCGTAGCCGGAAAGCCGGCGCTGCAGAGCTTCATCGGCATTGCCCGCCGAAGGCGCAAAGAGAAGTTTTCGCCCATTAGCCAGGGACTCAATCTCTAAAGCGATCACCGCTTCGCCGGCCGCAAGCGAAGCCGCCAACTCGCGGTCTACGTATTCAGGAAATCCGCCGTCGAGCGGTAGAGGCAAGCAGCGGACACCAGCGTGGTCGCCATCGCCCCGGACGTCAAAACTTTCCCCCGGTACGATATCGTGCCATGTGGCCTGCCCGGCTTCGCGATGCAACATGCGAAACATGCTGTTCGATCCGGTCAAGATTTGCCGCACCGATCGCGTGGCATAAATGTGAAGTGGCGCGTACTCCCGTAGAAGCAATAACCCAATCGTGCCATCCAGCTCGGCGCTGGTCAGCACCACGCCCGCGATGGGAGTATGGCGGGAAGTCTGGTTAAGGCCGGGCCGGGAATGGAGGCACGGCTCCGCTTCGATCTGCGCGCGCAGGTCAGGAGAAGCGTTCACCAGCAGCCAGTGGTCCTGGTCCAGATCGCAAGCCAGTTGTGCTTGCGTCCGGGACCGCCCACGCAGCCGGCCTTGGCGCTGCCGGTGACAATTGCTACAGGCGCAATTCCACTGCGGAAATCCGCCACCCGCAGCGGAACCCAGCACCTTGACTCGCATCCGCCGGCTAGATCTCCGCGCTGGCGTAGCTGTTGATTTCGCAGTTCAGTTCGATTGCTTCAAAGGCTGGTGCTTCCCATTCCATGTTCGTTTCCATGTTCGTCTCCTGTGGAGCTTCTCTTTGGCATGGCTGAACCCTGGCGCGGCTGGGATTGTCCCCGCCGCCAAGATCCTACCAGCCACAGCATTATCTCGCGCCGCTGCCGTCCGCACAATCCCAAAGTTATTTTTATTTTCACGGCCCTTTGCAGCACCCAAGAAGCGCCACCCCAATTCCGTGAGACTCCACCGCCCCAGTCCCCATTCGTGTTCATTCGTGTAAATTCGTGGCCAAATCAAATCCCCATTCGCGTTCATTCGCGTTAATTCGCGGCCAAAGATTTTTAGTATCATTCCCTCCATGAAATTTCGTCTGCTTCCCCTTACGCTCTTGCTCACGGCTGCCGCCTTCGCACAGTCGGCGAAGCCCGGATTCACCGTCGAGCAAGTATTGAGTTCTCCGTTTCCTTCGGGCCTGACGACTGCCGCCCAGGCCCCGCGTATTGCCTGGAGTTTCAACCTGCGCGGCCGGCGCAACGTCTGGGTCGCCGACGCGCCGGGCTTCGAGGCGCGCCAGGTCACGCCCTACCAAGAAGATGATGGACAGCAGATCCTCAGCCTACATCTCACACCCGACGGCAAGACCGTGATCTACGCCCGCGGCTCCGAGACCGGCAGCGAAGGGCACGTTGCCAACCCGGCCACAGATTTGAAGGAACCAAAGCAGCAGGTATGGGCCGTCGATCTTGACGCTTCGGCAACCAGTGATAAGGCCAAGCCGCGGCTGCTCGGCGAGATGGGATGCCCCCAGGAAGACTGCGCCGACATACAGATTTCTCCCGACGGCCATTGGGCCCTGTGGATAGCCAAGCATCATCTGGTGCTCGCCCCGGTGGCTGGTGACAAACCGGCGCGCCAACTGACCGAGTTGCGGGGCGACGAGAGCGGAGCGCAGTGGTCGCCTGATGGCAAGCAGATCGCTTTTGTCTCCAACCGCCAGAACCACAGCCTGATCGCCGTCTATGAACTGGCCGGAGAACGGTTCCGCTATATTGCCCCCAACGCCGATTTTAGCTTTGCTCCACGCTGGTCGCCCGATAGCAGGCAGATTGTCTTCATCAGGACGGGCGGCCTCAGCAGTCATCGTGCGATGATTCCACGCAGTCCGCGTCCGTGGTCGTTGTGGCTGGCCGAGGCCGCGAGTGGTATAGCGCGTGAACTCCGCCACAGTGGCAACAGCCTGAATGATTCCCTGCCCGAGTTTGCCGAAGAGTCGCTCAAATTCGCCGCCGGTGGCCGTGTGCTGTTCAACTCCGAGCAGGAAGGCCACAACCATCTATACTCCATTTCCATTCAAGGCGGCCAACCCCTGCTTCTCACCCCTGGAGACTTCGACGTTGAAGACGTGGAGATCTCTGCGAGCGGCGATCTGGTGACGTATACATCCAATCAGAACGATATCGATCGCCGCCACATCTGGCAGGTCAGCGTCAACGGCGGCGCGCCCAAGGCATTGACGCAGGGTAAGACCATCGAGTGGCGTCCGGTAATGATGGCTGACGGCCAGACCATCGTCTGTCTGGGTTCATCCGCGACTTCACCCGCCATGCCTTACCGGCTTACGGCCACCGGACGGGAAATGATCGCCGCCCATGTTCTTCCCCAGGAGTTCCCTTCCGCGCAATTGGTCGAGCCGCAGACGATCACATTCCGCAGTGAAGATGGTCTGGAAATCCACGGGCAATTATTTCTCCCGCGCACCTTAGCGGCGGAGAAGACGCCAGCCTCAACTCCCGCGCTCATCTTCGTCCATGGCGGACCGTCGCGCCAGATGCTGCCCGGCTTCCATTACATGTACTACTACCACAACTCCTACGCGGAAAATCAATATCTGGCCAGCCGCGGCTTTGTGGTCCTCTCGGTCAACTACCGTCTGGGCATCATGTACGGACGCGCCTTCCGTGAACCCGCCGCCGCAGGCTGGCGCGGGTCCTCTGAGTACAAGGACGTGTTGGCCGGGGCCCGTTATCTGCAGGGCCTCGCTTTCGTCGACAGAAAACGCATCGGCATCTGGGGCGGGTCCTACGGCGGCCTGCTGACCGCGCTCGCGCTGGCCCGCAACTCCGACATCTTCGCCGCGGGCGTCGACTTCCACGGAGTGCATGATTGGTCAACTCTGATCGGGCCGCGCAATCGCGGCTCTGACACCGCTCCCGATTTCGAGGCCGCCCTGAAGCTGGCATTCGAGTCATCGCCGGTGGCCGCAATTGAGAAGTGGAAGTCGCCCGTGCTGCTCATGCACGGAGACGACGATCGCAACGTCCCCTTCCAGCAAACCACCGACCTGGCCGAGCGGCTCAAACAACAACACGTCGAATTCGAAGAAATCATCTTCCCCGATGAAATACACGACTTCCTGCTGTGGAAGACATGGGTGCGGGGCTATGAGGCGACGGGAGAATTCCTTGAAAGAAAATTGGGGAGACGATAAATGGCGGCTTGACCGCCAGATCCAAAGTCTCAAAGCAACGGAGGACAGCACAGGCGAGTTCTCGATTATTATTAGATAATCTTAACACTATTATGATGAATATAAGGAATTACAGACTATTAATAGCTCATTATGCCTATTGACATCGTCGCAAAAAGTGCTAGGATGCATCCAACATTTAGATATTTCTAATAATGGCAGCGGAACAAGCCGTATATAGATCTAGCTTCCGGGGCCGCTGCCATTTTTAGACCATTACGCCCTTACTTGCGGCTGCCTCCGGCTGCTTATCCTAAATAAGCCGTTCAGAATCATTCAGTTACGTCGACTCAGCCTTCGCTTGGGCTTCCCTACTGTCAGGTGAAGTTCGAAGCCTCCCCGCAGGAGGATATGCTTCCCGGCTTTAGCCGAGCAGGGACTGCTTTGACTCGCCTGTCACTACGTTGTGATATGGTCAAAGGCGAAAACCCCATATTTCTGTACCGTTCGTTCCCCACGAAAGTCTGGGAAAAAGAGACTGCGCGACGAGGTGCTGGGCCCATGAATGGAGAAGCGAGACTTCCTTTGCCGCAAAAAGAGCAACTCAACATCATGCCGCGCCTGCAGCGGATGGAATTCAAGCGGCTACCGGCGGAAGAACAGCTCCGCAGCGCAAGACAGTTTCTCGAAACCATGCGCCTGCGCCGCACCGTTCGGATGTTTTCATCAGACCCCGTACCGTTTGAAATTATTGAGAATGCAATCAGAGTAGCCGGACTCGCCCCTTCCGGCGCCAATCAACAGCCATGGCACTTCGTGGTAGTGACCGACCCGGAAATCAAACACCGGATTCGCCTGGCCGCCGAAGAAGAGGAGCGCGCCTTCTATCGACATCGCGCACCCGATGAATGGCTCGAAGCCCTTGCCCCTCTGGGCACCGACGAGCACAAGCCATTCCTGGACGCAGCCCCCTACCTGATCGTCGTCTTCCGCCAGGACTACGGCATCGAACGTGACCAGAACGGCCATGAACAGAAGAAAAAACATTACTATGCCATGGAGTCCGTCGGCATAGCAGTCGGCATGCTGCTGACGGCCCTACATCTTTCCGGTCTCGCCACACTGACACACACCCCAAGTCCGATGGGTTTTCTGACAGAGATTCTGCGGCGTCCGAAGAATGAAAAGCCGTTTCTGTTGATACCCGTAGGCTATGCGGCGGAAGATGTGACCGTCCCGGTGATCTCAAAAAAATCTCTGCCTGAAATTATGGACGTCTTCTGATCAGCCCAAAAATCCCGATGTAGAGACGGAGCTTTTTAGGTCTAAAGGCTGGCCCTCGTGGAATTATCGGACTAACAGACTGCCGGACCCATCAGAGCTACCAGATGACTCGCGGAGCAATGCAGCCCCACTCCCATTGACTTTAATTCGCGTTCATTCGCGGCCAAATTGCCTTTGGTTACTTCTTCGCGCAGGCTTCCGAGGGCGCCGTCAGCAGAGATGGATTAGGAAAGCTGTAGACCCCGTCAAAGGCGCTTGACGGCTTTTCCCGCGAGAACCACTGCAGCAGGGCCGCGCTTTGCGGATGATACGTCCTGCGTCCGATGGTCACCGAATAGCTGAGGTTGGGAAAGCCTTCCAGCGGATCGCCCGTCTCCAGGTTGTCCTGGCAGCCGCCGGCGCCGTTTGGATACTGCCAGGAGGGCGCCAGGTTCGAGCCGAAGGGATCATTGATCCACTCTGAAATCTCGTGGCTGGCGGCGGTAACGTCCGCGAAGTTAGGGCCAAAGATGCCAGGCTCCACCCAGCTCGACCAAACAAAGGTCTGCACCACCTGCCGCCCGCCCTGCAACCCGGCATCAAAAGCTGTGTGAAATCCCACCGTGCAGCACTGGCGGATATCGCCTTCCTGCGCCAGAAAAACGTTGGAGGTCAAGGCGATGGTCAACGCCGCCGGATCGAGGTTCTGCAACTGCAGAATGGTGTTCAGATGGGAAATGAAGAAGCCTTCGTCAACGACGGCGAACACCACTCCGGTGCGCCGGTTGCGGTAGAGCGTGGCTAGCCCCCGGGGAACGTCAACGGTCACACCCGCCAATGGCCTGGGCGGCTCCAGCATCGTGTGCCAGTCAGGATCCATAGCGTGGAAGAACTCGGCGCGCTGTACCGCGTCTCCCAGTTGCGTGAAGCCGGTGCCATAAGACGACGGGCGGAAGTTGGGAGAATTGCGGAACGGCTCCAGGGCCGGAGCAACATCCAGCACCATGGGATCGCCGTTGTTGTCGTCGTATCCTTCAAACGACATGGAGATGGGAATGATCTGTGTCTTGATCGTGGTGGTTGCACTCTGGTGCGGGTCGCCGCCGACCATGAGGAACGGAAACGGCCGCCCCTGATAGCTAAAGGACCCGGAAAAGTGCGGCACCGTCAGAAGATTGTTCTGCTGCATGGCCGCGCGGGCCGCAGCCGACATCTTGCTACTGGCTTCCGAGCGCGTCTGCGCCCCCATGCCCTGCAAAAAGTTGTCTTCCACGTCAATGGGAGTCTGCGCCGTAAGCAGCCGTTGCTGTTCCTGTAGAGGTTCATGGCGCGCAGAGTCTGCGCCGGCCGACGCGGATACGCTCAATGGAACCGCCAGCAACGCAACCAATAACCGCCGAACCTGGATAAAAGGCTTCATCGGAGTGCCTTCCATTCTCCCTTGATTCCCGTGGATTTGTCTATGGGAATGCCCATTAAGAATAAATGCTCTTTGTTTTCAGTTAGTTGGGAAGCTTCAAGACCTATTTGGCTGCGGCTTCGCTGCTCTATATTACTAACGCTCAAAACCCTCGCGACTTGCAACGATTTTTCCACCCGCCTCACAACTCCAAAAACCTCTGCTTCCTCTGTTCCTCTGTGTTTCAAAGGTTTTCGTTGCAACTCGTTGCACTATGCCCCCGTGGTTGTGCATTTGATCTCCGCACGAAAAAAAAGGACGCACCGCATATCGCGGTGCGTCCCACTTACGCTGCGTTGAAGGCCGGCTTAGAAGATCAGCTTCATCGCAAACTGCAGTTGCCGCGCCGAACCGGAGTCGCCGATCGGGAAGCGCGTGGAGTTAATCACGCCGAACGTCTTACTCCCCACCTGGGCGACACGGTTGGGTTGTCCGAAGTTGGGATGGTTCAACAAATCAAAGGATTCAAAGCGGAACTCATGGCTGAAACGTTCCGAGATCTTTGTCCGCTTGATGATGGAAAAATCGACATCGTTGAAGCCCGGTCCAAGAATTGCGTTGCGTCCGAGGTTGCCGAAGTGGAAAGACTTCGGGTTGCCGTTGGCGTCAGGGATGGCGAAGGTCGTTCCCGGTGCGCAAGGCGCAACCGCAGGATCGCAAACCGAGTTGGCAAACCATACGATACCGCCGGTGCCGGGTGTGCCCAGAATCTGCACCGCCCCAATCTGGTCCGGACGAATGCTGGCAACCCCGGTCAAGGAAGCGATATTGGCCCCCGGAGACGCCGAGGCCGCAAGAATGTTGATGGGGTTCCCGCTCTGCGATTGGATGATGCTGCCTACCTGCCATCCTTCAACGAAACGGTTGCCCTTGAAAGGCAGCGAGTAGATGAAGTTGGTCGAGAAGCGGTTGCGGGCGTTGAAATCCGAGAGTCCCTTGTCGCCGGCGGGGTTCAGGCTGTTCTGAATCACGACGCCCTGCCCGTTCTGCGAGGTAAAGTCCAGCGACTTCGAATAGGTATAGGAAGCGTTGAACTGCAATCCGTGCCAAGCGCGCAAGTTCGAACTGACCCACAATGCGTTGTAGGTGGAACTGCCGTTGCTTACATTATCAGAGATATTGCCCAGATTCACCGGTGCGGGTTGGCCGGGGACCACCGCCGTAGCAAATGGACGTACTCCATTCACGAACTGGTTGAGATTCACGCGGGTGCGCAGATGCTTGCCCTCCGAACCGAAATATCCCACCATGAGGCTCCAGCTCTTGGACAACTGTTGCTGCACGTTGAGATTGTACGATTCGACATACGAGTTATCGAAATTGGGATCAACGATGGTGGGCGCCAGACCCGCATTCTTTGCAGCCGTCAGAAGGTTTGCATAGGTGGTGGTGCCCGGGCCGTTGAAGGTCAACGGAGTCCCGAGTGGCGGATTCGTGGTTAGGCCGGTCACCAGGTTGGTGATCGGTTGATCGGTCAGGACAGCGTAACCGGACCGCACCACGGTGCTGCCGTTTCCAAACGCGTCCCAGGCAAAGCCCACACGCGGTTGGACGTTCTTGTTGTTCTGGTGATAAGGCGTCGCCCCCAACGTCAATGCGCCCGTGCCTTGCGTCGGAAGACTGGGCGCGGTCACTACTGAAAAGTTGGCAAACCGGTTAAATGCCTCTGTGGGAGTCTGGTTCCAGTCGTACCGCAAACCCAATTCCAGGGTCAGGCGGTTAGTCAACTTCCAGTTGTCCTGGCCAAAGAAACCCAGTTCGCCGGTGGCGATGCGGCTGGGCAGATTGCCGGGCGAAAGCGAGAAGCTATTCGGTGCGCCGTTGGCAAAATCAGTGACGTTGGCGAAGGACAGAGTGCCGGCATCGCCGTTGATGTTGTTGTTATAGAAGCGCCGGAACTCTCCGCCAAACTTGAACGAATGCTTTCCGCGGATGTAGCTCAGGGTATCGCCCAAGGCTGCCGTTGTGTCCCCACGGGCCTGGGGAAAGCCCGCCGGGCCGCCGATGTTGACTCCCGTCGTGCCAATCGCGATCTGCGGCAGGCCGGAATTGGAATTGATTCCATCCTGTATCCCGAAGTCCGCCGGGTTCTGCTTTGCGTTCGGTAAAAATGAGATGTGGATCCGGTTGAAGCCCAGGCGGGCTTCGTTGACCATAGTCGAGGAAATCGTCTGATCAACGCTGAACGTAGCAATCTGGCGCTTCGACTCACGCGTATCGCCGAAACCAGGGAGCGAGTTGCCCTGCAAGGTTGGCTCCTGGCGCAGGTCATGCTGGGCGGCGTAATAGCCGTGCAACCGGATGTTCGACGTCAGGTTGTGACTGATGTCCGCCGTACCCTGGTCGATATCCACCGGGGCCGTCGCTGAACCCACAAAACTGTTGCCGTTATTGGCCGCAGGAATCAGCGACAGCAGCTTGACGCTGGTGGGATTGCCTGCGGCAATCACCGCCTGCCGCTGCGCATTCGAGAGGTCGACCGTATTCAGTGTGATTCCCTGCCGTTGGCGCGTGCCTTCGTAGCTCAGGAAGAAAAACGTCTTATCTTTGCGGATCGGCCCGCCAAAGGCCGCGCCGAACTGGTTGCGCTTGAACGTCGACTGCGGATTGGCCGATGTAATTCCGTTGGCAGTGATGGTCGTCGGATTGAAGAAGTTTCTGGCGTCAAAATCATGGTTGCGCAGGAACTCAAAGGCCTCGCCGTGATAGCTGTTGCTGCCCGAACGCGTGGCAATGTTCACGATGGCGCCCGAGTTGCGTCCATATTCCGCGCTGTAGGTCGAGTTATCAACCTTGAATTCCGAGACCGTATTGATCGATGGCTGGAAGGTGATCTGGTTCTGCACCATGTCATTCAGGTTGATGCCGTTCACCAGGAAGTTCACAGTATCTTCGCGATTGCCCGCGGTGTTGAAGGCAAACGAGCCCTGGCCGCGTAGCGGCGCCGTCAGAAAACCATTCTGCGGAGGCGTCACCGAACCCGGAATCAGCAGGCCCAGGTCGACAAAATGCCGGCCGTTCAGAGGAATTTCCTGCACCGTATGCTGGTCAATGGTCTGCCCCACCGTCATGGTCGTGGTTTCAATGATCGGTGATGTGGCCTCAACGGTCACCACTTCCGCAGAACTGGCTACGGTCAAGTTGAAGTTCTGTACCGAGTTCTGGCTTACGGCCAGCACCAGGTTGTTGGCTTGCTGCTTCTGGAAGCCTTTGGCATCCACGGAGACGCTGTAAGAGCCGGGCGGAAGCGCCGGCACCTCAAAGCCGCCGGCCGAACCGCTTTCGGCGCTACGCTCGATGCCCTGAGCCGCGTTCTTAACGGTGATTTTCGCTCCTACGACGGCTGCGCCCGAAGGGTCCGTCACGGTGCCGATGATGCTGGCGGTTGTCTGCGCGAATGCCGATGCGCTCAGAAAGACGCACAGAAGCAGCATCCAAGGGGAAAACGCAACCTTCTTATACATCTACTATCCTCCTCGAAAAGAACGAGCCACGCTAAAGAATTGCAGGAATGGTTTTTCAGACGCCTGACACGAAGTGCAAAGACACATCAGCCCGTGCAGCGGAGCAGCGAGCTTACATGATTTGTTGCATTCTGTCTTCCATTTTTAAAGACTGTGATTATTAAGTACTTATATTGACACTGGAGACTAGGATATTCCAAAAACTGTAGATTGTGACGCCCGTCGCTTCATGATTCAGGAAGCAGGGTAGGCAGAAACAAGATTCACGGCCTCTGAGAAAGCCGCCGGCTGGCCCCCGGCCGAGGTCTGAACTCCTGTTGCCGTGGATAGCTCTCTGTGACCTCCACGGTCAGGGGCCGTTGCAGCACCATTTCGACCGTAGTGCCACGGTCAAGCCGCACATCGGGACCGCGCGTCAGCAGCACTTGCGCCAGGCCCACGCCTGCGCCTATGGCCCCGCCGATGCCTGCGCCTTTCAGCGTGCGAGTACCCAGCCCCCCGATCGTCGCTCCGGCGCCTGCGGTCTTGGCCACCGTTCCGGCGTCGTGACCCTTCGTGCCCGATGCTTTGATGGTTCCTTCGTTGTCGGTTACCTGATGGTCTTCTGCTCCGGGCGTGCTATCGATCGTCGCGGGCAAATCCACCGTATAGCCATTGGGAAAGATCATGGTGGTGAAATATACCTGCAGTTCCGCGCGCCCCTTGACGCGGCCAGGACGCTCAATACGCGTGATTCTTCCCTTCACATAGGTGCCCGCCGGAATCGCCAGTTGGTTTTCTTGCGTAACCGGAAACGTCGATTCGCAATAGACGCCGTCGCCCACCCGCGCGGTCTTGGTGTAGATAGGACTCTGCAACTGCAACAGCACCTTGGTGCCCGCAGGCAACGTCACCTGCCGACCTGAAGACTGCGCCTGCTGCCCTTCGCCGGAAGGCTGCTGGTCGGCACTCTGGGCCTTGTCAGCTTGCGGTTGCGAACCAGGTTGTTGCGAACCAGGCTGCGTCTGGTTCTGCCCCTCGGGCGTCTGCGCCATCGCGGCGCTCACAAACAGAAGGATGAAAGTCAGGCTAACAAGAAGCTGGCGCATATTCGTGCCTCACCTCCGCATGATTGTATCTCCCGCCGGACTCGGCCACCAGACAATCATTGCCGGTTCATGGCTAAGAGCCTTGCGTGGTAAAAATGCAAGCGGGCGGTTCCGATCACCAGATCACCCGATCACCAGATCATCAGATCTGCGATGATACTCAATCTCCCGTTCACTTGGCCCCGAACGTCGGATCAACCACCTTGCGAGCAGTTTCCACACCGCAGACCGGCAGCTGCGGGTCGGAGAGCAGCCCGATTTGTTTGAGTACCGAAGCCTGGTCCCAGTAGATATGCTCGTGCGCGAGCTTGCCGTCGCGGAACCGCACGATGGCAACCAGCGGGACTTCCACCCGGCGATGGGTGGGAGAGACGCCCGGCAGCATCCATGGCATCTCCTGCGTGTGCGTGAAGGAGAAAATCATCTCGTCCACAAGCTGGTCTTCGCCGATGGTGCGTGAAATGGGCGTGAGCTTGGTATCAGGCGGCATGCTGGGGATAAAGTCGCGCGAGTAAAAGGCGCGCAACGCGTCTTTCCCGCAACCGCCGGTCATGACCGGCACATGGTTCACATGCGCGTCTTCGACCATGGTCGCCAGCGTGGATTCAGTGTCACGCGTCGTGAATTCGTGGGCGGTGTGTTCGTCCCAAAGCCGTGCGAGATCAGAAGTGGACATGGTCAAGGATTATAAATCCCGCCACTCCGGCCCTATCAGCGATCAGTGGGTCACGGCCGCAAACATGGGCGAATCCAGCAGGTTCTGGAAGCTCTTGTCATCGGCCTTGAAACGCACCACCAGCTTCCCGGCATCGGAATCTACAACGGTGCCGTCGAGCGCCAGCTTCTCCGGACCGCTGGCATCCAACTTCTTGAGCAGGATACCGGCCTTCAGCAACGATGACAGGGTGGCCGCCGTGATGTTGTCGGAAGTAATTACGTTGAGGTTGAAATCGACACCGCTGCCGAAATCCAGGCTGTAACGGGAACCCTTGAGGTGCTTCTTCACTGTTTCATACTCCGCCAAGTTGGAAGCTTGCCCCAGAATCGACTTGAGCATCGTGTGGGTGCCGTCCGCATCCAGCACGCTCCAGATGGTTCCCTGCTCGACGGAAGCCATCATATCGGTCACGTCGCCGTTGGCGTTGAGACTGTGCGCGCTGTTGTCGCGCGCCTCAAGAGCGGCGCGCACCGCTGCTTCGTCGCCGAACAGCATGGTCCAGTCATCGAGAAACGTCATCGACATTCCGCCGGCCATCGGATACACAACGGCCGCATTGACCTTCTTGCCTTTGATCTTCTGCTTTACGATCTTAAGATTGATTTTCTTGCGCGGAAACGTGCCCTGGGCAATGCTGATGGTCTCGATGCCATGGTCCTTGGTGCGGAAAGATGCGATGGTGATCTGCTCCAGATCGCGATCAGGCACCACGCCGATATCCTTCAGCGCGTCTTCGAACTGCTGAGGTTGGGGGGCAGCAGACGGGCCTTGAGGGCCATGGCGGTGTCGGAGGCCTTCATGCGGCGGTAATCCACGTTGATGATCTGCTGCACTTCGTTGGGAATCACCGAACGGGCGGCTGTGCCCAGCGACGAACCAAAGACCGGCAGCACACTCAAGCATATCGCTAGCGCTAAGAAAATACGGCTTCTCATAGATACCATTGTAATCCGATCTGCACCGCCAGTTGTCTTAAACCCTGTTTGTTCCAGGCTAACCACTACGGTACTGAAGGGCTACGGTTTCAACAGTGCCCCTACCTTAGAACGAACATCGGCCACAAAACTTGCGTCCTGAATCAGCGCCAGGTTGATTTCTACGTTGGAAAGCGCGCCTTTCCGGGCAGCTTCAGCCAGCGCCACGCCCACCGTTAAGTCCGAGGCCATATTGGGATTGGTCACCGGACGCAGCGATTCAGCGATCCGGATGACCTCATCGGCGTGGCCGGCAATCTCCAGCGGCACCAGCGTGGCGCGTTTGAGCCCTGCCTCAATCAGCGCCGGCCCCCCCTGAACGTCGGTCTTCGCCTGCCTATAAGCCGCCATCACATGGTTATAGCTCTCAGAGTCGGCGTCGATGCCATGCTTGAGCGCTTCCCGCAGCGTGGCCAGCCGGGCCAGGGCTTCACTCAGTCGCTGCTCATGTTGAACATACGCCTTCTTCCCCCTGGACATGGCCGCCACCATGTGCGCCAGGGCCGCACCCATGGCCCCAGCCGCTGCCGACGCGCTACCACCCCCAGGTGTCGCCGTCGGCGCCGCCAGTTGCTCAATGAACGGCTCCGCCCCGGCGCGCAGCCCTCCAATTGCCGTCTTACCGCCGGTCACCGCCGCCAGACGGTTTTCCAGAATGAGCGAGGAATCGAAGTTCTCCACCTGCAGAAACCATTCCGCGGCCTGTTCCAGCGCCTTCTTCGGAATTAACCCGACAATCTCGCTGCTGAGCGGGGCCACGCCGTAGCGTGCGGCCTCCCGCTTAACGAACTCAATACCCCGCGCCACCGGGGTCTGCTCAAAATCGGTGAGGTTCATGGAAACCTGCGCCATTCCACGGACTTCGAACCCGGCAGCCTTCACATAGCGAAACCCTCCGGAAGACTGGCGCACGGCCTTGGCGACCTTTTTGGCAATCTCCACATCCTTGGTGTTGAGAAAGACGTTATAGGCAATCAGCGCCTTGCGCGCCCCCACCACGGTCGCTCCGGCGGTGGCATGCAGCCGGGCTTCACCAAAATCAGGCTTGCGCGATGGATTGGTTTGAACGTCTTCCTTCAGCCCTTCATATTGTCCGCGGCGGATGTTCTCGAGATTCTGACGATCTGGATGCGCGGCAGCCGCCTCGTACAGGTAGACCGGCACCCGGCAGCGCCTCCAAATTTCTTCTCCCACGCGCCGGGCAATGGCGGCGCAATCCTCAAGGGTAACGCCATCGATAGGAATAAATGGCACCACGTCGGCCGCTCCGATCCGCGGATGCGCCCCCTGATGGTGGTTCAGATCGATTAGTTCCGCGGCCCTAACCACGCCCCGGATGGCGGCTTCGGCAATCGACTCCCGGTCGCCTACCAGGGTAATCACGCAACGGTTGTGGTCGGAATCCATCTCCCGGTCAAGCAGATAGACCCCAGGGACCGTCATCGCCTCAACCAGGGCGTCAACTTTGATTTTGTCGCGGCCTTCCGAAAAATTGGGAACACACTGGACAAGAGAGGAAGACATGATGTTTCAGGATAGCGGGCAGCATAGCGAGAACGCAATGCGTATCATGAGATCCGATTTGGTAATTGAGTAAGTTGGTAATTGGGTAATTGGAAGAGCAGTTGGCCCCAGCGCTTTCCTGGAGTCCGAGCAGATCGTTACAGGCAAGCCCAATTACCCACTTACCAAATTACTCAATTACCAAATTCGCCATCGTTCACTTAAACCAATTCACCCCAACCGTAAACTGTACAGTATTGACTCCGGGATTAGGAACGCTCAAGCCTGCGTTGGAAATGTGCTCATAGCGCGTGGTGAACGTGATGGCCCTGTTCTGTTTCTGGAAAAAATGCAGGCCCAAAGCAGCATGTGTCAGGAAGTTGGTAGAAGACGTTCCCAGGGGCACATCTGTACTGGTAAACAGGACTCCGCCGCCGGTTTCCAGGTAGGGAACCACCCGGCTGCCGGAGGTAAAGTTCCATTTCAGGTTCAGGGGATTGAAGGCTGCGCCGTAGGCGCTCTTGACCGGCTGCACGACATAATAGAGAGGCATCAGGTCAGCGGACCATTCGAATTGTCCCCGCAGAAAGCCACCGAGATGTTCGCCGGTCAGCACCTTGCCAATGCGCGCGCCGGCGTTGATCACTTGCGTATCCTGTGTGCCGCCCGCCACGCTGACACCGCCGCCGGCCCAGACGCCAAAATCCCAGGGCTTGCCGGCCAGCGGACTGGAACTCTGCGCAACCGCTATCCCGCAAAACAACAGAAGCACAAAAAAGGGTCTCATTTAAGAAATTCTCCTGGAATCAGATGGCGCGAATTCACTTCATCGGCAAAATGTGTGTCTGGAGAATATCACAGCGCCATCCAACGGGGACGCGACAGAGATCCGGCAGACCAAGAGCAGATAGCGCGGACGGATGGAAGAAGCCAGCCTGCCGGTTACTTGCCCGATCTCTCCTGCGAAGCCGGCGCCGGGTCGGCTGTTTCGCGATGCACATCATTTTCGGCGTCTGCTGTATTTTCCGCGTCTGCCGTCCGGCTCAGAATGCGGTCGCAGATCTCGATGACCTGATCGAGAAAAGATAGAGGCTCAGGGCTCTTGAGGGTCATACGCAAGAAACAATCTCCATGCTCCATTGCTGTTTGTGTCGATTACTGCTGGTGCGAAGCACTGTAATCGATTTCCGCTGGAGAAACAACACGATGGATCACCAGCATCACCAGCCGCAGCCAATACAGGAAAATGGCCATAGAATGCATTGTACCTTTGGAGTAATTCGGCCGCTAAAGGACATGCCCTAAACTCCCATTATTAATAATATCTTCTTTAGAATTAACATTTTACAAATCTAGAACAGACTTGAAGACAAATGAGTGCCAAAATGGGAAACGCATTATAAAGCTGCCGGGCCGATTGGCCCGATCTCACCCCACCCTAAAGGAACATAGAGGCTCATGACTAATAAAAAGATTGTCCTCCAATTCGTGTTGCTTGCAGTGTTGCTGATGACAGCCAATTCGACAACGTTGCTCGCCGATAGCGTCGGCTTTCGAAATGTCCATCAAAGACCATTGATTATGGCCGCGCCGGTAGCCGATTCGACCTCACCGCTCGCCGAGGGTGGCCCGCGATGTATCCCTGGTCAACCCTGTAAAATAGACTTCCCACTGCCGGGAACCAATGCAGCCGTGCTGTTCGCCGAAGGCGGTCCACGCTGTATCCCTGGTCAACCCTGTAAAATAGACTTCCCACTGCCGGGAACCAATGCAGCCGTGCTGTTCGCCGAAGGCGGTCCACGCTGCATCCCTGGTCAACCCTGTAAAATAGACTCGCCGTATCCGCAGTTGAGCGCATGAGTTCGAGAGTGCGGCGATAACGTACGCATGAGTAAGTCTTTTGGCACCTCTCACGCCGAGAGTCGAGATTTCACTTCACCTCAGCGAAGGGCTGGGTTAAGCTTGCCCTTCAATGTGTGGACTGATCTTGAACAGCGCCTTAAGAATCGTCGAGGCCTGCCTGCAGGGGACGGCCTTGGTAATTATCGTCCACCGCAAGCATCATCGGCAGTTCCCTTTTTTCCTGGCCTACGCCGGCGCTTCAGCCCTGATCAGCACTATCCTGACGGTAATGTCCGGGCTTACCAATCAGGAGCGCTGGTTCAAGCTCAATTGGGCATCGCAGGTGATCTACACGGTGCTGGGCATACTGGCCATGCACGAGTCATTCCGGAAGGTACTGCGGCCCTATTTTCTTGGCAAGTGGTGGTTTCACCTGCTGGTGCCGGGGGTTGTGGCGGTGGTCTTGGTCCTTTGCGGCTGGGCAGCCTTCCGGAAATTCCCTGGCCGAGGCGAGTATTGGCTCTATTTCACGTCGTACCTGGCTTCGGATTACATGCGGGCGGCCATTTTCGGTCTGTTTGCCATCCTGGCGATCTTCTGGCGCGCCCGCTGGCAGCCCTGCGCCTTTGGAGTGATGAAAGGCTTTGGTTTCTACACGATAGTGGGAATGCTGGCCGACCTGCTGCGTTCCGATTTTGGAACAAAAATGGATTTATTTTTCCGTTATGTCCCACCTGTGGCATATATAGTGGCCTGTCTGATTTGGCTGGGAGCGTTCCTTCAGCGCGAACCTGAAAGCAGATCAGGCCAGACCGGCTCGTTGGCCGACCTCGATGAAATCCTCGAGCTGCTGACCCGGCTGAAGAAAGCGCGAGAATGAACGAACTTACGATGCTGAACTTCTGGCCCTTTTGGGCGCCACTGACAATTTTTGCGGTTTTGTGGGTCTACCTGATGGTCCACCGCCAGTTCCGCTTGCAGGAACGGGCCCCCGATGAGGTTGCTGCGTTCCTCCGGCGAATTGACTGGAACGGCGCGCTGGAAGTCTTCAATCTCCCGCGCGAACGCTACCTGCGCGAAACCCAAACGGAAGACCAGTTCCGCCGTACCATGCGCGTCCGTCTGCACATGGCCCGTGAATACACGGCGCGCATGGCGCATAACGTGTGCGTGGTCCATGAGTGGGCCAATACCGAGATGAAGGACGCCTGGGAAAAGCCGCCCGAAGCCTGGACGGAAAGAGAGCACAAACTGCAGGCCGTGGCCGTAATGGCCGGAGAGTTCCGGGCATTTGCCTTTATGCGCCGGACCCGCCTGACGTTGTGGATCGTGCTGCGGGCTGAACGCTGGCCTCAGCCGCGCATCCCCAGCATTGCCGCTCTGCGCCTTTGCGGGGTCCAGGGAGAGTTTGACCTGCTTGAGAAGTATCGCCACCTCAAAGAAAGCTGCGCTGATGCGGCCCTGACCTACGGCCTGCCCTTCCATGAAGAACTGCTGGCTGGGTTTTAAACCACCGAATTACGCTGAGACACAAAGGGCGGCCTACTCGGCCGCCCTTATGTTTTCAGTTCGCATCGCTATTGGAACAGCCTTTTCAACTGTTCTGCACTTTACCCACATGGATGACCATTTTGCGCGACCGGCGGCCATTGGTTTTCATCGGCGTTCATCGGCGAAAATCAGCGGCAAATTTCGCTTGAGGCCAAGTTAAAACCCCGCCATCCCTCACCCAGTGACTTCCTCAAGCTGTTTCTGGTCCATATCGAAATTGGAATAGACGCTCTGCACGTCGTCGTGGTCTTCGATGGCTTCCAGCAGCCGGATCATCTGGTTCGCGGGCGCGCCTTCCAGCTTGATATAGTTCTGAGGAATCATGCCGACTTCCGAATGGACGACTTCAATGCTGGCTTTCTTGATGAATTCCAGCACGGCATCGTAGGCCGCAGGAGCGGTGGTAATTTCCCAGTTCTCACCATCATCATGCAGGTCTTCGCCGCCTTGCTCAAGCACGATGGTCATCAAGTCGTCTTCTTTGGCCGCGGTCTTGGGGATGATGATGGAGCCTTTCTTGCTAAACATCCAGCCCACCGAACCGGTCTCACCCAGGTTGCCGCCGTTCTTGCCCAGCATGTGGCGGACCTCGCTCACCGTGCGGTTGCGGTTGTCGGTGGTGACGTTGACGATCAGCGCCACGCCGCCCGGACCATAACCTTCAAAGACAATTTCTTCATAGGTGGTGCCCGGAAGTTCGCCGGTGCCGCGCTGGATGGCGCGCTTGATGTTGTCGGCGGGCATGTTTTCCGCCTTGGCCGCGGCCACGGCCGTGCGCAGCCGCGGATTGCCGTCAACATCGCCGCCGCCGGACTTGGCCGCCATGGCGATTTCCTTGATCAGGCGCGTGAAAATCTTACCGCGCTTGGCGTCCAGTGCGCCCTTTTTGTGTTTAATTGTCGCCCATTTTGAATGGCCGGACATGGTGTGGACCTCATACTCTTTGAAATTGTGCGCCGCGCAGCCTCGGCAAAACGTATGAATACGCAGAAAAACAAGGGTAGTATACCACGCAGGTGGGTCGTTGCTCTTGCGTATTCCTACACCCTCTCAAGGAAACCCAAAGCGAGGGGAATACTTTGACGCATCTGATAAAATGAGCGCGTACATCCTGGTTAAATTCAATAGCATGAACATCCATCTAACACCCGAGCAGGAAGAAATCATCCGCGGAGAAATCGAAAACGGTCACTGCGGCACAGCAGAAGAAGTAATCGCAAGGGCCCTGCAGAACCTGTTGCCTGACGGTGCCCGGTTGGGTCCGGCAGAAAAGGCTCAAAGTACACTCCCCCGGGGCCAGCGCGAAGCCGTGCTCGAAATGCTCGACTTTGCAAAGAAGCACAGTGTTCGTCTTGAGGATGTCTCCATTAAAGACCTCATTCACCAGGGCCATCGACTGTGAGCGATTTGGTTCTGGATGCCTCCCTTGCCCTCCAGTGGTTTCTCGAAGACGAAACAGACCGGGAATACAGCCTGGAAGTCCTGGCAAGTCTTACCGATAAACGCGGAATAGTCCCGGTTTTGTGGTTCTACGAAGTCGGTAATGGTCTGGTCATGGCCAGCCGGCGCAAGCGAATCGCATTCCATCAAGTCGAAGGCTATCTAACGCGACTCAAAGCTCTTCCCATTGATGCTGCACCGCAGAACCCGGCTGAAACGCTGAACCTACCGGCGCTTGCTCACGCGCATTCCCTGACCAACTACGACGCAGCTTATCTGGCATTGGCAATGCACTTGACCCTTCCCCTGGCGACCAAAGACGCCGCCCTGTTAAGTGCAGCAGCGGCGACCGGGGTCAAGGTTTTTAAAGCCTTCAAACCGGAACCGTAAATCAGGCAAATCAGCCATCAACTATCAAGCTGCTCAGGTGTTATCCTACCCACCATCATGTTCGGGTTCGAAGAACGCCGCCAGCGATGGGAACAGGACATCCGGAATCGCCAGAGGAACATCGTCTTCCCTGACACTCTGCTCAACGAAGCCCGCGGATTCCGCAATGTCTTGTCCGGAAGCACCAGGCTCACGGTAGTCCATCGATTCTGCCTGATCGTACTCGGCGTGCCGTCTTGCATCGGCGGTGCCTTTGTTCTAAGAACAGAGATTGACGCCCTTCGCTCACTAGAAGGCTGGCTCCCGACCACCATCGGCATCGCCTTGGGAATGCTTGGCGGGCTGGTCTCGCTCCTCTCCTTCTATCTCGGCTTGCGCCTGGTCATCCGTGCCGTGCAGCCTTCGCCTCCCGCGCCGACGCTCGAGAAGCCCCCGCGCCCGCAGCCCGTGCCGGGGATCATCCGCCGCCGCTTTTCGCAGAGACCTGGACACCGGCCACGTAGGAATTCGCTTGGGTGATTTGTAAATGGATGAGGTAGAAACGGCAGGGGGGAAATACAGAACAGCGTGGCCGCAACCAAATTTGGCCGCTGATTTCCGCTGATGAACGCTGATTCTTAAATACCAAGTACCAACTGCT
>Ga0210403_10000734_pt1 | contig 33009 bp, 25 predicted proteins | sample IncBWC19MmetaG_FD_150863 | JGI IMG/M metagenome (GOLD analysis project Ga0210403, IMG submission 150863) | Forest soil microbial communities from Barre Woods Harvard Forest LTER site, Petersham, Massachusetts, United States - Inc-BW-C-19-M | ecosystem: Environmental > Terrestrial > Soil >...
GATCCGCGCCTTGAAAGCACGCTCATTCCGCCATATTACTCCTTTCAGCATGGGCGGGAATCGATCTCCTTCTGGCATTCCCGCCGCACCTTTGCCCTGGGCGATATGCCGGGCACGGATATCTATCTTTCATTTCTCGATCTGCATTTCAAAAACAGCGTTCTGCCGGTGCAGACCGTGTACGCGCACGTGCTCTGCACCAACCGTGAACTGGCGCGCGAACTGGATGAGCAGACGGAGCTGAAGATGGAGAAGGCCCCGCTCTCGGCGAGAATGCTGATGAAGCCCACGCTGCCGGCTTCGCCTCCGCTGGAAGGGCCGACTACATGGGCGCTGGTATCAAACCTGGCCCTGAATTATCTGTCGTTTTCCAGCGGCAAGGAAAGCCTGAAGGCGCTCAAGGAGATGCTGAAGCTGCACAGCTTCGCCGACCGTACCGCCACGCTGCAAAAGGTCGACTGGATCTACGACATGGAGTGCCGGCACATCGCCCACCGCATGCCCGGCGATGCCTGGCGAGGCTTCTGCCGGGGCACGGAAGTCGCCCTGGTCTTCGACGACAACGCCCATTTGGGCAGCGGAGCGTTTCTGCTGGCCTCGGTGCTGCAGCGCTTCTTTGGGCTTTATGTGTCTATCAATTCATTCGTGAAGCTGGTGGTCCGGCGGCGCTCCGATCATGACAAGGATGAATTGTGGAAGGAGTGGGAGCCGGTAGGGGGCGATCAGCGGTTGTTGTAGCCGGGAAATTTATAGAAACTCTTTAATATAAAATGACAACAGCAGCCATGCACAAGCCGTCGCCAACCCGGCCGCCTTCCGCGCCACCCGTGTATCGGCCCGTGATTGTCATTCCCCGTGCCAACGTGCAGATGGTTCCGGCAGCGCAACTTGTCCTCATCCAACCGAAGCCGGTCGCCGGAGTTCCCGCGGCCCGTGAGCTTCACACGCCCCGGCCCTACACCATCGTCCAGGCCCGGATGCAGCATGGACAGCCGAGGATTTACCCCAACCTAAACCCGGCGGCCGCAGCCCTCAAGGTTGATGCCGGAGAGTTCATGCGGCTCGATAGCTCTTTTGACCAGAATTATTTCCGCATGAGGCGCGGCAGCGATCATGGCGTGCTGGTGCCCAACAGCAAGTACATCTTCGTCCACACCATGGATGGAGAAACCGTGATGCACCAGCGGTATCGGCATCCGGTGCTGGCCCAGGGCAAGCCGGTGCTATATGCGGGCGAGGCTTATTTCAATAATGGCCGTCTCGATTGGTGGAGCAACGGCTCAGGAAATTACAGGCCGGATTCCGATCACGCCGAACAGGCCAGCCTGCCGATGGAAAAGTTTTTCACCTACGAGCAGGTGTTGAAGGGCGCGCATAAACAGACATGAGAGGCCAGCAAAATCCATAGCGACGTAGCTTGCTACGTCTAAAGGCCGGCGGTCGTGAATGCAATTTGAGGACCACCAAGGCATTGGCAAAGGAAACAACCGTATGTCGAAAGACGTCAGATTCCCAATGAGCGTTCCGCGTCTGGCGCCGCCTTCCGCAATCCTTCCGCGTGTTGTGCAGCCTTTCTCCGGCTGCCCGGCTCCTGCGGTTTACCGGCCAGCGCCCGCAAGAGAAACGATTCAGGCAAAAATGCCTGGAAGCAATCATTCTCATTATCCTTCGGCGCCGCAACCTATGTCGCGAAATGTGGCCGCCGCAACCAATAGCCGGCCATCTCTGCGTGTAGTTCAGCGTCACTCCGGCGGCTCCGCCCCTGCGGTTTACCGGCCAACGCCCGCAAGAGAAACGATTCAGGCGAAAGCGCCTGGGAGCCACTATTCTCCTCATCCGCCTGCTCAGCAACCTATGCCGCGAAACGTGGTCTCCGCGGCGAATAGCCGGACATCTCCGCGTGTAGTTCATCCTTACTCCGGCGGCTCTGCCCCTGCGGTTTACCGGCCAGAGCTCGCGAGGAAAGAGATTCAGACGAGAATGCCCGGAAGCCCGCGCCCTGGCGCTGTCAATCTGCCCAGGGCAACAGCGCAGCCGCTCAGGGCCGAGCCCGTTCGTGAGCAACGGCGCGGCGCTTCGCCGGAGTGGTCGCAGCCAAGCCAATCAACGGCGCTTTCAGCAATTCAGCGATATCAAATCCTTGCCGGTGGGAAGATCCTCAACAACATGCCTGCTGTTAGACCATGGGACGGTTACCCTTACGCCGTTATCAATGGCGCGCAATTTCCGGCGCAGGAACTCGGGGCGCTGGGAGCGCCGGATGAGTTTCTCGCTGTGGCAGGCGGGAACGCGGCAAACGTGGTGAATCATCCCGGCGGATTTTCGCTGCGGGTTTCCGACGACAACAACATGGCGATCGAAGACTCCAACCTCGCCCAGCGCCAGCCAAAGGAGTTTTACGCGACCCAGGCGGTGGTGACCAGCGCCAACCAGCAGCTCACCCGCGTCAACTCCTCATTCCGGCTTCAGCCCGGGGGCCAGACGGTGTCGATTCTGACCGGCTGGTGGAGCACCAAACAGTTATTGACCGTAACGCCCGTATATAACGGCGGCAATGCCGACAATGCTCCGCAGAATTGCAATGAAATGGCGGCTGTGGTCCTGGGTGTGGCCGCCGACCGATTTACCGGCGCCGCAGGCACCGCTGCATGGAATGCGGCGTGGCGCATTGGTGGGGTCTCAGAGCAGAGGACGCAACAGATCCTGGACAACAGAGACAACACGAATGAAGCCATTGAAAACTATCAGGCCGGCCGCTATGTGAATCATCGCGATGCCGCTGCGGTCCGCCGGCTTAAGGCCAATGAGCAGGCCCGGCCTGGCGTGGGCGATGCCTACATGATCGCCACGATTGGGCACGGCACGCCGCAGGCGAACGGGCAGACCCGTGTACGTGATATTGCGAGCGGTTTGGATCGCGACTTGAACTGGACCTATCACTTTGCGGGCGTCGTGGCCAAAAGCGGTACAGACCGCGTCACCCTGGAGAATTATGCGCGTGGCGATAACCGGGTGGCGGGCGCAGATCCGCGGTGGTATTTCCAGATGTACGGCGAAGGCAATAACCAGTCGTTCCATGAATTCTTTTCTGCGACTCCCGATTATGCCAACCCGATAACTACTTCCGTGACCAACCCTAACCGGCCGCCATGGTGGCAATTTTGGTAAGTCGATGACTCGGGAGTCTGAAAGGACAAAGGCATGAACGAAAAAGGTCTGGACGCCATGGGCAAGAAACTCTCGCGCAGTCCGCGTGCCATTGAATTGGCGCGACAGCCCTGGGCCGCGGACCATTTGCCCATCGGCCATCCAAGGACCGCGCCGCGCAATTCCGTGGCGCCTGCGGTACAGGCAAAACAGGCTGATCGATTTTTGGAAAAGCGTGCGGCGCCCTCGGTCTATCAGCCGTTTGCCGTTCGCGTTCAGACGAAATCCGCGGTCAATTTCCAGGAGACCCGTCCCGCTCCACCTGTGTATAGACCATACGGAAATCGGCCCGACGCTGGAGCCGCACAACGGAAAAAAATCAATGGTCCTTCTGCGCCCCGGCCCGTTCCTCAGATGTACCGTCATGAGTTGACCTCGCCGGGAATGCTGCCGAAAGTGGCCGGCCCGCCGAAGCTGAAAAATCAGCCAGCGCCTCCCGCTGTGTATTGTCCCCACCCGGCCCCTGAGACGGTACAGATGAAGATGGCCATGGGGCGAAGCCCAGGCGTGCGCAATACGCCGGGTCTGGGGGTGGACAGAGTGCCGGAGCCGCAGCCCGCGTTGCGCCCGCCGGCGAGGATCATGGCATCCGCTCCCATGCAGTTGAAAGCGATAGCCGCGCGCCCGGCTGTGACGGTCATTCAGTGCGGGCGCTTCAAGAGTGAGAAAACCGGAACGGACTTTGTGGTAACGCCCGGGACCAAGGGTTCGAGGTCCACATTGACTGTGACTGCTTATGGGGCCTCAGAGGTGCTCGCCACGATGGAGTATCAGTACTACGGCTCCGAAGCAACGATGTTGCACGTCGAAGCCTATGGAATGCCTTCCGGCACTGGCGCCGGCTATCTTCTCTTTTACCTTTTCGCCAAGCAAGCGAAAAGTGATGGAAAAACCACCATCACCATCGGGACAGGAGTGGACAAGAAATCAAGCACGCGAAACCTGGAAAGCGCTCGTGAGGAAAACGATGCAGAGAAAATCAAGACCGCGCAGCAGAGCCTCGCGGCAGTCCACATCTATGAAGCGCTGGGGTTTGACGCGACCGATGCCGTTACGCTTTCGAAGTCCAGCATGTCGGTAGACCAGGTCATTCTACTAAGCCGTGCCAAAGCGGGGAAATGGAAGAGGTTCGTCGGCGGTGGCTGTTTCCTGACCAGCGCGTGTACCCGCGCGCGTCAACTGCCTGACGATTGCGAAGAGCTCACCGTCTTGCGCGCTTTCCGCGACGGCTATCTGTGGAATGCGCCTGGCGGGCAGGAACTGATTGAACGCTACTATGCTATCGCCCCGGTGATTGTGGCCGCGATAGACCACGATCCGGACCGGCGTCAGATACTGGAAGGCATCTTCCATGTCATTGGTGATTGCGTGTCGGCCATCAAGAGCAGCCGCATGGATGACGCCCTGCATCTCTATAGCGCGATGGTCTGCGATCTGGAACAACGATATTGCGAAGGATAGAGACGCTCGGCGCAATCATTAAGTGGTACGGGAATCCCTGGGCGCGAATTTCATTGCCCGCTTACCGTGCCGCCATCTTCGGATTGCCCCGCCGGCTGAACCCCGTGTTTCTGAATCCCATCTTCTGATACATGGAAACCAGGGCCTGCTTCGAGATGCTGCCGGCGCCGGGATTGGCTTCCAGTTCGGTGGCCATGCTGCCGTTGCGCCGGGCGCTTTCGAGGGCGGCCTTGACGAGCATGCTGCCCAGGCCGTGCTGCCGATGTGATTGGGCCACTTCCAGATCGGAGATATAAGCTTTCCCCGGCTCGTTGTAGTGGACGTCCACGGAGCCAATGGACGAGGGCGAGCCCTTGATGTTGACGCGAATCTGCTGGCGTCCGTGGGCGACCCAGACCGGGGAGCTCAACTGATATTGGGTCTGCATAGAGGCTGCGCCCGACTGCGTCTTAGTTTGGGGTGTCGATGCGCCAAGCTGTTGAGGCCGATAGACTGCCGGGGCAGGCCGCGTTTCCAGCCGGAAATTGCCGCCGGGCTTGAGCTGCACACCAGGAAGGTTAGCCGGCTGTGGCCGGTAAACCGGCGGGGCCGCGACCGTCTGCGGCTGCGCTTTGTACATTACCGGCGCTTTGAGCGAGATGCTCACAACGACTGATTATAGGCCGGAAATCGCGCGGTTCAATAATTTTTTCACTAGGTGGGAAGGCCGAATAATCAAGGAATCAAATCCCCTCAGCCCCGATGCATCGCAGCCTTCATCCCCATGCGGTCGGCTTCAGCTTCGAGGGCGTGGTCTTGCACTACGGCGGTGCCGTTGCCGAAAGGGTTCCGTACTCTTCCGGCGCGCTGCTGCAATACGTGGGCGAGTTCGTGACCAAGAAGCTGCTGCCCGTGGATACTGTGCGGGTTGTAATAGCCGGGCGCGAAGTGTATGTCTGAACCCCAGGTAAATGCGATGGCGCCAATGGAAGCCACTTCCGAACCGACATGGATGCGAACGTCGGAAAAATCGGCGCTCATGGCAGATTCCATCTTGGCCTGGACTTCTCTCGGCAGGACCCATCCGCCGGACTTGCGCTGCAGGTTGACTTCAAAGGCCTCGACCCCCGCTGGCAGTTTGGGCTGTACAGTATTTCTCTTGCCCTGGATAGTCCGCATACGCGCCATGCCGCCGGGCGGCAGAGCTCCCTGAATGGCGATGCCACCCATGCGCGGCATGGGCGCGATGGACCTCGCCATGGGTTTGGCTTGTACCGGCTGAAACGGGGCGAAGCGCGGCGGTTGAATTCCCTGTAGGGGCTTATTCATAGCAATCATTCCCGCAATCGGGAATTAAGCAATTCTAGACCTATTTTGATGGAGGTCAAGCGGGAAAACGATGCTTCTGTCATGCCTTATTCGAGGGTGGCAATCCCTTCGCTGAATGCTTGGAATTTAACTATTCATCCTCCCCCGCCACGTCAGCATTCGTCCTACATATATTAAGGATAGGAATCCGCTCCCGCACGATCCATGGACAAATGCCCGGGTCTCCCTTCCATTCATCGCATGATCCTGTAATCCATCTGCCTACAGGCTCTGCTGGGCTGAATCAAAGCCGTCAAAATCACACAACCCGGCCGCAAATCACATCTCAATGCGCCCCCAAACCATGTAATAATCCTTGCTCGCAGAGAGAGAGAAGGAATCACGCATGGCTCCCGCCGGACGACAAAACGGCAACGCTGTACAAGACTGGCTGGTGGATCAAGGCCCGGCCTTCGATTTCTTTCAGGCTGTCCGGCTGCTCGAATTGGCGAATCCCGGCTCGGCGCCGGTGGGGGAGCAGGAAGGCCACGACCGGAAGGAGCCGGTGCGATTCCGCGCGCGTGTGGGTTTTGATTCTTCCGCCACCGCGATCCAGGAAATCGTCAGAGACGAGGACCACCCGGAACCGCCGGTCATGGTGACGAACTTTTTCGGACTGGCGGGCGTCAACGGTCCGCTGCCGGCCCCGCTGACTGAACTGGTGCTGGACCGGCTTCGCGAGAAAGACGCTGGAATGCGCGACTTTCTCGATATCTTCAATCACCGCCTGATCTCCATTTTGTACCGCATCCGCAAGCTGCATCGTGTCGGGCTGTCGTCTACGGCGCCGGAAGACGCGCCTGCGGCCCAGCATCTCTACGCCATACTCGGCCTCGGATTGCCGGCGTTGCGCGGACGCATGGCCCTCAGCGAGACCAACGAGACCAGCGGGACGAACGACGCCAACGATACGGGTGATCGCGCGCTTCTTTCCTATGCCGGGTTGCTGAGTCAGCGGCCGCGTTCAGCCGCCGGCCTGCGCCGCATGCTACAACATCATTTCCGCGTGCTGGTGTATGTGGAGCAGTTCGCCGGAGTGTGGCGCAACATAGAAGAAAACCAATGGACCCGGCTGGGCGCGTATCAAGGACGCAACCACATCTTAGGTAAAACCGCCGCCATCGGCAGCCGCTTCTGGGACCCGCAAGGGCGTTTCTGGATTGCCCTGGGTCCGCTTACCCTTCGGCAGTTCGTCCACTTTCTGCCGGGCGGACAGGCGCACCTCGCTCTCTGCGAGATGACCCGCTTCTATGCCGGGGAAGAGATGGATTTTCGCTTGCGCCTGAGACTACGGGCCGCCGAAATTCCCGAGACGCGCCTGCTGCATCCAGCGAAGATTCCAGCGAAGACCCCAACTAAGATCAAAGACCAGCAGCCGGGCCGATCGCGTCTGGGCTGGACCACTTGGCTGAAGACGCGTCCCATGAAGCACGATTCACAGGTGGCCATCGCTCCCCGGCTGGCCGGGAGCCGGTAATCCTTCCATGTCGTCGCCAACTTTTGTTCAAGGCACAAGACACTTTGTCGTAACCACGCCGCTCGGCGCGGACAAGTTCCTGCTCACGAACTTTCAGGGCGAAGAGCAGATTTCCGGATTGTTTCACTACCGGCTGGAACTTATCTCTCAGGATGACGCGGTGGATTTCAGCCAGATCGTCGGCAAGAACATCACAGTCACTATCGAGTTGCCCGGCGGGAGCGATAAGCAATATGTGAATGGCGTAGTGGGAAAATTTACGCAGGGGGGGAAGTCCGCGCGCTTCACGACCTATATAGCGGATGTCTATCCCTGGCTGTGGCTGCTGACCCTGAATTCCGACCACCGCATCTTTCAAAATAAAAGCGTGCCCGATATTCTGCAGCAGGTGTTTTCCGATCTGGGCTTCACCGATTTCAAGAACTCCCTGACCAAGACCTATCAGCCGCGGGAGTTCTGCGTGCAGTATGGCGAGACATCGTTCAACTTTGTCTCGCGCCTGATGGAAAGCGAAGGCATCTTTTATTTCTTCGACCACACCAGCTCGGTACACACCATGGTGTTGGCTGACGATGCCAGCGCCTGGCTGACGATGCCGGGGCTCGATACCGTGCAGGCTTCGTCTTCCGGAAGGGGCTGGGAGACGGCCGACGCCATGCTTGAATCCCATATCGAAGAACAGGTAATGGTCGGGCAGTTCAAATACGACGACTACAATTTTGTTACGCCATCCACCGATCTGCTGGCCACGGCCAGCGGCACGGATACCAGCCGGTCGTTCTACGAATATCCGGGAAACTACGCGAGCGCGGGCGACGGCGCCACCCTGACCGGGCTGCGTCTGGACGCCCTGCAGGCGCCGGGCAAGCTGCTCAAGGGGTCGAGCATGTGCCGTGCGTTTCACGCCGGCGGAAAATTCACGCTGGCCAAACACTACCGCGCCGACGCCAATACCGCCTGGGTGCTCGGCTCGGTGACCCATCAGGGCAGTGAAGACGGCTATTCCAACTCCTTTTCGGCCTTCCCGGCGTCCGTGAAGTTTCATCCACTGCCGCTGACTCCGGCGCCGAAGGTGGCCGGGTCGCAGACCGCGCTGGTGGTGGGCAAGCCGGGTGAGGAGATATGGACCGACGAGTATGGCCGCATCAAGGTGAAGTTCTACTGGGACCAAAGCTCACCGCACGATGAAACCAGCTCCTGCTGGATACGGGTGGCGCAGGGCTGGGCCGGCCTCTCGTGGGGATCGATCTTCGTTCCCCGCATCGGCCAGGAAGTGGTCGTTAGCTTTCTTGAAGGAAATCCGGATCGTCCGCTGGTGACCGGATGCGTGTATAACGCGACCCAGACTGTGCCTTACCCCCTGCCGGACGAGCAGACCAAAAGCACCATCAAGACCAACTCTTCCAAAGGTGGCGGCGGTTTCAATGAGCTGCGCTTTGAAGACAAGAAAGATTCGGAAGAGCTCTTCATGCAGGCACAGAAAGACATGAATGTGATCGTGCTCAACGACCTCACCACCACGGTCACCAACAACCGGACGACCACCGTGCAGAAGAAAGACGACAGCCTGGTTGTAGACAAAGGCAACCGTTCGATCAAGGTGAATACCGGCAACGAAACCCATGAGGTCAAAGGCAAGCGCGATCTGACCATTACCGGAAACGAAACCCATACCGACAAGGCGAATTTTACGCACACTGTGACCGGCAATTACACGCTGAAGGTTTCCGGCAACCTGAGTATCGAAGTGGATGGCTCAGTCAGCATCAAATCGGGAACGACGTTTGACAATAAAGCCGGCACGGCCCTGACGAACAACGCAGGCACGGCGCTTACCAATAAAGCGGGCACCACGATGAGCAACGAGGCGCAGGTGTCGATTACCAGCAAGGCCAATGCTTCCCATGATGTAGAAAGCAGCGGGATTCTGACCCTGAAGGGATCGCTGGTGAAGATCAACTGAAATCCATGGCCGCGGAAGAGGTCAACAACTCGGCGGGCGGCGCTCAACTCGACGGGCCGGTGTCGGTCACGAACGCCGAAGGGCGGCTAATCGAGCGGGCGAACTTCGTCCGGGGAGTGCTGCACGGCGCGTTCACAACGTGGAAGCCCGATGGTTCAGTCGAGCGCAAGGCAAACTTCAAGAATGGCCTGCTTCATGGCGAGATGCAGGACATGCGTGAAGGAGAGCAGACGCTGCATTTCAGTGAGGGCAAGCTGCACGGCGAGATGTTGAGCTCGGTGAATGGCGTGCCGGAAGTCCGGGCCATGTGCAAGGATGGGCAGCGGGAGGGCGAGATGCTTCTCTACGATCCCGATGGCAAGGTCTCAACCAAGGCCGCCTTCAAGGGAGGCAAGCTGGAAGGCGAACTGCTGAAGTATTCCGCGGGCAAGCTGAGCATGAAGGCGCTCTATAAGGAAGGGCGACAGGAAGGTGAGACAGTCTTTTACGATGCCACCGGAAACGTAATGGCCAGAATGTTCTTCCACGCGGGCAAGATGACTGGCCTCGCTTCCTGGTTTGGGCCCGACCGGGCGCTGGTTCGGAGTTCCACCTATAAGGATGGTCGGCTCAACGGAAGGACCACCGAATACTTCCCCAATGGCAAGCCCCGGAAGACCTCTATATATAAGGATGACGTTTTGGATGGCGAAGTCAGTATTTACAAGGAAAACGGCAAGGTGAAAGAGACACAGCATTACCGGAACGGGAAGCCCGTGGCGTCCGGAAAGAAATGATTTTAGCGGAGCGGAAGACACTCAAATGGGAATTCAAGTATGCATGGGCGCGATGATGCAGTGCAGCTTTGGCGTGGCGCCCAGCAGTCTGGTAGTGCTGCCCACCAACGCCACCATGGCGGGTGGACCGCCGGCGGCCACCATCATGGACTACATTCCGATCGTGAATATCCCGCCGTTCGGCATGTGCAACTCGCCGTCGAATCCAACCGTGGCGGCGGCCACCTCTGCGGCGCTGGGCGTGTTGACCCCCATGCCGTGCGTTCCGGCAACGGCCGCGCCCTGGGTGCCGGGGTCGCCCACGGTCATGATTGGTAGCCAGCCCGCCCTGAACAACGACTCCAAGCTGATGTGCAGTTGGGGAGGCGTAATTCAAATTGTCGTTCCGGGGGAGTTCACGGTGATGGTGCCTTAAAGACTGGCGCCCCTTGAAAATATGTGGGCCGCGTGCCCTTGGGGCGGGTGATTTTTGCGATAGTATGGTGTTCCTCAGAGTTCGAAGTTAGGTAGGAAGTTTGATTATGTACGATTTTTCACTCGACAAGAAGACCCTCATCTTCGTCACCGTGTGTTGCCTTACCGTGGGCGGATTGCTTTTCTTCGCGGGAATCATCGTGGGCCTTGATCGTGGCAGCCGCGAAACCCAGGCGCGTATGGAAAAGGAATTTTCAGCGCGCCTGGCGGCAGGAGCGAAGGCGGCAACCTCGTCCGCGCCACAGGAAACGGCGGAATCGCGACCCGGCGATCCCGGGACAACAGCCCTTGAGCCTCTGGAATCTGCTTCAGCGACTTCAATGGAATCCACGCTGGTGGCTGGGCCTGCGCATCAACCTCAGTTACTCACGGTTGCCGGCACAAGCCGCTCGCCACTTTCCAGCCGGCTTCGCAGCCCTGTGGCCGTTGAAAGCCGCCCTGCAGCCGCTGAAGAAAGCGGCGCTCCCGGCGAAGAGCAAGCCAGCGACGAAGAAGAAGCCGATGCTGCTTCTGAACCGGCCAACGACTTCTCCCTGCAGATCGGCGCTTTCCGCAGCCAGGAAAACGCAGCCCGCCTTCGCGATGATCTCAAAGCCAGAGGCTATGCCGTCTTCCTGCTGCGCACAGTCGATGCGCGCGGCACCGAATGGCACACCGTGAGAATGGGCCACTATCACGACATGGCCGAAGCCTCCAGTAAGGCCGCAGATTTTTCCGGCGAGACCCAGATGGTGGCCGTAGTGCGGGCAGCGAACCAGTAATGTTGGATTCTCGCTTTGAGACAGTTTTTGGTTGGTGAATGCCTCCACGGGTGACTTTTCGGTAGCTTTTTGGATACGAGGGGGGTGGGGGCGCTATCTGCCCCACCCCTTTGCCTGGACACACCTCTCCTGAGGACCCCCAAGGATGCAGGCCGCAAGTCATTTCGAAATGTCAAAGAACCGTTCCCACTTGACGCCTGAGCGCCTGCCTGGATTATTACCGATAGCGACGCCGCCATGAAATTATGCTGTCTCAATGCTGCCGATGTGACTGCCGGGAATTGGTCCATATACCGGAGCGCCCAAGACTTCGCACAGCAGTTTTGACGGCCGTGGCTAGGCCGGTTCGGCTTGCGTTCCGCTGGCGGCCAAGACTATCCGATCCTGACGACGACATGGTTTTGGAAGCGGCAATCAACGGAAGAGCCAGCGCAATTGTGACATTCAATCAGCGTGATTTTGCGGCTGGAATAAAAGGTTTTAGTTGTTCGGTCATTCCACCGGCCACGGCGCTACAACAGATTAGGAGTTTGCTCCCATGAGACGAAGTAATTTTGCATTGCGGCTCCAGCCCTCTTTACTGGAAGAGCTGCGCAAGGCGGCTGAATTGGAAGGCGTAGCTCTAAACCAGCTTATCAACGTGGCAGTGGCGGAAAAGCTCTCTGCTTTGCGTACCGAGGAGTATTTCGGTGAAAGGGGCCGCCGTGCCAATCGCGCGGAAACCTTGCGGATTCTCGAACGCGCTGGGAAAGGGAATCCCCCTATGGAAGGCGACGCACTTCCAACGGAGTGGCAGAAGAAGCCAGGCCGGAAAGTTGCGACTGGGGGAGTTTCTGCCAGTAAGCGCGGTCGAAAGAAAAGGGCTGGAGTCCAATAGCAAGAATATGAATCACGTTGTGCTGCGGACTTCGTGAAATTCCCAATTATCTGCTAGAACCAATTTCGCGAGTGTCGTAAAATGGTCTGGACTTTTTTACGATGGTGTCCCTAATGGTCCATATGGCGGAACGCCCCAGACTCTACACAGCAATCTTGAAAAACCACGTGGAGAATGATCGCCAAATGGCTTTCGTCTCCGGCCCCCGGCAGGTTGGAAAGACCACGGCCTGCCGGTCGATCAGCGACACTTATCTCAACTGGGACAACACGGACCACCGGCGGCAAATATTGCAGGGTCCGGCAGCGCTGGCCGAGGCCCTCGGTCTGAATCGCCTTCGTGTGCCACCGCGCGTCGCTGTGTTGGATGAGTTGCACAAGTACGCAAAATGGAAAGCGCTCCTGAAGGGCTTCTTCGATACCTACGGCGATCAAATCCATTTGATGGTTACCGGCAGTTCGCGGCTCGATGTCTTTCGCCGGGGCAGCGATAGTCTGATGGGGCGATATCTGCTGTATCGCATGCATCCATGGACGGTTGCAGAGAGTCTGCGCACTGCATTGCCGGCAGATGAAATTCAACCTCCTACCGAGATAACGGCAGCCGATTGGGACGCGCTGTGGGAACATGGCGGTTTCCCGGAGCCTTTTTTGCGACGGGATAGCCGTTTCAGCCGGCGGTGGCGTTCCTTGCGGCAGGAGCAACTGTCGCGGGAAGATCTGCGGGAAGTAACCCACGTCGCGGACCTGGGGACCATCGAGACTTTGATGCAAATCCTCGCGGAACGAAGCGCCCAGCAGCTTGTCTACTCCGGTCTTGCCCGGGAGATCCAGGTTTCTGTCGATACGGTCAAGCGTTGGATCGATCTGCTGGCTCGGCTCCACTACGGATTTTTGGTTCGCCCCTGGTTTGCCAACGTTGCCAAATCCTTGCGCAAAGAACCTAAGTGGTTTCAGCGTGACTGGAGCGGCGTGTCCGACGATGGCGCACGGGCAGAGACATTGGTAGCATGTCACTTGCTGAAAGCTGTGGAAGGATGGACGGACCTCGGGTTTGCCGAATTCGAGTTGCGCTATCTTCGCGATAAACACAAACGTGAGGTCGATTTCCTGGTGGTGCGCAATCGTAAACCTTGGTTCCTCGTAGAGGTAAAACTGAAGGACACTCAGCTTTCGTCGTCCCTTGCCCACTTTCAAACGCAAATCAAGGCTCCCCACGCGTTCCAGGTTGTCATCAATCTTGCCTATGAAAAAGCCGATTGTTTCCGGTTCCACCGGCCAATGATTGTGCCCGCCAAGACGTTCCTAAGCCAATTGTTGTGATCGACGGCTCAGGAAACGTTCGTTCTGGTAATAGATGCGTGCGAGTTTATTCGGCTCAGGAAAGCCGTCAAGTCGACGCTTCCAATGTTTGTCCAACGTTGCAACGTGCGCAAACGTGCTGGCCATCACCGCGTGGCAGAAATCCAGGCCGTCGCCTTTCTTCAAATGGTGCGCCTTCGCTTCGACGATCAAGGTTCTCACAAAATTAGGTAGGTGAACTTTGCGGGCTTAGAAGAATCGAACGGCAATGCCGGAAAGTTCTGATCCAGCCATTGTGGCTTCCGTTCAAATTCTGATCGATGCTCCCTGATTCTGTTGATCCATTCACCGGCAACGCCCCCGCAGGCTCTCCAACATCGACTGTACACTACGCCTCCGGGGCGCGTGCTGAAGGCAACTCTCTGGGAAGTTGGGCGCCGGTCCCAGTGACCGGCCCAGGTAGCCGTAGCGGCATCACCACAGTGACGGTTGAAGTCCCGAAGTACAATCCGGCCACCGCGGGCGCCGCTCTTGCGCGGGTAGAAACTCTCGATGCCGGGTTACTTGCTGATATCTTTCTCGAAGACCCATCGACAGTAACTCCGGCCAGAGGCCCTACGACGCCATGACGAGGCCGCTGCAGGGACCCTTTTGGGGAGTACTCGATCTGGACCTCGTTTTAGCGCCTGAGAAATTACGGATGCTGCCGGAAATTCGTTAAAGTTTAACAGTTCGATGGCAGACCAAAGCCGGCTGGAGTAACATGCTGTTGGAAAGATCGGCAGTTGACCTCTGGTACCGGCTGGACAGGATGACATGAAACCACTCACAACCGTAGCGTCTTGGCCCCAAGCAGCGCGGGCATTCTGTGGCACTATGATGGTCCACCGGGAATATTTTACGGCGTATTGTATCCGCCATAATTTGCAGTCATAGACGGTAGAAAATGAAATCACAGCATAATTCGGCCAAGGTGACGATTCTCGTGAGCGACATCGATGGAGTCTTGACCGATGGATACGTCTGGCTTGACGGTGGCGGCAACGAAATGAAACGGATATTCTTCCGGGACGTCGATGCGCTCTTCGATTTGCATCGCAACGGATTCACGGTGGCCTTTATCACCGGAGAGCAGGGCGCATGGGTGGAGATGATCAAGGGCCGGTTGCCGCATAAATATTTCTATTCCGGCTGCCGCGAGAAACAGAAGGCCGTGCAGGAGATACTGGCGCTCGAGGGCGCCGAGCGCGCGGCCCTTTGTTACATTGGCGATGGCATGTCGGATGTGCCGGCCATGGAAGTGGCGGGCGTTGCGGTGTGTCCGGCGAATGGCTCGATGGAAGCGCTGGCCGCGGCCGATGTGGTTTTGAGCGTGAACGGCGGTCAGGGCGCAATCGTGGAGCTGGCGCGATTGTTGAAGAGCGGCGCTCTGCCGGGAAAGGCATCCCCGTGAATCGTTCGTGCCGTGATTGCATGAATGAGCTACGAAAGAATTGCTGCGATAGCTGGCTTCAGGCTGGCTTCAGGCTGATGTCACTTACTTTGTGTGGCTTTAGCCTCGGCAGGTATCAGGGCACGACCCTTCAGAGCTTGCGGAAAAACGCCGGAGCAAATGTCAAAGAGGGCGGCTTCAGCCGCCCGTGAAGCGCTACGAAGGGCCGGCTTTAGCCGCGGTTATCTGTGTAGCCCCATTCATAAACCCGTGAAGAAACCCTTGCGTTTAGAGGAGAAATTTAGATCTTCTCGACCGATTGGCGAGTTAAACCGTGGCTGAAGCCACATGTTTTCCGTTGGTTTACGGGCGGCTGAAGCCGCCCTCTTTGACGGTTGTGCCGGCATTTTTCCGTAAGCTCTTCCAGTCGTGCCGCCGAGCCAGAGGGGAGGGCTTTCAGGCCCTGCGCACTTTAGTGCTCGTTTTTCGGGAATCCAATTAGCCTTCTATGAAATTCACCTTGCACTTCGTCGGCATCAACATCATCAAGAAATCTCCTTCCTTGCGTTATTACGCGGACTTCCTGCAGATGCGCATGGAGGACAACTCCGATCGCACGATCATCGTCCCGGAGACCACGGGCATGAGGGTCGAAATCTTTGCGCCGCGAGGCCAGTCGAAGGTCTTCGATCACCCGGTCGCGAGTCAAACGGTGCGGCCATGCATCCATGTGCGCGACCTGTCGAAGATAACGGCATGGTTGGAAAAGAGAGGCGCGATGCTCGGTGAGGGGCTGGAAAAGACGGCCCGTGGTCAACGCATCGAGTTGATCGCGCCCGATGGCGTTCGATGGTTGGTGGCGCAAGGCCGGAGCTATGTCGAAGGCGGCGGCTTCAGAAGGCCGCATGTTGGCTCTGCCGATTTGATGGTCCGGAGCTTGAAAGCCCAGTTGCGATTCTATACAGACCTTCTCGGTATGCGGATTTCCGGAGAACATGAGGGGCAGACGATGCTCCGCGATCGGACATCGGGAATATTCCTTCTGGTGGCGAAGGAGCGGCCTAGCCAGACGGTTTCGCAACACTCTCTTCCTGTACAACCGGCATTTCTCAGCTTTCAGACCGCCGACGTGGCGGAGGCGGAACAAATGCTCAGGTCGCGCGGCGTCACAGTCGTACAACCCACCACCACTCACTATTTCGGCACCGATTTACTGATACTTGATGCTGAAGAGAATGTTGTGCAGGTGGTGGAGTACAAATAGACGGAGGCCCGTCAGTTCATTGCCATTCAAGAACAGTCGCCATGCTCTTTGCTGGGCCCTCATCCAAGAGAGCATAAGCCTGGGCCGCCTGTTGGAAGGTAAAGCGGTGGGTCACGAGATCTCGAACGCTCAGGCGGCCTGCCTGGAGCCATTGGAGGAACAGGTCTCCGTGCCTCTTGCTGCTCCAGGGCGAAGAGGGCGAGGCCACCGGCGGTTGCGAGAACCCGTGCGCGCCTACAATGGAGATGCTCGGCCGATTGCAGAGATCGTGGAAATCAAACATGGTTGCGCCGCGCGGACTGCTCAGTAGCAACAATCGTCCCTGGTCGCGCACCACCCCGGCCTCTTCGGGGATGAGACTGGCGACTGCCGTGGCTTCAATGGCCACATCCACGCCTGTCCCGCCAGTCTGTTGTCGCACGGATGCGAGCGCGGCTTTCAAATCGCCTGGCAAGCCAATGATCATGGGGTGCAGCGGCAACTTGCCGAGGCGCAGCCCGGAAACCTCAATGGCAAAAATGGGTCCAGCGCCCACAGCCAGAGCGATGCGGACTGCAAGCTGGCCCAAGATTCCCAGTCCAAAGATGGCGATGCTCTCTCCCCAAACCAGTCCGGCGCGCCGCAAGCCGTTCATGGTCACGCCCGCGAGCGTGGCGAAAGTTGCTTCTTCATCGGAGACTTCGGCAGGAATCGGACGCAGATCGGAAACGTCGCAGGTGACCCAGCGGGCATGATGGCTGCGTGACGCCACCCGCTGGCCCACCCAGCTTCGATCGACGTTCGCGCCCGTATCGACTACCTCGCCGGCATTGCTGTAACCAACCATCCGGGGGAATTGTGAGAATTCCGCCCAAGCCGAACCAGGAGAAGGCTGATTGTGCAGGATGGAAAGCTCGGTGCCGGCACTGATCAGCGTTCGACGAGTGCGAATCAGGACCTCGCCTGGCCCAGGGGAGGGAATCGGTGAGGAGCGGACTTCAACCTGGCCGGGAGCTGTAAAGCAGATGCAGGAATTCGAACTAGGCATTGGTGCGAAACCCTCTGACAGCGCGAAAACCTATGGCTCGACAACCTCTGCCGATTATGCGATTCTTGACCGGACGCAATCTCATCATGAATACCGTTCGCAATTTTAACTGGCGGCACGCAGTTGAGGAAGCCGCCAGCCGATGGAAATCGCCATTTTTTCTGGTTGCCTGGGGACCGGTGCGCGCCGCGCTCGGTGAGTTGGCGCTGCTTGAGACCGCAGTCCCGGTCCGGCATTGGCTCTCTCTGAAGACACAGCCGGTGGGCAAGCTGGTGCGCGCCTGGCAGCAGCAGGGCTTGGGTGTAGAAATTGTCACCGAATATGAATTCCGCGCAGCCGTAGCCTGCGGATTCGACGCGCAGTCGATTCTGGTGAATGGCGTCGCCAAGCATGTGTGGCTTTCCCAGGTGAAGACCCCGGGGCTGCGCGTCCACTTCGATTCTCTGCATGAAGTGGAGCAACTTGCTCCGCAGGCGCGCGCGCTGGGATGGAGAATCGGTTTGCGCCTGGACGTGCGCGGTGCGTTCGATGAAAGCGCCAGCGAGTTCCAGCGGCAATTTGGTCTTTCTGAAGACGAAGTCAGGAAGGCCAAAAGCATTCTCGACCAGGCCGGTGTGAGAATTGAAGGTCTACACTTCCATCTCAAGAGCAACCTGGGCTCGGTCAAGTATTATTCCAAGGCGCTGCACGAACTGGAACGCATTTGCCGTTCCGCATCTCTCGAACCCCAGTACCTTGATCTCGGCGGAGGTTTTCCGGCCCCCGGTGAGACCGCCTCGGGCGTGAACAATGCGGCCGCCTTTGATCTTGAAGAGCTGGCCAACATGCTGCGCGACGCGCGCGCGGTCTTTCCCGGTCTTGCGGAAATATGGTTTGAGAATGGCCGCTTCATGACAGCCAGGGCCGGGGCGCTGGTGATTACCGTCCTCGACATTAAAGAAAGACCCGACTCGCGCTACCTGATCTGCGATGGAGGGCGGACCAATCATGCCTTTGTCTCCATGTGGCAGGAGCACGAGGTGCTGACGATTCCCGAACGAAACGGCGGCCTGCGGCCCACCACGATCTGTGGATCGACCTGCACCGGCTTCGACCGACTGGGCAAGCAGATGCTGCCCGGCGACATTCGCATCGGCGACCAACTTGCATGGCTGAACGCCGGCGCCTATCACATTCCGTGGGAGACTCGGTTCTCCCATGGTCTGGCCGCGGTAATCTGGCAGGATGAACAGGGTAGGCTTTCATTGGCCCGCGAAGCCGAAGACTTCAATTCCTGGTGGTCGCAGTGGAAGTGACCGCCGGAAGGCGCTGGCGTGGGCGCTTTAACGTCTGCAGGTATCAGGGTACGAATTCATTTGTGCCGTAGCGTGGTTTCGAGCGTGGTTGTTGATGCCTGCGACCAGGAGTTGTGGAGCGTCGAATGGGATTTGCAATCAGTTGGTTGGCCGTTCGCGGCAACACAGAGGCTTCGGTGCTTGCCGCGCTCGGCCTCGAAAAAACCGGCACAACAGAGGAAATACCAGAGCACGACTGGTGCAGTACCCGCCTGGGTGATTGGATGATCGTCTGGTCCAATTCAGTCGAACCGGCCAGATTTCGCGATGCTGCGTCAAGGCTCAAGGGCGAGATCGTTATCTGTGATGTGGAGGAGCACGTTATGTTTGCCGCCACGTCTGCCTTCAACGAAGGCACCCTGAGTTGGCGCATCGTACACGATGCACAGCAGGCCCAAGACCACCTGCCCGTCGAGGGGAAACCCCCGGAGTCGTTCGCTCGTATTCGGACGGAGCAATTTGCGCTCGTCAAGACGGACCACAGCGTCGACTTTATCTTCGATGTTCCTATTCGCATGGCAGAAGAGACGGTTGGATTCCGGCATGACGCGGAGTTGGGGACGTTGTTCGACATTCTGCGGACCACTTCAGCGCCCAAGCCCAGATGGAAATTTTGGTAGATTCTTCTTGCTTGCGAGGCAAGGTCTGACTCTTGCAGGCTCCGCAGGCGTGCTGGGCCAAGCACCCACAAAACAGTTGCGAAACGAGTCGAATGTCTAGCGCAGCGTCTTCGACCCAACGTGGCAGGAGCCCGAATCACAGGACCGGCCTAAGAACATTCCTAGCGGGACCCGGTAGCGGGCGAAAATCCGATACAGCATGTCAAAAACCGGACGGAGCATCGGCCAGCGGGTCGGAGCCAGAAGCCATCCTAAGCCAACGGCGCTGTAGGCATCGCGAAACGCGGCGACCGCGCGGACCATGTGTCCATCGGGAAAAACTCCGTGCATGGCTTGCATGAGTTCTTCACGAGTCGCGGCGTAGCGTGCCGGATCGAAGCCTGCTCCCGAGATGTCCTCGAAAGCCAGATGACCGCGGCGGTTCCAATGCCGCAACCATTGCACTTCGCGCACGCATAGCGGACACTCACCGTCATACAGCAATTTGAAACGCCATTCACTCATAAGGTCAACCGGCCTTGCTCGTCTCGGCCGGCGCATATCTATATCTAGATGTTACCATTTTCGATGAACATGTTCAAATTCATGTGCCCTTGCGCGCGGGAACGGCGCAGCCGTCCGAAGGCCCTCAGTGATAAGCTGATTTCATGAAGGCTACGGTCCATCTTCTGCTTGTTCTGGGATTGTCGGTCCACGCGGTGGCCGCCCTCCCGTCGTGCTCTCCTATTCCGGGGACAGAACAGATTTGGTCTAAGGCATCGGTGCGTTGGGTGTTCATCGGAGAGGTGCATGGCTCCAATGAAACGCCTGCTGCCTTCCTCGATCTTGTCTGTGACGCGCTGGCCAATGGAAAACATGTGAGCGTTGCGTTGGAACGCCCAACCAGCGAGCAAGCGGCCCTGGATGGAATTCTTACTGCAAAGAACCTGGCCGATGCCGAAGCGCTTTTGCTGCGCCAGCCTGGATGGAAAGAGGAACTGGATGGGCGGTCCAGTGAAGCGATGTTACGCCTGCTGCGTTCGCTGCGGGAGCTTCGCGCCACCCATCCGGACCTGCAGGTCTTTGCGTTCGATGCGCCCTACACCGGGACGGTGAAGGGCGCTCGCGACCAGGCGCTCGGGAAAACGCTGCTGGCGATCGGGGAGGCAAGACCGCACGATCTGGTCCTCATCCTAGCCGGGAATGTGCATGGCATGGAAGCGCCGATGTTCGGCTATGATCTGGCGGCCATGTATATACCGGCGGCAGAAAGAATGAGCCTTCAAGTGACAGACAAGGGCGGGGAGTCGTGGGTGAAAGGCAGGGGGAGAAACCTGCGGCCCCGAAAAGGGGGGCGTAGGAGCGAAGGGCGCCGCGCATCCGCGTGGAGTTTTTCTCGACCCAGATCTTGCGCCTTATGGGAAGGTTGACGGTGTGCTTTCGCTGGGCGTTCCGTTGACTCCTTCCTTACCGGCGGCCGGGGAACTCTCGCCGCCCCCGCCATGCAGAGTCAAGTATCTTGCGCAGCACCCGTCAACCCCCTCATGAAGCGTTAGTGAGAAGGCGCAACTGTCGACTGAATGAAAGACGGAGGCACCGGTCTGCTCAATTTCGCAAGCGTGGAGGGCCTACCGTTTCGATATCCGGAATTTCTACTTCCGGCCTTTTTCTTTCGGTTGATCGACCTGCTTGTAGCCGGAAGGGATTCCAAACAACCCGGCATCCAGTTTAGTGGTGGATGTCGATGTAACTTCCACGGTCATATCCATCAGCGAGCCGCTGGTTGATCCGTCATCTGCAGACTGCTGCGCATCATCTTTCTTTTTCTTTTTTCCGAAGAGCCCGCCGATACCTTTGGTCAGCGGATTGCTGCTTTCACCGGCCTGTGAATTCGCGCCGGGGCCGCCATTGCCGCTCAGGCCAACGCTGGTGTTGGTCAGCAAAGGCATGCCGTTGAGTTTGGCTGAACTTTTCTGCATCTCGACCATGGCCGGAGCGATCTGCATGTTTCCCGCCAGGGCGGCGCCCGGCAGCCATTCAAGCTCTTTGGCCAGGCGAACGTAGAACCGTTTGATTTCATCGTAACCGGCAACCGGCGCGTGCCACTGGTCTGAGGATGTCCACATGGCGCCGCTCTGTCCCTTGGTCTTCGGGTCGGTTGATTCCATCTCCATGTCGATGCGCAGCTTCACCTCGGTGGCGGTATGGCCGAGCAACTTCTTTGTTCCGGGGCCCTGGGTGATCTTGATTTTTGGGGTCATCTTGAGCTGAGAGTCCTGGCCCTTGCCCTTATGTTTGCTCTGCTGCTCCGCGGCCCTCTTGCGGGCATCTTCGATCTGCGCGCGCATCTCGTCGAAGGTCATCGTGTAATAAGTCTTTTTCTGGGCGTCGAGACGGATGATCTTCCGTCCATCGAGGTCCCATATCTCAGTCTGGCCGTCGTCTTCTTCGCGCCGCATTTTGCCGCCTTTGACACTGATGGTGGTGTTTCGCGGGTGCGAGGCCTTGCGAGCGTCTTTGCTGAATACACCCAGCATTTTCACGGTGCCGGCCATCGCGCCGCCGGTGATCTTGGTGTTTTCGACGTACTGGAAATCGGCCAGACAGGCGCCGGTCATGGAGAAGATCAAGATAATAACGAGCCCAATCGCAGTTGTGCGTTTCATGTTTCCCCCCTGGTTGCGGTCTGTGGTGCAGCGGTCTGCCAGGATTATAACCCGCTGCAACTTCGGGGAGACCTAGCCACAACCAAAAGAGAATCCACCGCAAAGTATGCTAAGGCCGCAAAGGAAGATCAAAGATTCAACTGCAGAGAGCGCAGAGACCGCGGGGAGCGCAGAAAAACCAGAACCGCGCTGAAGAAAACGCGCGCTCCTGACGGGCTTCGGGATGACAGGGTTGAAGGGGGTTTATGAATCGGAAATCCGCAGGAGAACATGCCAAGGCGGGGGCCGGATGCCGCCCCACGCTCTTCCAGCAGATGCCGATTGAGCCGTGGGGCGGATTCCAGGTGATAGTTTTAGAAGCCCAGACGCAGGCCGAACTGCAGTTGCCGCCGGGCCAACGCTGAGGTAAAGCCCAGAGGCTGGCTTGGAGAAAATGCAGTTGTCCCGCTTGCGGCAAACGAACCGGGATTGGTGAGGCTGCGTGGACCATAGTCAGCGCCTACGGTATTGTTGACGCTGGCGAAATTGGTCCGGTTAAAGATGTTGAAGCCTTCCGCCAGGAATTGTACAGTCGATTTTTCCCTGATCTTGAACTGGCGGCTTATACGCATGTCGAAGGTGGCGAAATTCGGGCCAATGCCGGTATTGCGGACTGCTCCCGGCGGGCGGTCATTGGTCGAATGGCGGTCGTTGTTGATATTCGTTCCCGCCAACAGATTGAACGGGTGCGCACTGTTGTAACGGACAATGGGAGCAAGCTGGAACCCTGCAACCAATTTTTCCATCAGGCTGGAGTCTTTCCCGCCTTTCCAGGGGCTGTCGATAATGCTGGCCACCACTACTTTGTGGCGCTGGTCGAAGGCGGAAAGCGACCGCTCTGCGCCCAAACGCGTCTGATTGAATCCTTCAAAATCGCTGTTGAAGTCGGTGGTGTCGTCAAGGGCCTTGCTGTAAGTGTAGTTGCCCGTGAGCGTAAAGTTATTGCCGAAACGCCTCTTCATTTCCAGGATGCCGCCGGTATAGACTGCGGCCGCCGTGGAAGTATAGACGTTGGTTTGAAGAATGGCCGGGATTGCGAAGCAGTTGGCCGTGACCGCGCAAGGGCTGCCGGGCGTTCCTGCCCAATTCTGGAACGACTCCCCGTTGGGGCCGATGGTAAACGGCGCGGTTGGCAGAATGTTCGTATCAATCGCGCGTGGCTGTCTCAGTGTGTGGACGTAGATACCGCTCACGGAAACCGAGAAGTTTTTGGCCACTTCGCGCTCGATGCCAAACTCAAGCTGATGCGACAGTGGGCTCTGGTAATCGGGTGATGCGCTGAAAGTCACCGACAAAGCTGGGATTTGGCCGCTGTGGGTCACAGGAATGCCAAACTGGGCCAGTGCAGCGGGGGTGATGCAGGGGGTCTGGTTCTGCAGTCCGCCGACCGGGCAATTGAAGAACCCCTGAGCAAACAGCGTCTGGAAGATCTTCTGGGCGTTCAGCGCGGCCGTCGCGGAGAAGGGCACAAAGACCTGATCGATGGCGCGGTTGCAGGTGATCGTCCCGCATTGGGTCAGTAGCGATTCCGGCACGTTATGGCCATTGGCGTCGAGGACACCCAGGCTGCGGGCCACGCCGTCGATCTGGCCATAGGTTGGCGCGTAGAAGACTCCGTAGCCTCCGCGAACCACGGTCTTATGGTCTTTAAAAGGGTCCCATGCGAAGGAAACGCGGGGAGCAAAGTTGTCTTTGTCGGTATTGATCTGGTAACGCTTGTCCAGTTCATAACGCAGCCCGTAACTGAGGGTGAAATTGGAGCGGATCTGCCAGGCGTCCTGCCAGTATCCCGCGATCAATGGCAACTTGCCGGTGGAATAGACGTTGCCGTCAAATCCCTGCTGGTAGAACTGGGGGGCGCCCACCGAGACCGACTGCAGGGAATTGATCGTGGTAGAAGCCAGTTGCGGGCTGAGCACCGCGCCCGACAGGGAACCGAAAACAAAGCGTCCGGGGAAGAAGGTGTGTGAGTCGACGTGGTCATACCGCAGCAGCCCGTAGAAACCGGTCTTCATCGTATGTCTGCCGCGAATCAGGGTGAAGTTGTCGGCGGCTTCACCGCGGCGTCCAACGGTAAACGCCGGCAAAAATATCCCGCCGCCAAGGGTGGCGAAGCCGGGGATATCCAGTCCCGGTCCGGCAGGATCGTTGGAAAGCACTCCAAAGAAGTTGTAGTTGCCCTGCAAGCGAAGTTCGTTTGAGGTCTTGCCGCTGAATTGGTGGAACCATGCGCCTTGCAGAGTGAAGTCGTAGGCCCTTACCGTGCTGCCTCGGCTAAAACCAGTCAGGGCTTGGACATCGGGGTCCTGGGAGACATCATGGCCATAGGTGAAGCGCGCAAAGGCCTGGTTCTTTTCGCTGAACTGATGATCGAGCCGGGCCGAAGCCAGGTACTCGCGTTCGTTAAACGGAAACAATCCGCCATTGGATTCAAGTTGATTAATCAGGTAGTTATTCCGGGCAGTCTGACCCGCGCTCAGACCGGTGGTCGGACTGACGGTCAGGGCGTTCTGGAGAATACCTGCGCAAGTTGCCGCTGGGACCGGGGCCTGGCCGTTGAGACAAGCGACTGGCGCTCCGCCCTGGGCGGTGAGCGAGGCCAGAATCGCCTGCTGCCGCTTCGTTGGATTAAAAATTGAACTATCGGTCAGCAGCGGGACCGCATGTTGCTCGTTCCGCAACTGGCCCTCCGCCGCCAGGAAAAGGAAGGTCTTGTCCTGCCGGATGGGGAAGCCCAGCGTACCGCCGAATTGCTCCCGTTGCAGAGAATCCTTGGTGGGAACACCCTTCGCGCTGGTCGAGAATGCGCTGCCCGGGGTCAAAGCCTGGGTGATGGCGAATGGGTCGCGCGCATCCAAAGCATCGTTCCGGAAAAAGGCGTAGAGGCTTCCATGCCGTTCATTGGTGCCCGATTTGGAAACAATGTTAATGGAAGCGCCGCTGGCCGAGCCCAGTTCGGCGGCATAGTTGCTGCGATTGACCTGGAACTCCTGCACAGCGTCTTGGCTCATGGTGAAGCGGACGCCGCCGGCGTTATCGTTAAATTCACCGCCGTCTACGGTCACGCTGTTTCCACGGCCATTGCTCCCGTACAATGCCAAGCCGCTTTGCGGCGTCTGTTTGACCCGAAAATCGGTGTTGTCCGCCATTCTTGTGGAATCCGACACGCCCGGAGTCAGGAGTGTGAAGGTCAGATAATCGCGGCGGTTAATGGGCAGATCGCTGATCAATTGCTGATCGATGGTAGTCGCCTGGTGGGTTTTTTCAGTCTCTACCACCGGCGCCTCGGTAGTTACCTCAACCTGCTCCGACACCTGCGAAACGGAAAGATGGATATCCAGGACCACGGTCTGCCCGACATTGACGACCACGTTCTTCAGGATAGCAGTCTTGAAACCGCTGAGTTGCGCGCTCACTTCATAGGTCGCAGGGGAAAGTCCGGCGAAGTGATAATCGCCCTTGTTGTCGGAAGTTGCGGTGCGCTTGAGACCCTTCTGCACCTCGGTTGCGGTTACAGTCGCGTTGGCAGCCACCGCGCCCGATTGGTCGGTGACAGTCCCGGTGATGTTACCGGCGGCGCCCACACCTTGCCCATAGATCGGGCCCACTGTCAGCAAGAACCAAGCAGCCATGGCCGCCAGTATCTTGATTCCCTTCATAGATAGTTCCTCCTCGTGAATGTTGGGGTGTATAACCCCCGGTGCTCAGCCAAATGATTACCCTCCTCCGGTGTCATTTTGCGCATTTCGTTTGGCGGCCTCTTTAAGACTGGAGAACAGCGCCTTGGGGAGCCTATAGGCATCTAACATGCCAAATTGTGGTGTAGATTTTGGTCTTTTAGTTTGAATAAGTTATGGGGATATTAGGGCGCCGGACGAATCCCAAGGTCTTGTGCGCACCAATTTTTTGTGGCAAAATCCCAATCCTTTGGGATTGCTTTGTAAGGTAGACCTGCATGAATTTTGAAAGATTTCAGTCGATTACCACGGCGGTCGCTCAAGAGCGGTCCGTCAAGACCGTTCTGAAGATGATTGTGGATGGCTTGGCCGCTCAACCGGATGTCGCCATCGTGAGAATGTTGATGGTAGATCGGGGTGACATTTGCGCTCGATGCCTGGTGCGTGATCATTGTCCGGACCAGACAAGGTGTCTCCACTTAGTTGCCACTGGAGGGCATCCGAGCAAAGGCACCGCGGAGGACTGGAACATCTCCCGTGAATATCCCCGTGTGCCCTTTGGCGCATTTAACTCAGGCGTCGTAGGCGCTGAAAAGGAACCTATCCTCATCAACGACGCGGCGCGCACCCGCGAGTGGGTCCCCGATAGCGTCAAGGAGTGGGCGGTCCGGGCGGGCTTCCAGAGCTTTGCCGGCCTGCCGCTGGTCTTCCGCGGAGAACTGCTGGGGGTATTCACCGTTTACTGTTGCGCGCCGATTTCCGACACCGAGTACCGATGGCTGCGCGCGTTGGCCGACCACGCCGCCATTGCCGTGGCCAACGCCCGCGCGTTTGAAGAAATCGGCGCTCTGCGGGAACAGCTAGAACTTCAGAACGCTTATCTGCGCGAAGAGGTAAAGGCGCATTATGGAAACGGAGAGATGGTCGGCCAGAGCGAGGCATTTAAGCAGATCGTCCGGCAAATCGAAGTGGTCGCGCCGACGGATGCCAGTGTCCTGCTGCTGGGCGAAACCGGGACCGGCAAAGAATTGATTGCCCGCGCCATTCACGAAAGCAGTTTGCGCCGCCGGCGCCCGCTGATCAAAGTCAACTGCGCGTCGATACCCCTGGAGCTGTTTGAAAGCGAGTTCTTTGGCCATACCAAAGGCGCGTTCACAGGCGCGGTGCGCGATCGTGTGGGGCGTTTTCAACTGGCCGACGGCGGCACCATTTTCCTGGATGAAGTAGGCGAGTTGCGGCCCGAATCGCAGAGCAAGCTCTTAAACGTGTTGCAGGAAGGCGAATTTGAACGTATCGGTGAAGACCATACACGCCGCGTGAATGTGCGCGTGATCGCCGCCACCAATCGCGATCTCAAGCAGGAAATGGCTGCCGGACGCTTCCGCCAGGACCTTTATTATCGTTTGAATACTTTCCCGATCGAAGTGCCGCCGCTGCGTGCGCGGCTGGATGACATTTCGCTGCTAGTCGAACATGCCTTCGGACAAGCGCGCCGCCGGATGAATCTGAAAATTGCGGATTTGACCGCCCAGCAGGTCGCGCAACTGCAGGGCTACGACTGGCCGGGTAATATCCGCGAGTTGCACAACGTGCTGGAGAGGGCGGTGATCATCTCTGAGGGAGGGCCGCTGCGACTGGATCTTTTGTTAGGCAACAGGCCGGCCACCAATCCGCCGGTTCGAATTCCCGGCCCGCAGATGTCTGAGTCGTCTTCCTTTCTGACTCAGGACTTTATGACCCAAGGCTTTATGACTCAGGAAGAGATCAAGAGGCGCGAGCGCGAGAACATCCTACTGGCCCTGGAACGCACCGGCTGGAAGATCTACGGACGTGGAGGAGCAGCCGAGTTGCTCGGACTCAAGCCCAACACGCTGGCCGCGCGCTTGACCGCCATGGGCATTCGAAGGCCGAGTTCGGGGCGTCCGGCTTAGAAGATGGGTGCCCCAGCCTTCGTGTTCTTTGCGAAGGGTGGGACGCGATGCATTCGAGGATCCGGTAAAACAATCGGAACAACTGTCAAAGCGGGCGGCTTCAGCCGCCCGCGGAGCACTATGAAGGACCCGGCTTTAGCCGCGGTTTAGCGGGTGTGGTCTTTCATGATCCTGTGAAGGAATCCCTTGTGTTTAAAGGAGGAAACTCAGATCTTCTCGAACGGATTAGGGAGTTAACCCGTGGCTGAAGCCACTCATTTTCCTGTTCCTTCACGGGCGGCTGAAGCCGCCCGCTTTGACAGTTGTTCCGGCATTCTTCCGCAAGCTCTTCCAGCCGTGCCCTGATACCTGCAGCGGCTAAAGCCAAAGTAAGTGACATTAGGCTGAAGCCTCACGTTCTCCAGTTCCTTACGGGCGGCTGAAGCCGCCTTCTGGTACGGCTGCTCCGGCATTTTTCCGCACGCTCCGAAGCCGTCCTCTTGACGGTGCATTTAACATTCATCCGCGCATTCGCTCACCGTTTTCTCATCCTGTTATTTCTCGATGCTTCTTCCGGCGGCCCGCCCGGTCAATATACATCCGCCCAGAAACGTTCCTTCCAGGGAGCCTTTGCCGTGAATCCCGCCGCCGCCGAAGCCTGCGGCTTCACCCACCGCGTAGAGGCCGGGAATGGGCTGGCCGTCGGTAGAGCGCAGGACACGGCATTGCAAATCGGTCTGGATGCCGCCCAGACTTTTGCGGGCGAGAATGAATTCACGGATAGCAATCAGCGGCCGTGCCTTCGGATCAAGGACCGGCTGGAAGTTGCAGGTGCGAATGCGGTCGCCACGATAAGCGCGGAAGTTGGCGATGCGTCGCAGTTGGTCGTCATTATGGAAGGCCGGCCCGCGCGCGATCATCTCATCCCATGTGCGGAGGGTTGCCTCCATGCGCGGACGATCAAGCCGATGGCCATAAAGGCCCTTCTCGTCCATTCGCTCCATGAGCTGGTCGAGCGTATCGGCGGCCACGATGTCATCGGGACATTCCCTTATCAGCCGCTGGACTAATTCTTTGTTGCCGAACACCGCGCTCTTCGCCAGCGCACGACGGTCTTTGTAGCGAAAGGCAGTCATGTAATCGCAGCCGGAAACCGCCAATTCACGAATGGCAATCTTCCAGTTCATCACCTGCCAGGAATACTGGCCGGGCTGGCGTAGCACGCTTTCGACCAGATGGCGCGTGTCGCCATAGACCGGCATAGGGCCGGGGTTCATGATGCGTTCGCCGCGGGCGTTGAGCCACAGGGCGGAGCGCGGCGGCACCAGGCTGAGTCCGTCGTCGGGGCGGCGCTTCGCGGGATGGTGTATGCCGGCGGCATAGTGCCAGTGCAAGTCGAGATGGGTCACGGCGCCGCCGATCGAGGCGACGCGCTCGTGCAGCATACCGTCGCCGAAGTCGTGCGCGCCATTCAGCAGTTTCTGCGGCGGATCGCCCCAGGGCTTGTACCAGTTGGCCCGCAGGCGGCTGAGGTCGCCGCCGCAGATGCCACCGGAAGCGATCACAACATGCTCGGCCGAAATCTGGACTTCGTCTCCGGAATTCATGGCCCTTCCGCGCACGCCCGTGACCCGGCCATTGGCCGTCTCCATGGCCGAAATCTCGGTATCAAAAAGCAATTCCAGATTTTTACGTTGAGGATGGGCCTCCAGGGCCTGAAGAAGGCGCTCGATGATTTCGTAGCCGGTGCCCCATGTGATGTGCCATCTCGGAACGGTATTGCCGGGGCCATAGATGCCGCGTTCCGCCCAGTTGACCAGCGGCAGGAATTTCACCTGTTTGCTGTCGAGAAATTCAAAGATATATTCGCGCGAATTCTCGCAATAGAAACGGCCCCAGCGGCGCGGCCAGTCGTCGTTGGCGCCGTAGCCGGCCACGCTCAGCCAGTCGCTCCAGGCCAGTTCGGATGAATCTTTGATCTTCAGGCGGCGCTGGTGGGGCGTATCGATCATGTGTACGCCGCCAAAGGACTGCTTGGCCAGTCCACCGAAGTTCTCCCGTTTGTCCTTATCGATGAGCAGAACGCGGCGGCCACGATCCAGCAGGTCGTATGCAGTGACCAGCCCCGCCAGCCCGCCGCCTACGATGGCGATGTCAGTTTTGTAATCTTTGGTGGCCATGAGCGGAATAAAGTTTAGCAGAGCGCGTGACGCTGCTACGGTTGCTCCCAGCCGCCGCCGAGCGATCGGTAGAGCTGGACTAGGGCGTCCAACTCGTTCAATTGCGCCTGCGCCAGATTGAGCTGGGCGGAAAAATAATTGGTCTGGTTGGTCAGCACCTCCAGGTAGCTTGCTGCCCCGCCTTTGTAGCGGATATCCGACAGATGGGACGCATCCTGGGCTGCATTGGTGAGAAGTTGTTGCTGCTGGCGAAACTCCTGGTTCTTCTCGTAAGCAACGAGTGAGTCAGAAACGTCTCGAAACGCCTGCTGGATGGTCTGCCGGTAAAACAGCACCGCTTCTTCTTTTTGCGCCTCGGTCAGCTTCACGGCCGAGCGGGTCCGCCCTCCATTGAAGATCGGTTGCATCAGGGAACCGCCCAGGCTGAATAATCCTGCCGGTCCACTGAACAGGCTGGTGAGCGCCGCACTCTGGAAGCCTGCGTCTCCGGTCAGTGTAATTTGCGGAAAATAGGCCGCCTTGGCGACTCCTATCTGCGCGTTGAACGCCACCATCTGTTGTTCGGCCTGGCGGATATCGGGGCGCCGCTCCAGCAGCGACGATGGCAGCCCGGCCGGCACCTGGGGCGCGTGCGGCTGCTCGGTCAGTTTCAATCCGCGCAGCACCGGCTCGGGATTCGATCCCACCAGCGTGCTGATGAGGTTCTCCTGCTGCGCGATGCGACGCTCAAGGTTCGGCGCCTGCTCGCCGGCGGTATACACCAGTTGTTCCGCCTGCCTTACGTCGAGCATTGAAATTGAACCGCGGTCGGCGAGTAGCTGCGTCAGCTTAAGCGAGTCTTGCCGCGAAGCCAGGGTCTCTTTTGAAATCTCCAGTTCAAGATCGAGCTCTCGCAGTTGAAAATATGCCGTGGCCACATTGCTGACCAGTGTGCTGATGACCTGCCGCCGGGCCCATTCGCTGGCCAGCAGGTTGGCCCGTGACGCTTCTGTGGCCCTGCGGAACTTGCCCCAGAAATCAAGCTCCCATGCTGCCGACAGCGTCAATTGTTCAGCGCTCCCATTGGTCGCCACCGGCAGCCGGGGTACTGCCGGATTGCGCTGGACATTGTCGAAGGCCCCGGCGCTGGCGTGGGGAAACTGATTGGAACGGACAATCCCCAGTTGTGCCTGGGCCTCAAGGATACGGGCCGCCGCGATGCGCACGTCGTAGTTGTGTTCGATGGCGGTGCGCTCCAGTTGCTGGAGTTGCGGGTCCTGAAAGATCTCCCACCATTTCTGGTCGGCGAGTGACGCAACATCCGTGTGGCCCGCGTTTTCCAGTTCAATGCCTCGATGGGCCGCAGGAAGATCGACGGCCGGACGCTGGTAGCGTGGCCCTACCGTACATCCCGTAATCGCAAGAGCGAGCAAAGCCGTAGTGGCAAGTATTTTCATGGCAGTCCTAGAGTTTTGGTAATGCCGCAAAAAAAGCAGGCTGGCATTTCCGATGTCCCGATGTCCCGATTACGCGATGTCCCGATCTAGTCACTGTCCTAGTCATCTGCCCCGCTCGGCGCCGGATGAGGCATGGCTGGCGCCGGCGTGGGTGAACCGCCGCGCAAACGTGCCGCGATCTTTTCCACAACCACAAAGAGCATGGGAAGAATAAAGATGGCGATGCAGGTTGCGGCGAGCATGCCCGTGATCACCACCGTCCCCAGAATGCGCCGCCCCACAGCGCCCGAACCGGAGGCGGTCCACAGCGGCACGCAACCCAGAATAAAGGCGAACGAGGTCATAAGAATGGGCCGCAAGCGGAGCTTGGCGCCCTCCAGGGCAGCCTCGGCCAGATCTTTGCCTTTTTCATGCTCAATCTTGGCGAACTCAACAATCAGGATGGCGTTCTTGGCAGAAAGCCCGATCAGCATGATCAGCCCGATTTGCGCGTACACATCGAGGTCGAGATGACGGAGCTGCAATCCAAGAAAGGCCCCAAAGACCGCCACCGGCACCGACAACAGGACCGAGAACGGCAATGCCCAGCTTTCATAGAGCGCGGCCAGAATCAGAAACACCAGTAGAATTGACAGCGCAAAAATTCCGCCGGCCGTGCCCGCGGCCTTTCTTTCCTGGTACGACAGATCGGCCCAGTCATACCCGATATCGGTGGGAAGCGTGTCTTTGGCCACCGCTTCCAGCGCGTCCATGGCCTGGCCGGAGCTGTAGCCGGGAGCAGCGCTGCCCAGCACCTGCGCGGCGCGATAGAGGTTGAAACGGTTGGTGTATTCGGCCCCGGTCGTAGGCTGGATGGTCACCACCGATGAAAGTGGCACCATGCCGCCTTTGCTGCTGCGCACATAGTACTGTCCGATCTTGTCGGTGTTGGCGCGGTCTGCTCCGTCGGCCTCGACAAACACCTTCCATTGCCGTCCAAAGCGGTTGAACTGGTTCACGAACAGGCCGCCGAGAAATGCCTGCATGGTCTGGTAGACATCGCCGACCGCGACGCCCTGCTTCAGCACCTTGTCACGGTCTACATTGGCATAGATCTGGGGGATGTTGGTTGCGAAAGAAGCGTTGACGCCCGTGAGTTCAGGACGTTTTCTGGCCGCCGCCAAAAACTTCTTGAGGTTCTGGTCAAGATAATCGATGGATCCGCCACTGCGGTCCTGAAGCCAGAAGGAAAATCCGCCGGCCGATCCAAGTCCCGGGATGGCAGGAGGCATAAAGCCGAAAGCGTTGGCCTCGGGCACATCGGAAGCCAGCCGTTTGTTGAGCCTTTCCAGGATCTGCCTTGCTTCCAGTCCGCTGGAGCGCCGGTCGTCCCAAGGCTTGAGCGCGACGAAGAAGAAACCGTTATACGAGGAGGATACGCGCGTGAGAAGGCTGAAGCCCGCTACGCGGCTCACGTATTGCACCCCCTCGGTCTTGGACAGAATCCCTTCAATCTTCTGGCACACCTGGTCGGTGCGCGCCAGGGACGCCGCCGGAGGGAGTTGGGCATTCAGCAGGAAATATCCATAATCTTCTTCAGGAAGAAAGCTGGTTGGCAGCTTGCGGCCCAGCAGGCCGTCAATGCATACAAAGCCGGCCAATATCAGCACGCCGGCCACTGCCTTGCGAATCAGGATGTGGCTCGCGTTGCCGTATCCCCTGGTTACCTTGGCAAACCCCCGGTTGAAGGCCGCAAAGGACCGCGCCAGCGGCGAATTCGATTTCTTTCGAGGGCGCAGGAGCATGGCGGCCAGAGCGGGCG
>Ga0210403_10000736_pt1 | contig 32989 bp, 30 predicted proteins | sample IncBWC19MmetaG_FD_150863 | JGI IMG/M metagenome (GOLD analysis project Ga0210403, IMG submission 150863) | Forest soil microbial communities from Barre Woods Harvard Forest LTER site, Petersham, Massachusetts, United States - Inc-BW-C-19-M | ecosystem: Environmental > Terrestrial > Soil >...
CAGAGTCGCTTGCGCGGTTCTTCATGGTCCTCGTCAATGTTTGTCCGCAGGTTGTTCCCAAGCTTTCCGTCTGCACCCCTCGGATGAGACGGTTTTCGATGGGCACACTTGCCGTTGATTGAGTTTCTTCCCGTCTCCCGAGGAGGGCGGGGATCTGGGGAAGGGAAGGGAACGGATCTGCGTTTGCGTGCGCTTCCCCAGACAGCTCAGTAGAAATCCTCTCCTCGTTCTCGGTGTTTTCACTGTTCACCACAAACTCCACGGTTGCACGCGGAGACTCTCTTGAATTTTCACGCCCGCTGTCTTTCTCAAATTCCTCCTAGGTGATCTGGTTGGATCGTTGGAGTGATTCAGTCGCGCTCGATCGGAAACATCCGCGGCGAAGCGTGACGATGTAGCGGGACACACACACGCCAATTCATGTGGGGCGCGACGGGACGTAGCTCGGCAGTTTCGGGCAAAACTGAATCTTTGCGCTCGTCGAGTACCAGGAACGCGAATTTCCGGTCGAACCGTCCGCGCGGCGGAGCTCTGCGGAGAAGGGAAACTCGCTATTGCTGTGCCGGGCTCCAACTGGGATCGGGATCGAACTCGGTCATTGCGGCTGCTGTCCGGGTTGTGGCGGCGCCCAAATCCTTCTGCAGCAACACGCCATCCTGGTTGATGATGAACGTCATCACGCCGGAGTTGCGGTACTCAGCGGGATAGGCGACGAAGGCGAAGCCGCCAGTCATCTTTCCATTGACGATGTAGTCCTTCGCGCCGCCGGGCACGTTCGCGCCTTGTCGAGTGAGCATATGAAAATAGTAGCCATGGAACGGCATATGCGAATCCGGCTTCAGGCTATAGCCCTCGTTGGTTGCGAACGCCGCCAGCGGACCGAGCGGACTCTTGGGCTGACCTTCCGGCGAGTCCCAGTACAAACCGTTCTGCTTGCCGCTGTCACTGATGAATTTCACTGCGAACTGGTGCGTGCTGCCGTCGTCGTGACGCATTGAGTAGTACTGAGACTGAGCGTCCGCCAACGCCATACAAACGTCGATGGTATCCAGTTCGTTGCGGCCGATACGGCGGAGTAAAATCTCCTCCCTTCCGGCAGCCACGTCGAAATACCACTGCCCGGCGGCATTCTGCTTCAGCGGGATCGGGAAAGGAAAATTGTCGGCTCCGAGCAGCAGCGTTTGGGAGCCGTCGGGCATCTTGCGCCAACGATGCATCGCGCCGTAGGCCGCGACAACTTGGTCGGCGGTATGTTTATCCTGCACGGCATCGCCGGTGACGACGATGTCTTTCGAGTCCGGACCGAACACGGCGATTACCGCATTGGGATCGCCTGACTTTGCCGCTGTCAGCAGCCCGTTACCTGCGTCGTCGGGTGAAGCGAACGTCTGGTAAGCAGGCTTGGCAGACTTGCTGCATCCGGCAAGAAGAATGACGATCGCCAGAAGAGTGAGGCGGCTCATAATAGTGGTCCTGCAAGTTGCTCGCGACACGGAGATCCTCCAAACTTGCACTGTCAGCGCTTCATCAACACAATCACACAAAAATTGAGCTCGCTTGTAACTGCTCAGCTGGCGTAGGAATCACCTACGACGACCGCCGTAGCTTGACGAACCGCGAGCACTGGAAGCCCTCGAATTCCATCCGCCGCCGCCACTGCTCATGGCCGATGAGCCGCCGCTGTGTTCCTGGCCGCCCCAGCCGCTGGAACTGGATTTGTTGTAGCTGGACGGGCTTCCGCTCTTCTGGTCCCAACCGCTGCCGGTATTGCTGTAGGTTTTGCCGTTTGCCGCCGCATACTTGTCGCCATTTGCGGTTTGGCCCACGGCGGCGCTGTTGCCGTTCTTGCCCGTCGCGCCATACGCCGAGGCACCGCTGGAGCTGTGCATCTGCCCAGTGGTTCCGTTAGCGTTGGTCTGGTGCTGGCTGTCAACGGTGGTGCCATTCTTCGAAGCGGTTGAGGCCCCATAGCTGCCATACGCATTGGACCCTTGCACTGTCGAGGCAGAGGCCCCGGTCCTTGGGTTGTAAGCTTGACCGGCACTTACGCTACCGTAACCGTTTGAGACCGTCCCGCCGCGCGCGTAAGTCCCGGTAGACGGGTTGTAGCCATTTGATGCGTGAGCGCTGCCGCCGTAGCCGTTGTAGGCAGAGGCGCTAGAGCCGTAGTACCCGCCATGCCAGGCGCTGTTTCCGTAATATGCGCCGCCGTGATACACCACTGCCGTGCTGCCGTGCCATCCACAGTTCCAACTGCTGTATCCCCAGCCGTAAGAGCCGCCCGCCATCATGGCCCCGACCGCAATGCCGACTCCGAACGCCACGACCGCGGCACCGGCGGGAGGTGGGACGTAAACGTATGCGGGAACCACGTAAGGATAGCCGTACACCACAGCGGGGTTGTACATGGGAACATAAACCACCTGCGGGTTCACCGGTTGAATCACGATCACTTGCGGCGACTGTTGCACCACAGCAAGTTGCGTACTCGATTTCAAGTTGCCCGCAGCGTATGCTTTCGCGCGCAACACCTGGATGGCCGTCATCACATCGCCTGACTGCGTGTGATACGCCTCTCCCAGCGACGAAGTCCAGGTGAGGTTGGACGCCAAGTTACCGAGCACGGAGGGAAATTGGCAGAGCGCCTTCACGGCGGGATCCCACGGCTGCTGGTCTACGGCCGCCATCAGGGCTGAGCCGCTCAGATTGCTGTGATACTGATACCAGCTTTCCGCTGCGGCAATCTGATCCGGAAAGGTCGCAGCCGCAAGGACCTGCGCTACCAACGCGTCGGGATAGAGGGCGATGGGCGCCGCCAATTGTTGTAACTCGTCCGCAGTTAGCGGCACGCCTTGGCCCGAATATCCTGGTTGACCCGTTTGAGCTCCGACTTCCAGTGGCACAGTGCCGATCAACAGCAGCACGGATAGCATCGCTGACAAAAGCTGTTTAACGAAGATCCTGGTCATTTTCTTCTCTCCATGCACGAAAGACCGTCGAGCCTGGCTTCTCTTCGTTGGCGGTTATGATGAGCTTGGTTTCGACAAGCCGACGTCATCTTGCCCGTCGAGTGAGTCTACTTGCCCTCCACCTTCTTTTCGCTGGCTGAAAAGCGACAGGAGTGGCGATACTGCGCCTCACGCTTCCGGCGTACAATTGTCAGAACTAACAGCCTCGCCAATCAGCAACGGCCTGATCCAGAGCCGAAGAGTATGCGGGAGGTTGCTCTTTCGTTCATGGGCGCGCTCGCAGCGGCGCAACTCCTGTTCGTGCGGCGCACGAGATGCGTAGTGCCCGATGGTTCGCGTGTGGTGATCGGTTGAAGCAACACGCCCTTCGCAATAAGGGTACTGGTGCCATCCTGTCATTACTGACAATAGCCTGCAATTCTCGTTGGGGTACCTTCGTTTGGACTTGGTTTTCTTCGAGAGATTGCCCAGGTGCGTCCCTGCCCCCTTAGGAAACGGCTGAGATGAACGACCGAGAGATACAGAGCATCCCCGATCCCGCCGGCCGCAAGCAGGCCGCGGAAAAGCTGCGTGAAGGCGAGCAACTGTTCCATTCGATTTTCGAGAATGCCCAGATCGGTATCAGCTTCTTCAGCGTTGATGGCCATGCGGTTTTCACTAACCGAGCGTTCCAGGAAATGCTTGGTTACAACGAGAAAGAACTCGGCGATTTAGATAAATGGGACGCCATCATTCATCCGGATGAACGTGCTCAAGGAGCGAAACGATACGCGGAGCTCATCCACGGCAAGCGTGAAAAGGATGAATGGGAACAACGCTTCGTTCGCCGCGACGGTCGCATCGTCGTTGCGAACGCGCGGTTCTCGGTGGTCAGGGACGCTTCAGGCAAGCCGCAGTACGTTGCCTCCTTAACGGAAGACATCACGGAACGCAAGCGGGCGGAACAGGAACGAAACCGCGTCGCACAACAAATGCAAGTGTTGCTGGAATCTACCGGCCAAGGTATCTACGGGATCGACCTGCAAGGGAACTGCACATTCATCAATCGGGCCACTTGCGAAATGATTGGCCACCGACCTGGGGAAGCCTTGGGTCGGAATATGCATGATCTGGTACATCACCACAAGCCGGATGGCTCCATTTATCCTGTAGAGCAATGTCCCGTCTTCCGCGCGTTCAAGAAAGGGGAGGGTTGCCGCGTTGACACGGAAGTGATCTGGCGACGGGATGGGACCCCGGTTCCCGTTGAATATTCCTCGTTTCCAATTCTTGAGGGCGGGAAGATCACTGGGGCCGTCGTCACCGTTGTTGATATCACTGAGCGCAAGCGCGCCGAGGAAAAGGTACGGGAGAGCGAGCAGCTCTTCCGGTCGATTTTCGAAAATGCCCAAATCGGGATCGGTGTTTTCAATATCGACAAACAGGAGCTTAGTCCAAACCGCGCGTTGCAAGAAATGCTCGGTTACTCCGAGAAGGAGTTAAGCCGCTTGGAGACGTGGGACAAGATCACCCCTCCTGATGAGAGTGCTTCGGACGCTAAACGATATGCCGAACTTGTCCAGGGGAAGCGCGAAAAGGACGAATGGGAACAACGCTTGGTTCGCCGCGACGGCCGCATCGTCGTTACCAGCGTGAGATTCTCTTTGCTCCGAGGTACGGCGGGCAGGCCACAGTACGTGGCCTCCTTGCAGGAAGACATCACGGAACGCCGGCGAACAGAAGATGCGTTGCGCGAGAGCGAAGCTTACAACAAGTTGCTCTTCCAGGAGTCCATCATTCCGATGCTCGTGTTGGACTGTGAGACCCGGCGATACGTGGATTGCAATCGGGCTGCGGTTCTGATAAACGGCTATTCCCGTCGCGAAGAGATACTGGGTAAAACCACTCTCGATGTGTCCGCGCCCACCCAGTACGACGGTTCCGACTCGCAATCCGCAGCCCTGAAGCGGAGTAAAATCGGCCAGGAAACAGGCCACTCGGTGTTCGAATGGCGCCACCAACGTCCGGATGGAGCCGTTTGGGATGCCGAAGTGCATCTGACAACCTTCACGCACCACGGGAGAAAACAATTTCAGCTCACGCTTGTGGACATCACCGAGCGCAAACTAGCCGAACGCGCGCTGCGGCAGGCTAAGGAGTTGGCCGAGGAAGCCACCAAAATGAAGTCCGACTTCCTCGCCAACATGAGCCACGAGATCCGCACACCGATGAACGCCATCCTCGGTATGACGCACCTGGCCCTGAAGACGGAGTTAACTCCAAAACAGAGCGACTACCTGACCAAGACAAAGGTTGCCGCCCAGGCCCTGCTCGGCATCATCAACGACATTCTCGACTTCTCAAAAATCGAGGCCGGCAAGCTGGACATGGAAAATGCGAATTTCCGCCTCGATGATGTGCTGGAAAACTTGTCCTGCGTCGTCAGCCAGAAAGCTCATGACAAGAATCTGGAATTGCTCATCGCCGCACCGCACGATCTTCCGGCAAATATTGTCGGCGATGCGTTGCGACTTGGTCAGATCCTGATCAACCTCGTCAATAATGCGGTGAAATTTACCGACCACGGCGAGGTGGTCGTGACTGTCGCGCTGGAAGAACGAGTTTCGGACCGGATCAAGCTGAAGTTCTCAGTGCGCGACAGCGGGATAGGGATGACTCCGGAGCAGTCCGCCCGTTTATTTCAACCATTTACTCAGGCCGACACGTCCACCACTCGAAAGTACGGTGGCACTGGACTTGGTCTTTCGATCTCCAAGCGGCTCGTAGAAATGATGGCAGGGGAAATCTGGGTTGAAAGTAATCGCGGCGCGGGTAGCACTTTTCGATTCACCGCTTGGTTCGGGCTCGGGCCGGGCGAGCCGAAGCGCAAGCGCCTGATCCCGGACCTGCTGGGCGTGCGCGTCTTGGTGGTGGATGACAACGAGCAAGCCCGGGAGATCCTGTCAAATGTGCTTCGCGGATTTTCCCTGCGAGCAGACTCGGCTTCATCCGGTGAGGAGGCGATACAAAAAGTAGCTTCTGCCGACTCGCAAGATCCGTATCGTGTGGTCTTGATGGACTGGCAGATGCCTGGCATGAATGGGCTGCAGGCCAGCCGCGAAATCATGCGCGGCAAGCGTTCGAAGGGCTTGCCCAAGATCGTGATGGTCACTGCTTTTGGGCGAGAGGACCTGCAGACCCAGGCAGAAGAGATAGGGATCGACGGCTATCTATTGAAGCCGGTAAGCCCGTCGCTGCTCTATGACACCTTGATGGAAATCTTGGGAGTTGTGGAGCCGAAGCGGGGCCGCTCGCAGCCTAAGAGAGAGAGCACTGGTTCACCCGACTTCACTGGCACTCGGATTCTTCTGGTCGAAGACAACGAGGTAAACCAGCAAGTGGCGACTGAACTTCTGGAGAGCGTGGGAGCCACCGTCGGGATCGCCAACGACGGCGCGGAGGCCGTGAAAATCCTGACGGAAGGCGAAGGGCACCCGTCGTTCGACGTTGTATTAATGGACCTGCAGATGCCCGACATGGATGGATTCACTGCCACCCGGCATATTCGGACCCAGCCGCGGCTTCAGGGTGTACCGATCATCGCGATGACTGCGCACGCACTGGTGGAGGAGCGTCAACATTGCCTCGACGCGGGGATGAACGACCATGTCAGCAAACCCATTGACCCCGACGCGCTGTTTGCCACACTGACACGCTGGGCCAAGCCACGGCAGGTGCCGACTGCGAGCACCGAGGCCAGGCCGGCAAGAGCAGCCGCAGTCGTGATTCCCGAAATTGACGGAGTTGATGTGAGAGAGGGTCTGACGCGCGCCGCCGGCAATCGGCGGCTGTATCGCGACCTGCTGCTAAGGTTCGCAAAAGACCATCGTGACGTGGCTGCACAGATAGCAGCCGCACTCGAGAGCGGAGATCCGAAGCAAGCCGAACACATTGCCCATGCTGTGAAGGGAGTCGCCGGCAACATGAGTATCAGCAAGATTTATTCTTCGGCTGACCAGATGGAAAAGGCAATTCGCAAGGGGGATCCTGCAGTGCCGGCTCTACTGACAGCATTTCGTTCTCTCCTCAACCATCAAGTTCAGGTCATCCAGCAAGCGCTACTGGAGGTCGTCCCCCATCGCGCGAGAAGCAACGCGAATCAAGACTTCGAGGCTCGCAGAGCTGCGTCCGCAGCTGCACGCCTTCGGGAATTACTCGAGGCGAGCGACAGCGACGCCACGGAAGCGTTCTCCGCTCTCAGCGATGCTGCGCCCAACACCCTGGACAAACTTCGACTGGACGCGCTGGGAGTAGCCATAAGCAACTTCGACTTTGCATCGGCGCTCTTGCAACTGAGCGAAATCGAACGCCTTTACTTTCACGGTGACTATCACGATGAGCAGTGACGCGAACAAACAAGTGATCCTGTTAGTGGACGATACCCCTGCGAATATTCATATCGCGCAGGCCATTCTCAAGGACGAGTTTAGAATCCGTGTGGCCACCAGTGGCGCAAAGGCCCTGGAGTTGATGAAAATCGAGCCGATGCCCGCGCTCGTCCTGCTGGATATTGAGATGCCCGGCATGGACGGGTATGAGGTATGTCATCACTTGAAGGCCAACGCGCAGACGCGGGATATTCCGGTGATCTTTCTTACCGGCAAGACAGAATCCGAAGACGAAACCAGAGGCTTCGAAGTGGGAGCAGTGGACTACGTTCACAAACCCTTTTCGCCCATGGTAGTGAAGGCGCGAGTCCGGACCCACCTGACGCTACGCGCAACCGGCGAGCAACTGGCCCGGCAACTGCTGGCGATCAACAACGAGCTGGAGATGGCGCGACAGATTCAGCTGTCCATTCTTCCGCACGAAACCCCCAACCTTAGAGGTCTGGATATTGCAGCCCGCTACCTTCCGATGAGCTCGGTAGCGGGTGATTTTTATGACTTCATCATCGTGGACGAACAACACGTCGGCATTCTGATCGCAGACGTTTCCGGGCACGGACTGCCGGCTGCGCTGATTGCGTCCATGCTTCAGGTCTCTCTCGCTGCTCAATTCGCTCACGCCTCAGATCCGGGGCGGGTGCTTGCCGGTTTGAATCATGCCCTGTGCGGGAAGTTCACGCGTCATTTTGTCACAGCCGCTTACGTGTTTGTGGACATGGAAAAAAACTCGATGAGCTATGCTGGTGCGGGACATCCGCCACTTCTGCTGCGGCACGGGTCTACCGGAAGTGCCTCGGAAGTGTCTAAGAACGGCCTGTTACTTGGCCATTTTCCCCAGGAAATCTACTCGTCAGTGCAAATCCCTGTGGAACCGGGCGATAAGGCCATTCTTTACACGGATGGGATTCTGGAAACCAGCGACCTGTCGCAGGAGATGTTGGGAGTGGACCGTTTCAAGCGGTTTGTGGAAGACAACCACGACGTCGGAGCGGGCCAACTCGCAGATTCGTTGCTGGATGAGTTGTCGCGCTGGTCAGGACATCCCAAAGGAGTAGGTCAAGAGGATGATATAACTCTCTTGGTGATCGACTTCAAAAATCCCGAATGATCGAAGTGTGGTCACTTCTCGCCGGAAACCGCCGAACTGCAGTGATTCCTATGTAGTGGTCTTCCCCTGTCTCGTTCATCGGGAATTTCGCCCTGAAACGTATACGCCATCCACTCTCCCTTCGACCGAAACTCATCGCCCCAAACAAATAGCTTTTCCGGTCAGGGCGCCTCGTGCCGCGAATTCCTTACTCGGCCTCGGTCGGCAATTGCTTCCCGGCCCATGGTGCATAGGCCGCGGTCCCGGTGGGAAGGGAGAAGTTGGCACAGGCACGAATCACCTCGGATTCCGCTATCGGTACTTTGGTGAGAATTTATCGTTCACCACCCACACCCTGAATTTTTCCGGGTCCCAGAATTGGGTGGACCCGCTGGTTGGAGGACGCATCACTGGAATTCTGACGCCCAAAGTGTAGGTTACCGTTGCAGGTCACTTCGGCGGCTGGGGCGTCGGATCCCAGATCGATTACCAGGTGTTCGGTCTTCTGGCCTATCGCATCAAACCGGGGCTCGCGCCGCGAGCCGGTTATCGCTACCTCTACGTTGACCGGCGTCGCGCCTCCGGCACATACCTGGACGTCGCGACTTCCGGGGTGCTGTTTGGCGTGAGCATCACCTCCAAATAGGCAAAGAGATTTTCGAGAGCTACATCCGGCGATTCAAATCGAGGATTCATGTGCATACAGCGCGACCTTTATTTTTCTGCGACGCGCCGTCGATCCTCCGCGCCATGCATGAAAACCATCTCCGTATTCGGTGAGGAATCGAAGTCGGAGGTCTCACTGATTTTTTTGCGAGACCTGTCAATCTTGACAATACGCGCGAACCTGCGCGAATCGTACTCTCGTGTTGGTTAGGGTGGAGGACCCGGGCTGAGACAACCCCACGCTCCATTCTTGAGACGGGCCCCCAACGCCTCTCTCAAGACTCTTTTCCGGGTCCTCCAAAAACTCAAGCCAGAGCCAAATTCAGTGGCGGCCTCTGGTGAATCCGTTCGCGATGGTGTCCTGTCAGACGCAGCGCACCTCCGAAAATGCATGTGTGATCCGAGAGGTTAAGGGAGCAGCCAGATGAGTCGTGAACTTGCGATTAACTGTCGAAAAAAGCCCGTCAGCGGTTTTGTTCTTCCGACGAGCAGGCGCTTGGCAATTATCGCGGCTATCGCGCTCGTCGCAAGCCTCGCCACCGTTGCGCAGAATGGCGAATTGCAGCAGAAGCTTGCGGCTGCCAAACAGTCTGCCGCTGAAAATAGGCAGCGACTCCGCCAGTATCAATGGACGGAAACAACGCAGCTGACGCTGAAAGGAGATGCGAAACCTGCGACAGAAAAGTTGTGCCAGTACGGTCCTGACGGCCAGGTTCAGAAAACTCCGATCGGTCCTCCACCGGCAGCACCCAGCGGCGGCAGGTTGAAGCAAAGGGTCGTTGAAAAGAAAAAAGCGGAGATGGTGGACTACATGGATGACGTGAAGGGCGTCCTGAGCATGTACGTTCCGCCCGACCCCGACAGAATGCAACTAGCCTTTCAGGCCGGCAAACTCTCACTGAATCCCGCCGGCAGCGTAGTGAACTTAATTTTCAACGATTATGCCCAGCCCGGGGATCGCATGACGCTCGTGTTTAGCCCTGAGATAAAAAAGATCGTTTCCTTGAGCGTCAACACCTACATGGGTCAGGCAAAAGATGCGGTGACGTTGCAGGTGCAGATGGCCCCTCTGCCTGATGGAACCAGCTACGCGCAGCAGACGATTCTTAACGCCACCGCCAAACAGCTCGTCGTGACTACCACCAATTCCAATTACCAGAAACTCGGCGGCTACTAAGCCGCCGCGAGCGAGTTTTATCGTTAGCCAAGCCAGGACGTTCGCCCCATCTTCAATACGGCTAACGTTTTTGCTTACCTCGGGAATTAATTCGGAAATCCGGAAGCGCAGGAGTCGAGCGATGCGAACTAGACAAACGCTTGCGTGGATGCTGGCGGCGGTGCTTCTGGCCGTCTCTGGCATGGCGCTGGCGCAGGACGCAAACCAGAACCGCACCCTCCTCGTAAATGGCCAGCCCGTGAGCGTAGCCGTGATCCAGGTCAACGGTCGCTCCTACGTTGATCTGGAAGCGCTAACACGCGCGGCAAATGGCTCGCTCAGTTTTTCTGGAAACCAGATCGCCTTGACCCTTCCCGGCTCATCTGCCATCTCGAACGCGACGCCTGCGCCCGCAGCTTCTCCGGCTCCAGCAGCGAATCCCGGATTCTCGCAAGCGTTCTTGAAGGCTGGTATAGAGCAAATGGCCACCGTCCGGGAATGGCATACGGCGCTTGCGGCTGCTATTCAGAATGGAATTCCTGTCGCGGCAAATTGGCTTGCGCCGTATCGCAATCAGGCGGCTACCAATCTGCGTTTGGCTTCGGTCGCAATCCAAACGAACTCGGATCGCAGAGCCTTTCAGTTGTTGACCAACGAGTTTCAGAACATGGCGAACCTGGCCGACAAGTACATCGCCGCGCGCACTAACATGACGTATATTTCGCCCGACGCGCTACAGAGCGATGATTTGAACCAACGCATTGTGGCCTGCGGGCACTCGCTGGGGTCCATGGCTGCGAGTGGTCAGTTTGTGGACGATGGTTCGTGCAATTAAAGCTCGGACTACCGAGAGTCATCCCTCATCGTTTGTTTGACCGAACGCAGTGGGTTGTTACTTTTGACAATTACATCGCTTCATGGCTGAGAGCAGCATCCTTGTATCTGCGACATTGCGTCGCGGCACTCAGTTCATTTACGGCCGCGTCGTTCCGTTTATCAATGGCGAAAACGGGCAGAGATCCAAACACTCGCTGGCGTTTGACTTCGTCCTCGCGTTAAACGAGTCGTCTTGTCGCAATCGCCCAGGAGGCCAGTATGGAAAGACGCGGCTCGCCAGTTCATTCGTTAGTCCAACAGTTCATGGTGGTGCTTCTCGCCGTTTGCATGAACCTGAGCCTGGCGGGCGGAGCCGCGGGTCTCTCACAGGCCGGAAACTCTTCCGCCGCGGCGCCGGATCAGCTCGATAAACTCTTGGCCCCCGTCGCGCTATATCCGGACGCCCTGCTCATGCAGGTCTTGGCAGCTTCCGTAAACTCTCAGGAAGTCTTGGATGGAGGCAACTGGCTGCTTCAGAACAAAAGTCTGGAGGGAGATAAACTCGATAGCGCCGCAAAAGCGGCTGGATTTGGCGCCGCGATGATGGCGCTGTTTCATTTTCCGCAGGTCGTAGACATGATGTGCTCCGAAATTGACTGGACCAAGCAGTTGGGAGAAGCGTTCACCGCGAGCCAGAGTGCAGTTCTAGATTCCGTCCAGCGGCTTCGGCTGCAGGCGAAGCAGGCTGGGAATCTGCAAACCACTCCGCAACAGACCGTGGTGACGCAGCAAGCCGGCACCCAACAGGTAATCGTGATCCAGCCCACGAATCCCCAGATCATTTACGTGCCGCAATACAATCCGGTTCAAGTCTACGTTCCGCCTGCGCCGCAGAGTTCCGGGGTGAGTGCCGAGACGGCGGTCGCGGGTGCACTCATCGCATTTGGAGTCGGCATGGCGGTCGGATCCATGTTCAGCAGCAATAATTACTATTACCCGCACTGGGGATACGGCGGCGGAGTGTACTACCGGGGCGGTCCCTGGGTGGTCCATCACTATGCGTATCGCCCCGTGTATGGCCCCAACTATCACCGCGCGACTTTGTACCATCGCCCGCCGAATTATGCCTACGCGTATAACCGGCCATATCCAGGTAACACCCACTACAATTCCAACAACTACTACAACAATTACCGCGGCAACACTAACAATCAAAACAAAAGCAATAACACGATCAATCGGAACGTCAGCGGTAACAATGTCACGATCAATACCGGCAACCAGGTCAACAAGACGGGAAACACGGCAGTCAAGACCGGTAACACTCAAACCAATCAGAGTTGGAAGGGGCAATCTACCTACAACGGCGGGAACAAGACGAGTGGTAGTCCGACCAACAATGCCTCCAGGAATCCATCCACACCAAACGCCAGGACCAATCCTGCCAATCAGGCCAATACGCAGGCTGTGAAGCCGGATCGTGGATATCCCTCGGGCTCGGCGACTTCGTCGCAAGCGCGTCCAGCCTCCAAACCTCCCGCGCAATCTCGGCCGGCCGGGGCATTCGAAGGAGCAGGAAATACCGTTAAATTCGAGAGGACCGCGAGCCAGCGTGGCGCAGCTAGCACGCAGGCAAAAAGGGGAGGCCAATGAGAACTCAATCTTCGGTTCACCTACAGTCACTTCTTTTTGTCGCGGGCCTTTTCTATTTAATGACCGCTGCGCCACTGAGTGCGCAAGCAGTCAGTGGGCAGAAAACTTTCTCCTCGCCAATGGAAGCGGTGCACGCTCTGGTGGACGCGGCACGTTCGGGAGATACCGCGCAACTAGAACCATTGCTCGGTCCGCAAGCGAAGGAGCTTTTAGTCTCCGGCTACGCAGGTGACGCTAAGGACCTTCTCGCTGGCTTCGTCAAAGCCTATGGCGAAAAACATTCGCTCTCGGTTGAAGCACAAGGATTCGAGTTTCTGCAAGTGGGTGAGAGCAATTGGCCTTTCCCTTTTCCGATCGTTCGCGACGGCAAAGTCTGGTATTTCGATGTCGAGCGTGGCAATGAGGAAATACTGGATCGCCGCGTCGGCCGCAACGAACTCGGTGCCATCGCCGTGTGTGAGGGTTACGTCCAAAGCCAAGTCGAATACGGCTCCAAAGGGCGTGATGGCAATCCCAGCGGCATCTACGCGCAGCGATTTCACAGTAATCCAGACAAGCACGATGGCCTGTACTGGCCCGTTTCCAAAGGCGAGCCTCAGAGCCCCATGGGCCCTTTGGTCGCCACTGCGGCTGCGGAGGATTATTCAAAGCAGCCGGACGCAAAGCCCGCGCCCTATTACGGCTACCTGTACAAGATTCTAACCGAGCAAGGTCCCGACGCGCCCGGCGGAGCGAAGAGCTATCTTGTGGATGGAAAGCTCACAGGCGGCTTCGCACTCATTGCGTACCCGGCGGAATATCACTCCAGCGGCGTCATGACCTTCATCGTCAATCAAGACGGTGTTGTGTATCAGCAGGACCTGGGTGAGCAAACGAGCGACCTCGCATCCAAAATCAGTGCCTACAATCCCGATGCTTCTTGGGAGCCAGCGCAGCACTGATTCATCCGGCAACGTACGCAACACCGTTTGCAGCTCTTCTGTTAACGCGAGCGATTGCGATTTGCCTGCCGTCGTTGGATCAAGCCGCGTCGTTCTATAGCCCCGCGACCTACACTGTCAGTTCTGACAATTACCGACCGGCGTTCGCTGAGAGTAGCATCGCGAAACCTGCCAAGGTGCCGCGCGCCTCTGCGCGAAACTCATGGCAGCAGCGTCTTTCGGTTAAGGCCGGAATTCAAAGAGGAGCGTACGTATGACTTGGATCGCAAGAACTATGCTGGTCGCGCTGTCTGTCGCAACGTTGGGCCTGGTAGCATCATCAACACCGGCACAGGGCGTTCCGGTTTTCGAGATCGTCAAGGCAGACAGCAAAATTAAGTTCAACGTAAAGGCGTCCGTACCGATAGAGGGTAACTTCGAGAAGACGGACGCCAGTCTTACATTCACCTCGCCTGAGTTAGCGACAGCGGTTTTGGACATCAAAATTCAAGCCGCCTCGGTGAACACCGGAAGCAGCATGAAGGACGGCAAACTGAAAAGCAAAGACTTCTTCAACGCCGAGCACGATCCGTTGATCACCTTTCACTCGACAAAGCTTACACAGACCGGTCCCGACACCATTGAAATAGACGGCGACTTCACGATTCGCGGTGTCACCAAGCAGGAAAAGCTGACTTTTAAAGTTAACGGCAAAGGGAAAGGCGTGGGCTCAATTGTGGGAACGATGGCCTTTGACCGCAAGGATTACGGCATGAACAGCGGCATTCCCTTTATCAAGATCGCTGACCGGGTCGAGGTAGATGTTGACCTTGCAGGGAAACGAGTCAGTGGTCCTCCGGTGGATTTGAAGTAATAGCCGGTCCGAGCTTCAGAATTTTCGCGCACCTCGTTGACTGCGATCACGCTGCACAAAACTTTTTCGGACCGGCCCGGCTTGATACCGCGCTTCCGAGGCAAAGTAGCACGTTTTGAACGTGGAGAGAGGTTAATCAAAATATGTTACGCAAAGCCGCCATAACCTCGATTATTTTGCTGCTGCTAACGGTCACGGCGGTGCGCGTCAACGCCCAGCAGAAAAAACCGAACATCGTCGTCATCATGACCGATGACGTCGGCGTTTGGAATATCAGCGCCTACCATCGCGGCATGATGGGCGGCCGAACGCCCAACATCGACCGCATCGCCAATGAAGGCGCGCTCTTCACCGATTATTACGCCCAGCAGAGCTGCACCGCTGGACGCGCGGCGTTCATCCTGGGGCAGCATCCCTTTCGCACGGGCCTTTTGACCGTCGGTATGCCGGGCTCGCCTCTCGGCGTGCAGAAGGAAGACCCCACAATCGCCGACCTGCTCAAGCCGCTGGGATACGCCAGCGCACAAGTTGGCAAGAACCATCTTGGCGACCGAAACGAATTCCTGCCCACGGTCCACGGCTTCGACGAATTTTACGGAAACCTCTATCACCTCAACGCCGAAGAAGAGCCGGAAGACCCGGACTATCCGAAGAATCCCACTTTTCACGAGAAGTTCGGCCCCCGCGGCGTGCTCCGTTGCGTTGCTTTGACTTCTGACAATGCGGCGCCCGCCGAACCGCGTTTTGGCGCTTGGGGGAAACAAAAGTGCGAAGATACCGGCCCCCTCACTCGCCAGCGCATGGAGACGGTCGAGGAAGACCTACTTCAGGTCTCACTCGATTTCATGGACAAGTCCGTGAAAAGCGGAAAACCCTTCTTCCTCTGGCACAACACCACGCGCATGCACGTCTGGACCCGCCTGAGCCCGCAGTGGAAAGACAAGAGCGGCTACGGTTTATACGCAGACGGGATGATGGAGCTCGATTGGGTCGTCGGTCAACTTCTGAAGAAGCTTGACGACCTGGGGATCGCGGACAACACCATTGTTGTTCTGACCTCGGACAACGGCGCCGAAAAGTTCACTTGGCCGGACGGGGGCACCGAGCCTTTCCGTGGAGAAAAGGGCACGACATGGGACGGAGGATTCCGCGTGCCTTGCGTGGCTCGCTGGCCCGGCGTCATCAAGCCAAACTCCATCATCAACGACATCGCCTCGCACGAGGACTGGACGCCTACCTTCCTCGCCGCAGCCGGCGTGCCGGACGTGAAGGAGCAGCTCCTGAAAGGATATAGCTCCGGTGAAAAAACTTTCAAAGTTCACCTCGACGGGTATGACATGACCGCGCTTCTCTCTGGCAAAGGACCCGGCCAGCGCAAGGAGATTTTCTATTTCGACGATTCGGGCAGCCTCAATGCGCTTCGCTACGGCGATTGGAAAATCACCTTTGCTACCAAGGATTCCTGGTGGGCCGATGTTGCGAAGCCGCGAACCGTGCCGCTCGTCGTCAACCTTCGGCAAGATCCATTCGAGGTGACGCCGGACTCTCAGCTGTACGGCGCCTGGTATGGCGACAAACTATGGATCATGGTCCCCGCGCAGGTAATCGTGGGTCAGTTTCTCCAGACCTTCAAGGAATTCCCACAGCGTCAGCGATCCGCATCCTTCAACATTCAACTGATCCTGGACCAGATGCGAGCGCAAACCGATTGACGGCCTCTGGCAGGTTTTCTGATGTTCACGACGCTCGTCCGTCACGACGATGCGAAGCGCGGATACGCCTACGGAGTTCTTCCGGACACTCACGTTTGGCACTTTTTCCGACGCACGAATGACGCCGAACATCTGGAGCACCTGCCGGGGTGACCGGATCGGGTAAAGGGTTCGAATGGTCGTGAAGTGGAACGTCATTGAGCGGCCATTCGGGTTGTGGACTATCCGAGGTTTCGGGTGAGTCCGAGATCAAGCAAATAAGGATCGTTCGGTCGGGGATTTCGACGATTCTGGGCCCGTCTGGGATTGGGGCCGGAATCTCTACCACCTGTTAGTTTTGACAATTAGAAAATTTAGGGACTTATGGCAGTTTGCTCCAGCGCTGGTGGCGCTATGACTATGAGGACTCATCGATTCGACTATAAGTGGTTAGTCAGTACTCTGATCGCAGTCATCCTGGCCACAGCAGTCTTTAAAACCGGCGCACAGGACAATCCCAAACGGGAAACCATTCAAGCGCAAGCCATGGGTCAGAACAGGGCTGCGGGCAAGAACTTTAACGTGACCGTCTCAATAGAGTCTTACTCGACGCCTGACGATCAGAAGGCGCTCCTTGATGCTTTCGCTCAAGGCGGTCAGGCGGCACTTTCAAAAACCCTCTCGAAAATGAAAACGAAGGGTCGCGTAGCAGTCACCGGAACACTGGGCTATGACATCGGGTACGTAAGAACGTTCCCGACCCCGGACGGCCGCAAAATACGCCTAATCACCGACCGCCCGATTAATATAGCGGAGGCCCGCGAAAACGGACGCTCCACGGACTACGACCTGTCCGCCCTCGAATTTAACCTGAGCAATGACAAGTCGAAGAGTTCGGGAAGTTTGATTGTTGGACTGCGCGTCAAGGTAGATAAAGACAATCAGTTGGTGTTTGAAAGCTATGGTTCGGGACCGTGGAACCTTGTTAATGTGATGGAGCGATAGCGTCCTGGTTCCTTGGCCAAATTCGGACTCCCACGTTTGTTGCAGCGATTTGCGGATTTCCTAAACGCCCGGCCGGCTTCGCTGTAGTGACGTGACCCTGATAGGAGGATTTAAGATGAAGAAACGAATTGCAGTGTGGCTTCCACTTCTCATGCTCGTCGCCGCTAGTCCTGCGGCTCTGGCGCAAGCGAATCCGCAGTCGCCAGGAACCAAGAGCCAGTCCGCGCAATCCTCGGCCAGCGCCACGCAGAAGAAGAATATGCAGGAGTACATCGAACTCATGCGGGCCAATGTGCGTGACCAGAAGGCCGAGATCATGGGCTCCGTCATGGAATTGAACGCAGCCGATGCCGCAAAATTCTGGCCGATCTACAGCGAGTACGACACCGAATTATCCAAGGTCAATGATCTGCGAGTCGCAAACATCAAGGAGTATGCGGCGAATTATTCGCAAATGACCGACGAAAAGGCGGACGAACTGATTCAAAACGCTTTGAACTACCGCAAGCAGCGTTCGGAACTTCTTGCAAAATACTATGGCAAGGTGAAGGATGCGTTGGGAGCGGTGACTGCCGCACGGTTCGCGCAGGTTGAGGACCAATTGCTTTTGATCATTGATCTTCAGATCGCTTCTTCTCTGCCGATTGTTGGAGAAGGCTCATGAGCGCAACGAAGGAGAGAAAAGACATGCGAAAGGCGTCTGTTTGTGCCGTGGCCATTCTGCTCGGAATTGTATCCATACAGGGCGATTCCTTCGCCAAGGTCTCGCCAGCAGCCTTGAGGACGGCCCCCGCCACCGCTGCGTCTGCCGCAGCGCAAAGTACGAAGAAGATCTACGTGCCTGCCGGAACGCGCATTTTGATCCGCATGATTGACTCCATAGATTCGACCAAACAAAAGGCCGGAGACCGCTTCACCGCGAGCCTGGAAACGAATCTCGTGGTTGACAACATAGTGGTGGCGCCCAGGGGAGCCACGGTGTACGGCCGCCTGGTGTCTGCTGAATCGGCGGGCAGGATGAAAGGCAGCTCCGAACTGTCGCTCGAATTGACCGATATCGTGATCAAGGGCACCGCCTATCCGCTGCTCACGAGTACGTACGACGTGAAGGGACAAGGTGAAGGCAGCAAGACCGCGAAAAAGGTTGTCGGCGGCGCCGGACTGGGCGCGCTGATTGGCGGAATCGCAGGAGGCGGAAAAGGTGCTGGCATCGGTGCGCTTGCCGGCGCTGGCGCTGGCACAGCTGTCGCTGCCTCCAAAAAGGGCCAGCAGCTAACGATCCCAAGCGAAACTCTTCTCGAATTTCGACTGCAGCAGCCCGGATCCTTGCCGGCCGCTTCTTGAGCCATGCAGCAAGCGTAGAATTTCGTTCGCGATGGCGGTTCGGGACGTCTCGCGGCTGGTGTGAAGACCACCGATCACAAAGTAAGCAGCTCGTCCGGCGCAGAGTGGCAGTGTGGAGGTTTCTACCGACGCCTGATATCATCGCCGCAGGGAAGCAGCCCATAACATTGCAGGATCCGTCCGATTAGCGCGCGTGCAGGGACTCAGCGAGGCTTATTAGATTTTCCGGATTCACACGAATGATACCTTTGCGCGGGCTGTCGATGTCTGCTATGAGAAAAAACGCGATGGACAGAACCAGCGGTAGAATTAGAACGTGGATCGGTCCGGCTTTCGCGCGGCGCGCCCCGTAGCCGAACATCAGGTTGGCGCAAATCGCAATCATGGCCATTAGCACCCATGCCGCGGGCGGAATTCGATTCCGCCAGGCGGCCTCTGTGTATCCCTGCGAGTTCAGCACATCATTCATGCCTGAAATGGCCAGGGCGATCGCTGGCGTCGGCTGCGGTGCAACCACTGGAGCCGTGACAGCGGACCACAGCTCGGTCTCCAGCTGGGTCGTAGCATCGTTGATATGTCGGAGTGCATCCGTGTCGTGGGATTGGTAGAACCCTACGCGTTGGTCGAGATATTCAACCAGCAATGCACGCACGCGCGTCGCATCGGCGGCAGGCAGCAGGTCTGCCCGGACATATTCCGTGCCAATCGCGTTAGCCTCGGCCTCCTCGTTGTTCTTGCGCTGATCGTAGCGGTTGGTAGCCATGGAGAAGCTGAATCCGATAATCAGGCCGAGCAGCGTCAGGGTCGCGGCCACGACGACATCAAGGTCATGGCGGAGGTCCTCGTCCAGGAGCTGCCGCGTGCGAAACGCAGCACCGATCCGCGCCGACATCCAGAGCCCGACGAACGAAGATAAGAGAACAAGAAATGGCGGTATCATCTGATTCTACGCACCGTTTGGCCGTGCTTGCTGCTCTGGTTACCTTCGACCTAGCGGCACATCTCTAGGGATAAACCGAGTCGGACTGTGCGGACGGCTCATGACGCTGGCGCGTGAAGCCGCCATTCCCAGACCAGGATCACAATCGATCGCTCAGAAAACGATATTACTCTACACGCGGACTCTAACAGCGATGCCTCGTGGGCGACCCGTTTCGGCCTTCGGAAGCCGCCCTCGCTCAGAAGTTTCCCGCGACGTTATTTCGCGGAAGAATCTAACTGTTGTCCAAGGGCGTCCAGTTTCGCTTTGTTCTGCCCGTAATCGATCGTTGCATCGATCTCGTCTGCGAGATCGCTGACGATTCGGGTATTCGCCTTCAGATATTCAGGATACGGCGGCGCGGTCGGACGGCTCTTGCTCTTGTTAAGGCGATCGATAGTGGCGTTCATACTGGTTGCGAGGTCGTTCGCGAATCCGGTAATTCGATCAATTGCCTCTTGTTGCCACTGACTTGCCACAGTCCGGTGGGATTGTAAGCCCCGCATATTCTGCTGCAGTGCATTGACGTCAGCCTTGATCTTCTCAAGCGCCGTAGAGTGGGTTTGCCAGCTCAGCCCAGTGGTTTGCGCGTAAGACTGCATCTGTAGCGCATCCTTCTTGATCTTGACTACGATCGCCTTGGCATCGGTCAACTGCCCGGTGACGCTGGCATTGTCGCTTGCTCCCTGCGCATAGGAGGTACTGGGGATCGCGATACATCCGAGCGATAGAACCACACCGCAGATTACTTTTTTTGGATTCATAGTTTTTCCTTTTTTTGAACGTGCAAAATAACCACCCCAGAGTAGCTGTCTGTCCGTCTACTCCAACAAGCTCACACCACCACTCGCAATGTCGTAGTACCCGGCGACAACCTTGAGCTTTCCTTCTTTCACTAATCCCGCGACGACAGTAGATGCTTCCCGCAGTAAAGCGGCCTGGATCTTGGCGTTGGCCTTAGTCGCTGCCTCAAGATTCGATCCCGCCTGATCCACGGCAGGCTGAATGTGTGGATACAGGGCGCTGATCTGTCCGGGGACTTCCTTCGCTTGAATCGTTGCCTTAACCGCTCCGCAGCTGCCGTGCCCCATCACCAGAATCACCTTTGTGCCTAACACAGCGGCTCCGTATTCAAGGCTGGCGATGATCTCGGGGGTGACGACATTCCCGGCGACGCGAGTAACAAAAATATGACCGATACTTTGGTCGAACACCAGCTCAACGGGCACGCGGGAATCTGCGCAAGACAGCACTGCCGCGAATGGCTCCTGCTTTTCTACTGTTTTTTGTTTGAGTATACCGAGGTCTTCTTCGAACGCTGTCATGCGGCCCGAGGTGAAGCGTTGATTTCCGTTCATTAGTTCCTGGAGCGCAGCCTCCGGGCTAAGCACGCTCTGAGCCTGGACGGAATGTGGGACGGCAAGCTCCGCGCCGATCCCCGTGAGAAAGCCGAGCATTGTCCCGCCCGCGGCTGTCTGCAGGAATCCCCGCCTTGAGCAATTCTGATCGGGTATGCGGGTTCCAACGCTAGCATTCGGATAGCGGAGATCTCCTGGGGCCGTCTCCTGTATGGCTCGCTTCGCGCTTGATATTGAATTGGGAAGAGGCTTCAAATGTTCTCTCCTTCGAGTTTAGACTTGTCATAAGCGAACGACCGTCGCCGTTGCCTATTTCCGCAAGCTGAACTCCCACGCTTCCAATTTCACTACATCGAATTCGCCCCACCGATCTTCGTGCCAATCACTTCTCCTGAAATTATGATCTCTACGCGCCTGTTCGATTGACGTCCAGCCGCGGTGTCGTTGCTGGCAGCTGGATTTGCCTCGCCAAATCCTGTCGCCGTCACCGCCGTCGCGTCAAGACTCTGCTGAATTAAGTAATCTCTCACCGAATTGGCGCGCTGGTCCGAAAGCGTCTGGTTAAATGCTTCCGTTCCAGTGCTATCCGTATAGCCCTCTATCGACAGGCGCAACCCAGGGTGACCGAGTACGATGCCGGAAAGTTTTGCGAGTGCTTCGCGTGCCGGAGGCTGGAGATCGTATTTGGCCGTCGCGAACAGGACATCGGCCATGTTCACTTTCAATCCGCGCGAGGTATCCGTTGTTGGAAGCACGCGGTTGAATTGTTCAAGCAAACTGGCGCGCAGTTGCTGCTTCTCCAATTCTGCACGAGCGGCAGCTGCTTGCGCTTCTTTTTCGCTTTGCAGAGCGGCTTGACTTGCCGCATTCGCCTGGGCCGCGGAAGCTGCTTGTTGTGCCGCATCGCGCTCTGCCTGCAACTTCTGAATTTCCGCTTGCTGACGCGCCGCTTCTTCCTGTCTCTGTTTCGCTTCGGCCGCTGCGGCGGCCGCCTGCGCCGCTGCCGTAGCGCTCTGCGCTTCCGCGTGCTGGGTGGCGAGCCGCTCGGCTTCGGCTCGTTTCAACGAAATCTGCCGCGCATCGGCCGCTGTCTGTACGGCGTCGCGCGCCGCCGCTATCACTTCCTTCTTATTCCCCTTGCTTTTCAGAAGCCGTTCCGCCTGATTTAAGGAACTCTCTGCTTTGTTTAAGGAGTCGGCCGCGTACTTATCGGCGCCAGCTTGCACTGCAATCTGGATCGCGTTGCGCGCCTGGTAGACCTCCAACGGCACGTTCGGTGAAAAATTCGTGATCGGTTCCGTTACACCGGATACCGTGTAGGTGTACTGGCCCCGACGCAGCAATTCGTAGTTCGCGGTTACGTCCTGAGTGGTTCCCTTCGTGTCAGAGCGAGCGATGTTTTCGAGAACCACCACGTCACTGGGCGTGTTGACGGCAAAGTATGGCTCGGCCGTCACGATCAGTCCGAACGATTGCAACGGAGTCGTCGCAAAAAGCTTGCTGTCCGTTCCATTCAACATTATCTCGCCCAGGTTGGTGGGCTTACCGTCGGGCGTAATCGCCCACAACACATAGGTCAGATATTCGCGGCCGAACATTTGTGCCGGCTGTAAATTGTTGAATTTCGCGTCAATCGTGATTGACCCTTTCTTGCTATCGATCTTTGCCTGACCCTTGGCCAGAGGCAGCAGCGGTGTGCCTCGGAAGTCGATCATCGTAGAGCCGCTGCGGTGCTGGTAATTGATTGCCGTTACCGTCTTTCCTACCATCGTGACATGGTAAATCGACTGGTTGGGCTGGGGAGGCGCGCTTTGTTCTTGAGCTCTTGCTTCCAACGAAAACGCCAACAGCACCAGCCCTAGCATTGCGATCTTCCGCTTCATTGTTTTTCTCCACCACTAACTTGGCCGCGTCTCAGCTCACAACGAATGCCCTGCACAAAGGTCGCAGGGCGCTTGCGCACCACGGTCCGAGCTTGGAGCGAATTGCGTCGAGATCCCTTCTAAGATAAGTCGGGGGCCACGATGGCTCAATTGTCAAAACTTACAGGTCACGGCAAACAGCCGATACCCTGTTTGAACTGCGTTTCTTCCAGATCGGTGGACCGGGCCAGCTGTCAATCTCCCGAACCCGCGGTGTCGAAATCAATCCTGGGTGTTCCTGCACATCGAACTGGTAGTTCTGACAATGTTCAACGGTGCCTTTTGTCTCCGACTATCTACAGGTAACCATTAGCTTAGAGCGGGGTGCGTGCATCGATTACGGGCTGCTGCGATGCGGGTCGGTTCAGGCTGGGTTTGCCTATGCATTTACTGAGGAACATGTACCTCGTACGCCTGAGGAACCCGATTAGCGAGCTGAGTTGATCGCGCCTTGCGGAGTACTGGCTGCAAAGATCGGAATATCCGCGCGTCACCTGATCACTACCCTGCGCATCGCGATTTACGTGAGGGCTGCAAAGCGCACGGTGCCGCGCGTTAGAAGCTCTAACTTGGAGCTGAGGCATAGTTCCAGGAAACGCCCGTTTCTGCCGATAAAGCCGATCACATGCAAATCGCTAGCAGCACATCACGAAAATCCGAGGTTGGCGGCAGATCGACGACTTGGCCCAAACGTTATCTGAGTGTATTGCTGGTCTGCGTCGGATATTACTCAGCCAGCATCCCGTGTCTTGCGCAAGAAGATCCGCGAGTGGAGCAGTCATCGGCGCCTACAGCCTCACAGGAGAATTCGCCGAAGGCGGCAGCGCAAGACTCGCAGTCAACCGCGCCTGCGAAGCCCGAGAAACCGCCGAAAAAAAAGAACAAGATCGAGGAACGAGGGGCAATTGTCGTCGCGCCGCTTCCAATATCGAGCCCCGCTATCGGCTCGGGCATTGTACCGGTGCTTGGCTATATCTTCCCGTTCAGTAAGAACGACAAGGTTTCTCCGCCGTCCACCATAGGAGCGGCTGGCCTCATCACAGACAATGGCAGCCGCGGATTCGCTATCGGAGGGCAGTTCTTTCTGAAACAGAATACCTATGAGATCACGGCTGGTTTCGTCCACGGGAACGTAGACTACAACATCTACGGCAGCGGGATTGCCTCGAACCTCAAGCTGCCCCTCGTGCAAACCGGTGAGGCGTTCTTTGGGGAATTCTTGCGCCGCGTTGGCTGGAAAGTTTTTGTGGGACCTCGATTTATAACCGGACGATCATTTGTTACTGTCGCGCCCAATAGCAACAGCATCGTTCCGATTCCGCCGGAAGTCGGGTTGCACAGCAATCTCACTTCCCTCGGCGCGCGACTGACCAGGGACACCCGCCCCAACCACTTTTATCCACTCGGCGGAACATTTTTCACGTTCACATCTGATTTCTTTTCCCAGGGATTAGGCAGCAAGTATTCTTTCCAGTCCTACAAAACTGAGTTTTCCAGATTTTGGAGTCTGAGCCCACGTCAAGTCCTGGCCTATGACGCCGATTTCTGCGCGACGAGCGGAGCGCCTCCTTTCTATGGAAACTGCATCTACGGAACTAACAATCAATTGCGAGGGTATATCGCGGGGAAATATTTCACTCGCGAGACCGCGGCAACACAATTGGAGTACCGCCTGGTCTTGCCCAAGAGGTTCGGATTAGTCGTGTTTGGCGGCCTTGGTGGAACGATTCCCGGCGGCAGTCAACTGTTACAAAGGGTGCAGAGCGGCAAATTCCTGCCGAGCGGCGGTGGGGGATTGCGATTTGCGCTAAGTCAAAAGTACCACGTCAATCTGCGAGCCGACATCGCGCAGGGCCGGGATGGTCACACCTTCGGCATGGGCGTTGGCGAGGCGTTCTGATGCAATAAGATGCCATCCGCGGCGCCAGGGTCTTCTTAGGGTTGGCCGGGCCGAATTCACGCGAGCCGATCGGACGATGCCCAAGGTAGCACCTGCCCCAAGCGATCGCCGGACAGGTCAGCCGCGTTTACTCGCGAAGTTGGGCTCATCCGCGACCTTGTTTGCCTGCAGGAGTCGAAAAATGATCGTTCGATTGCTTAATTTCCCACAGACTACTCGCATTTTATTTTTAACGATGTTTGTAGTGTTTCTATGTTCTTCGGCTCAGGCGAAACGAAACGACGTCGTCGTGATGAACAACGGAGATCATTTCACGGGACAAGTAAAGCGGCTGCAAAACGGATTACTGTTCCTCGAAACGGATTACGTATCCGGCACTATCGCGCTTGATTGGAATCAGGTGGAGTCGGTCCAGAGCACGGCTACTTACCGGATTGTGTTAAACAACGGCAAGAGAATAGAAGGAAAAATCGAGAAGGTCTCACGTGAAAATGCCAAGGAAACGGATTTCCTGATTCGTGAAGCGACAGAAGAGGTGCAGATACCTTCGGCAGAAATAGTGAGCATGGAAACGAAAAAGCCTACTTTCTGGAGACAATTGCAGGGATCGATGGATCTTGGCTACAGCTACTCCAGTGGCAATAGCCAAACGGCATTGGACGTCAACACGAACGCCGCATATCGGACCGCCGGATGGGAGGTCACGACCGCGTACGACTCCACGTTCGGCGGTCAGGCGGGAGCGTCCAAGACAAATCGTCAAGATTTTCAGACGACATTCGCCAAGTATCTGAACAGAAATTCCTACCTTCTAGCTCTGTCCGATTTTCTCCACAGCAGCCGCCAAGACCTGACCTTACGCACGACTCTCGGCGGCGGCTACGGACGTTACTTGAAACGGACCACCAATACCAACCTTTCATGGATTGCAGGCGTTGTCTTCGTTAACGAGTCCTTTGACGTCACTGCGGCGCAACCCACGGACCAGAGCGCCGAGGCTCTGGTCGGATTGCAGTACAGCGTGATTCGCTTCAATTTCGGGGAATTCGATTCGCAGTTGTTGACATTTCCGGGTTTGACCGACAGCGGCCGCATTCGCGCGACAACGAATAATGCACTCACGATCAAGCTTAGAAATAACTTTCATCTGGCGTTCACGTTCTGGGATAACTTCGATAGCAGACCCCCGGCGACCGCCAAGCGAAATGAGCTGGGAGTGAGCTCGGGAATTGGTTGGTCTTTCTAGGTTACGGAGCGGCATCGTGCCCACGCTGTCCTTACCAGCGATGAGGTTCGGCGGTCCGCGCAGAATCAATCGCACAGAAGGCGCCCGTCACAGGAGAAGAAAATTGAGAAGACACGCGGTCCTCATTCTGGCGGCGCTCGCCGGGCTGACATTTGTGAATGGCAAATCCTCAAAGTTCGTGTTCACTTGGAAGAACCCCAGTTATTCCGGCGCGCATTTCCAGAATATTCTGGTGCTTGGCATAAACGGAAAGGTAGAGAATCGAGCGGAGTTTGAAGATCAACTCTCTGCGGCGATCGCCCGGCCGGGAATTCAAGCCATTCCCAGCTATTCGCTTCTTCCCAGACCTGAGTCGACGCCAATCGATATGAATCAATTGAGGGACGTCGTTCGCGGGCAAAATATTGACGCCATCGTGGCCTCCAGGCTAATAAAAGTAAACAAGACCGTCACATACATCCCGGGGCAGGCTTACCTGCCATATCCGTACTACGGCACGTTTTACGGCTATTATAGCGCCATCTACCCGGTGGTCTATTCCCCCGACTACCTTCGCGTGGACAAAACCGCGCAAATAGAAACGAATTTTTATTCAGCGGCTAAGCCCGACGGCGAGCTCATTTGGACCGGAACCAGCGATACGGTCAATCCGCAGTCACCGCTGAAGGCTATCGATGCAATTGCGAAACTGATCGTTCAACAATTGGAGAAGGAAAAAATCATTTAACTGGCGCGGCGGGTCGCGCGCTCGCAATCGAAACGGATGGGGTTGTCTTCTGGCAGTGCGAGAGGTTCTCTCTGAATCGCGATTCGCGGGAGCCTACTTAGCTGAGCGGCGCTGTTTATGCCGCATCAACGCTTCGTGTTTGAGCTGCTCTAATTTCGCCGAAGGCAAGGTAAATTCTATGTGGCCACAATCCAGACAGACTGAAATATCTTGGCTGAGGTAGAGCGGAGCTTGATCCACATTTTCAAGTTCGCGGAAAGCAAGTGTCATTTCCGATTTGAAGCTCCGTTCGTTGCTGGATCCGCACTTCTTGCAAGACATAGAGCCTCCTCCGCGGCCCAATTCTAGCATTGGTCTGTGCTAATCGGCACCTCGCCGTCTTGGCGCCCCGCCGTTCTGCTCGGGTTGCCCGAAAACACCACGGCGATTGAATGCGCTCAAGTTAGTACCGATCCGCCCAAGTCGTGCTAGCAGAGCACGTTGCAGCGGCCGACCTGGGCCTACCTCCGAACTGCGGATTCGCTTCAATCAATCGCCAAATTCAATCGCAGCCGAAGTCGAGGGCCGGAAAGCAGAAAGAGTGTTAGGGATAAAAGCGAACCTTGCGGAACCAATTCTGCGGGTTTTCGGCGTCGCGGCTATTGTGGAGGAGCCCGCAACGGGGAGGCCAAGGCCGGATGCAGCAAATGACTTGAGTCCGTCAGTTGCCGCAAGCCTCTTCCACTTCGACCGCGGACCGCTAAGACTGCTTGCGTTTCAAAATTCGCAAGGTGGACAACGCGTCGTTCATCTCTCGTCGTTCGTCGCGAGATACCCGGGCCTCACACGTGGCACGCGCATGGATCGCGTCCTCAGCTGCTTTCACTCGAGCCTGAAGTTGCTTCGGATCAAGCTCCAGAATCGCGGCTCTGTATAAGTCCCTCCATTGACCTTCGACCATCCGCAACTCCTGGAAGGGCCCGTAGCCGTGGTTGTTCTGAGTTCTAGACCGGATTGACACACCGCTAATGCGGAACCAATTTCGGAAGTCACAGTTTCACATGCGGAGATGACTACGTCGTTGCGACAGCGCAACTTGGAACTTGCGCAAGCGCAATTACGGGGCGTCACGCCAAAAGAAATGAGCCGAGGCAATGCCTGCTGCGCCCGTTCACGGGCGGGGAGAGCAAATGAATCCTTTACCGTAGCGTTCTGGCGATCTCACCCGAATTCGCGCGAGAGCGCTTTAGGCGAGAGCGTGACGCCATCATTCGGTCAAATGCTGACGGAAAAACCGATTACCTGACATAACTGCTTCCACCGCCAGCAACAGATCGCGGTCAACGTTAATTTTCAAGACGTAGCCTTCAACGCCCATACTGAGCGCCACTTCCGCAACTTTCGCAGAGGTTTCTGCGGTCAAGTAGATGATTTTAGATTCCGGCACAAGCTTGCGAATTTGTCTCGCGGCTTCGATTCCGCTCAGGCTTGGAAGTCCGATGTCCAACAGAATCAAGTCCGGTCTTACTTCTCTCGCTTTCCGAACTGCTTCAAGGCCATCCTCCGCAAAGTCAACTACGCGCAAACTTTGATTTTCGCGGAGCTTCTCGGCGATATAGTCTCGCCAAGGGCCGAAATCTTCTACAACCAGAACGCGGACAAACGATTGTTCGCTGATAGCTCTCTCCCATTTTGAGTTCACGATCATAGGGGCGGACTGGTGGTGATGAACCTCTGACCGCCGGCAAGCGTCCCATGCTGGAGAAAGTGTGTCGTTGTCCTGAAGCAAGCTGTGACTTGCTTTTGCGCAACCAGGTGACTAAACGCACAGTGCAGAAAGCCGAGCGGAACGGCGGTCAGAATTAGTGCGGAAAGAGTTGTGCAGGCTGGCAGAGCAAGATTTTACCGCGGCTCTTTTTTACTGCGCCGCGGCGTTGCCACCCACTCAGCAGACGGCTGGCAGTGAAGGCAGTCACGCTCGCGGCATTCGCCAATTCCTCGTTGGTAACGTCGATTTCGACGCCACCTGGCACAGTTTGCCCCATCACGCCGGCCAAATTACTTAGCACACCGGCCAATCGTTGTTCGGCAGAGTGACAAGTGAGCGCGACATGCGCCGCAAGATACCACCCCAAATAGTCCGAGGCAGTGGACAAGGCATTCTCCAGCAGGCTCGGATATTCGGCCACGAAACTTCGGATGGTGGCTCGGTCCCACACCAACATGCTGCACTCTCTTACCGTTTCCGAGCCAAGAAGATACGAAGCAGGCTTTGCCAGCAGCGCCTTTCCTCCGATGAGGTCGCCCGCCGCAAGCCAATGAAGCAAGATGTGTTGTCCCCCCAGCTCGTCGAAGAAATATCGGGCGCGGCCCTTCGTAAGCAAGAACAAATTGTCTGCAGGGTGCCCCTGATTAGTTATCACGGAATTGGCAGCGAAGCGGCGAGGCTTTGCAGCGGCTAGGATTTTCTTGCGCTCCTGCGAGGCTAGACCATCGAAAAAGCTCGATATCCAACCCGCGGATACGGCAGCGATTCTCGAAGACGCCACAGCTGTTGCTCCCTGCGGGGATATTCCCTTTGTATGAAGAGGAATAGCAGCGCGATGCTTTCATAAGTCAGCCAAACGCGGAACTGTCAGAATTGACAGTGCAAGCGGCATGTCTCCGCATTACCAGCGTTACCAGACGTTGCCACCTACACTGCTGAAAAGTAGTCTTGGTATCCCGCACCGCCACGGCGCGCATACTGTACGTTCTGACAATTGAACGGTTACCGTTCGCTCCGATAGGCTGTCCTCCAATCTGAATTCGATTTCTTGCCGACTATGCGCCTTCGCATTTTCCTCACAGCATTCGCCTCACTTGCCGCAGGGGCCGCGCAACTCGCCGCGCAGGATTTGGCTCCGCGCGCCTACGTAATAACGCCATTACACTCCAACGCAGTCACGATCACCTGGAGCTTCTGCGACGGAGGCGTGAATTTTAATGGCACCGTGCCTATCGCCAACGCCACTGGAACCTACTATGTTCCGATTCTCACTTACTATCACTCGCTGAATTTCTTCGGGCGCTCGGCAAACGTCACCGCCTCGTTGCCCTACGGCGTGGGAAACTTTAAGGGTGACGTCTCAGGCCAAACTCAAACGATATACCGCTCGGGTCTGCTCGATTCCACTTTTCGATTTTCAGTGAACGTGTTCGGCGGCCGCGCCATGCAAGCGAAAGAGATGACGACCTGGAAGGGGAAGAGATTGCTGGGAGTAAGCCTGAAGGTAGTTGCGCCGACAGGACAATATAGCCCAACGAAACTGGTAAATTGGGGTGGCAATCGGTGGGCTTTTAAGCCGGAGGTCGGCTATTCCGAACGCTGGGGCCACTGGGTGCTAGACGGCTACGCCGGGGTTTGGTTTTATACCCGGAACTCGGCATCGTTCGATGGGCCCGTCGTTGCCCCACAGACGGAAGCACCCGTAGGCGCCTTCGAAGCCCATCTGAGTTATGACGTTAAGCCGCGCTTGTGGGTGTCGCTGGACGGAAATTTCTGGGCCGGCGGCATCACCAGCCTGAGCGACGTAAAGAATCTGCAGACGAAGCAAACTGGATCGCGAATTGGGGCGACTGCTTCCATCCCGATCAGCAAACACCAATCCATTAAAGCCAGCTATAGCGATGGCACATATGTGCGATTCGGCGGAAACTATCAAAGCGTCTCGGTAGGATGGCAATATTCCTGGATAGGCCAGCCAAAATAAGACCTAATGAACTACCAGCTCGCCTTGTGCGACTCACGCTGTCGGTTCTGACAATTGCGCGTGTAGCGGACTTCGGAGATGTCACTCACCGAACCTGCTCGGAATGTGGATCACCCCTGAAACATGCTGGCCAACGGCGATCGAGCATGCGGGCCCGGAGGTCCGATGCCGGTCACGAACTCGGTACCTGGCCACCCAGGTAAAGTAGTGATGGGTAAACTCGGAACCACGGCTCTACTTGCGGGAATTCGAATTCGAAGTAAATAATGTTTTCCTGCGGCACAGTATTACTTATCGTGTTTCTTGCGAAGGTCGGGCCAGAATTCCTTGATCATATAGGTCGCGACGTCCCACCCGATTTGCGTGGACCACACGCTTGCCACGTTGCCAAAACTTCGCTCGGACTCTGGATGGTAGCTGTAGGTCGAAATGGTGGCAGCAATTCCCGCGCCGAAAACTTCAGAGTAATTGAACTGCTTCTTTCCAGAGTCGGTGCGCGTGATCACAACGCGCGCCAGTGCGTGGCCGGCTCGCCGCACAAAGCTGCCGTGACCCAGCTGGTAATAGCGCGGATCCTGGTGCAGCAGTGCAGGCAACACAGCGCTGGCCATGAAATTCTCAACTGCGTTATCGGCGTATGACGTTCCATACCGCTTCGCGTAACCCTGCGCGCCCTGCCCGTACGTTGGATTGCTATCGCTGGCCTGGCCCAGTCCGGCTACGACCCCGATGAGGACAAACTCGGACGGGTCAATTAGCGAGCGGCCCACCACTTTGAATTTCTGTCCCGCGGTGAGCGGAGGAATATTGTCCGCATTCTCCATTGTGAGAAAGTTCGGCATGGTCCAGAAAATCCGGTCTTTGGAGACCCCGGTTTCGTTCTCGTGCTGGGCGTTTTGCTGTTCCTTCTCGGTCAATCCGGCCTGGCACGGATTCTGTTGTGATTGAACGCAAGCCGGCTGCTTAGCGGCTGGCTGTTGCGCGGAGGGCTGCTGTTCATCGTTCGTGCCTGACGCTCCGGGCTCCTGGCCCATCGCGCGCGCGGGCATCGTCAAAATTACTGCAAGCAGCGCGCTCAGAAAAAATATCGTTTGCCTGAAACCTCGAATCCTCGCTCTCCTGGACTCCACAAACTCCAGCTTCTTGGTTACCGCATCGCGTTCGCGAGGCGGCAGGCCCAGCAGTATCAGATTTCGGATTCCGCTTTCGTCACTTCTGTCTGCAGGAGGGGACACGGGACGAGAGATCTGTGCCATAACTTGTGGCTCCTTTTGATCACCGACTGACTGCCGTCAGATTTCGCAAGGCGCCGTGGGTTTTGAGCCTGGTTTACGGCAAGATGCTAATCAGAACTTGGGCGTGCGTCGTCCATGCGGCTCCAGCAATCTGAGCCTATTTCTTCGGAAACGTGATCTTGGTTGTGATAATTTTGCCATTGAAGGCGAACGGTGCCTGGTCGAAATAGTCGAGCGATACGAGGCCGACGCTGTGGGCGGGAAAGGCAGGATTTCCTGCGCGTTTGCTGGAGGCGCGAGAATCCCGCTAAGTGCAAGACAACTCCAGGAAGCGACAGCACGGCAGAACCGGCTCAGACGTATGCGATTCAGGTTCTTCCTCCCGCCGCCAGCAAACGTCAGATACGCACCAGCTGTTTGTTTCGTTTCGGTCATGCCAGAACTCTCCGTGCGGTCTGACGAATCATTTCAAACGTGCAAGTCGAATTTGGACCCCTCCGGCAGAGGCCGGACCTACCCCGGCTCTTTGGAGTCGCTGGTTTCTAGCGCTTAACCCTGCAATCGGTATGCCGCGGGTTTTCGCACCACGCAGGGCCCGGCGTATTCCTTCCCGAAACAGAATGCCGGCAATCCCGAAAAAAAGCAGTGTCCCGGTCAGACCTGCAATCACGAGCAGCACTCCAAGAAATTCCTGGACAATGTAGAGACTCATTGCAAACCCCACTCGACCGGTCTTCTTATGACAGGTTGAAACACGGTGTGGAATTGTCAAAAGTACCAGTGGAGCACCAAAGTCCGGATAGGAACATGAAAGCACGTGATATTGCGAGATATGAAAATCGCGGCGGCTTTTCTAGGTCAACTTCGAGACCGCAGGCGAATCTCGGATTCGGCGGATCATTAGACATGAATACCTGACAACCTCGGTTGCTTCGACCCAAGTAGACCGTGGTTCGTCGATGACCATCTGCGATTTATCAAAAGTTGGATGGTAGCCTCTGGATGAGTCTAAAGTTTGCCAGCGGCTAACAATTTTCCCGCCAGATCACGAGTGAGATACTTCTGCAAAACAATCCGTGTCTCGGGATTGGCGGCCAGGTAACGGTCGAGCGGCTCAACCTCCCATCGCATGCACCGAACAGGCTCTACCACCACGGCATCTACATCGGCTGTGACGCCACTCAGGAGAAGCGCTGAGCCGACAATCTGGCCCGCGACGAGCTCCCCGAAGACACGATCATCTCTCGTGACCCGCACTTTCCCGCGAACGATGACCGCGATCG
>Ga0210403_10000737_pt1 | contig 32974 bp, 23 predicted proteins | sample IncBWC19MmetaG_FD_150863 | JGI IMG/M metagenome (GOLD analysis project Ga0210403, IMG submission 150863) | Forest soil microbial communities from Barre Woods Harvard Forest LTER site, Petersham, Massachusetts, United States - Inc-BW-C-19-M | ecosystem: Environmental > Terrestrial > Soil >...
GCTGCCGCCCAATTCCAGCACGACCTTCTTGATTCGTTTGGCTGCGGAAATTCCAACTTGAATCCCCGCCTGCTCGCTGCCGGTTAAAGTTGCGGCGACTACACGAGGGTCGTTCAGGATACCGTCGACAGGCCCCGCGCCGATCAGCAATGTCTGGAAAACTCCTTCGGCAAAGCCTGCACGGCAAAGAATGTCCTCTATCTTCAGCGCGCACTGGGGAACATTTGAGGCATGCTTCAGCAGTCCAACGTTGCCCGCCATGAGCGCGGGAGCGGCAAAACGAAACACTTGCCAGAAGGGAAAGTTCCACGGCATTACAGCCAGGATGGGACCGATCGGCAGATAGCGGATGAAGCTGCGCTTCGCCCCGGTTTCCACGATTTCGTCTGCCAGGAACTTCTCGGCGTTCTCCGCATAATAGCGGCAACCGCCTGCGCACTTCATCGCTTCGGCTACGGCGGACTTCAGAGGCTTGCCCATTTCAAGGGTCATCAAATGGGCGCACTCGTCTTTCTCTTTTTCCAGAATCTCGGCGGCACGCATCATCTTGCTGGCGCGTTCCGCGAACGGAGTCCGCCGATGTTTTCGGAATGCGGAAGCCGCCAGTTGCAGCTTCTGTTCAATTTGGGCCGCGCTCAGAGGCTCGAAAGTCTTTAAGACTTCTCCGGTCGCGGGATTGATCGTCGCTATTGCCATGCTTCTTATGTCCCTCCGCTTGGTAGGCTACGCCTTAGCCTTGTTTGGACTCAAGCAGCGGGCCCCGTCAGGCAGCGGTCTTGCGGTCGAACCACAATACTACTTGACGGGTAGGCCGCGTCAAGGCTATACCTTCAAATCGCCAGCAGTTTTTCAATTTTCAGATCGAAAACGGTCGTCGAAATATGCGACCGAAGCTCTTCCATCCTGTTTAGGATTTGGAGGTCGTAATGCATTCTCGGTCGAATGGCATTCGGTTCTTAGGTATCGTTAGCCTGCTGCTCGCCGTCTCTGTTCCCGCGTTTTCGCAAACCGTCACTGGCCGCCTTCTGGGGACTGTCGCCGACCAGTCTGGCGCGGCTGTGGCTGGTGCCACCGTGGTCCTCACCGATGTCCAGCGCGGCACCAGTCGAACTGTAGTCACCGATGCATCCGGAAATTACGTCGCCCCCGAACTGCAGCCCGGCACCTACAGAGTCCGAGTGGAAGCAAAAGGTTTCAAAACCGTAGAGCGCGTCAACATCCCGGTCGAGGTCGGCACGGACTTGCGGGTGGATATTTCGCTTCCGGCCGGATCGGTCTCCGAAACGGTGGTGGTCACTGACGAGGTTCCCCTGATCGACACGACATCGTCAACATTGGGCGGCACGCTGAGCAACGCGCAAATCAATGATTTGCCACTCAATGGCCGAAACTACGAGAACCTGCTCCAACTGCGTCCCGGTGTGATGCGGTATCCCGGTGGCGGATTCTCGACTACGAGCACAAACGGACTGCGCGCGGAGGACAACGCCTACTTCGTGGAGGGACTGTTCAACAGCGAGCCCTTCTCTGGCCAAGCCATCATCAACGGAGCCGGGATTGCTGGCGATTCGGCGACCATTCTGCCCATCGACTCGATTCAGGAATTCAACGTGGAAGAGAATCCACCTGCCGAATTCGGGTGGAAGCCAGGAGCGGTGGTTAACGTCGGTCTCAAGTCGGGCACAAACCAGCTTCACGGCACCGCCTTCGCATTTGGCCGCACTGATGCATTGGACGCCCGCAACTATTTCAACATGGCACCCAATCCCAAGCTCACAACCACGCTGGAACAATACGGCGGCAGTGTCGGCGGTGCGATTGTCAAAGACAAAGTCTTTTTCTTTGGGGCCTTCGAAGGCCAGATGTATGACGTCGGAAACTCGTTCGGAGGCATCACGAGCCCGTCGATGGTCTCCATGCCCACCGCAGGCAACTGCCTTTTCCTCACCACCGGCGACTGCGCGAACAGCATCCCGAATGCGATCGCGGATTTACAGGCGGGAGGAGTCACGATCAGTCCCGCCAGCTTGCAGGTCGCAGGATGCGCGCTCTCAGGCGCAACAGTTACATGCAACGGCACCGGGTTCCCCACCAACAATAATCCAAACATCAATATTCCGAATGGATTCCCTAACACGGTGTCGATTTACAACGCTGTGGGCAAAGTGGACGTCAATCTCAACCCCAAAAACCGCATCAGCGGGATGTACTTCTTTGGGAACAACACGGGAACGGTCGAAGACTTTCCTGAACTGCAATCGAAGTGGCGGTCCGACATCCACACACGAGCCCAGGTGGCGGGCGGAAACTGGGTGACCAATCCCAGCGTTCGTTGGGTGAACGAAGTGCGCGTTGGATATAACCGGCTCTACCAGCCTACCTTGCCGGGCGACCTCAACACGCCAGCGTCGGCTTACGGGCTCGATACCGGAGTTTCAGGTCCGAACACTGGCGGATTGCCGCGCATCGGATTCGGTGGCTATTTCTTTCCGGGCCTGGGTGGATTCAAGTGGCCAAAGTTTCAGGGGCCGGACAGCATCACGCAATTTCTTGATCACGTTTCCTACACTAAAGGCAATCACTCCCTCAAGTTCGGCGGCGAAATTCATCGGGATAACGTAACCGGCGGCGCGTGGGGAAATGCCCGCGGTAGCGTCACATTCCTGGGCGCCAACACACCCGATCCCAAAAACCCGGCGAACCTCCTCAACACTACGACTTTGGAAGATTTCTTTTCAGGCGCGCCATTCAAAGCGTCCGTGCTTACCGGCAACCCTACATTCCAACTCCACAATTGGGCTTATGCCGCTTTTATCCAGGACGACTGGCGGGTCACCAGAAACGTGACTCTCAATTTTGGGTTGCGCTATGAATTCAGCGGCGTCCCGCAGGAAGCCAACAACTTGCTCGGCAACTTCGATCCCAATCTCGGAATGGTGCAGGTAGGAAAGCAAATCAGTTCTGCCTACAACTCGGACCACAAGAACTTCGCTCCGCGTGCCGGTTTTGCGTGGGATATCGACGGCAAAGGAACAACCGTGGTTCGCGCCGGCGGCGGGCTGGTTTACGAAACCATCAATTGGGAATCGTTTCTCGCGTTCAACAACAGCTTCGGCCTTTCGAGCGTCCCCACAGGCGCGATCATCGATGCCGCCGGGAACACGGCCGGAGGGACGATCAACACCGGCAACCTGACAATCTTTCCTAGTTTTCCGTGGGACAACGGTCCGATTTACGGCAACCTCAACCAAAAAATTAACTGCTTCAACAGTCCGTGCGCGATCATGAGCGTCGACCGTAACCTGACCACTCCGTATGTATGGAATTGGACCCTCAGTGTGCAGCACGCGTTTACTCCGACGCTCTCGCTCGAGATGGCTTATGTCGGTAACGACGGTGGCAATTTAATGGGAACTCGCGACATTAATCAGCCGCCGGTGGGGTCGGGGTGGCCCGCGAGCAGTATCGCTACATGCGTCGCCTCCGGCTACACCGACCCGACCTTCTGCGCCCCTGACAGCACGGGAGGCGAAGAGGCAAACCGGCCGTACGCTACAAAGTTCCCCTACCTGAGCAACATCTTCCAGATGGGCAACGTTTATCGCTCTAATTACAACGGCCTGCAAATCACTCTGAATGCCAGAAATTTTCATGGCTTGAGCATGGTGGCCGGTTATACCTATTCCCACGCTCTGGACGATGTGGCTGCAAACTGGGATTTTGGTTACGGATCGGGACTTCCGCAGGACTCTCATAACCTCGCTGCCGAATACGGGAACAGCGACTTCGATATTCGTCACCGCTTCACCGTTTCGCTCACCTACGCGATCCCCGGCAAGAAGGGCTATTGGCAAGCGTTAGAGGGTTGGGAGATCAACTCGATTATCAACCTGCAAACTCCGCAACATTGGGGACCGATGGATGAGGGAACGGACGCTGCCGGAGTGGGCCCGTTGCCCGTCAGCCCGCCCGCGAACAGCCCCATCCGCTGGAATTTTTTTGGCAACCCGAATGATTTCAAGTCGGGGCCGACGCCGATTCCATTTTTCCCTGGCAACCACAGTCAGACGAATCCCACCAACAATGCTGCCTGTAACGCAAAGGCTGCGGCTCTCGACGGAGGAAATACCGCCGGGCCCGCGACCACGGCCCTCAACCTGTTTGGCTGCTATGCCAAAGGCAACTCGGTCATGATTCCTCCGGCGCTTGGGCAATTTGGCAACATGAGCCGCAACATGTTCCCCGATTCTGGCTTCCACAATCTGGATTTCTCGATCGCGAAGAACTGGCAGCTTGGGGAAAGGCTTCGCGCTCAATTCCGGGCGGAGTTCTTCAACATCTTCAACCACCCCAACTTTGCGAATCCCTATGGCGGACAGAATGGTTTCGGTCTCAATGATCCTTCCGCCGCTAACTTCGGTTGCGGCTGCGCCACGCCGGATGTGGCCGCTGCCAACCCAGTCATCGGCTCTGGCGGGAGCCGCGCCGTTCAACTGGGATTGAAGTTTCTGTTCTGATCGAGCAGTTTTCATAAACTCGGGGCCGGACCTCAACCCGGCCCCATCTCTTTTCAACTGGAAAGGAACCGGCCTGTGTCAACACCGTTAGGGCGTCACAATCGGCATCAACCCGCGAGACTTATTTTCTTAGCGACCTCATTTGCCTTACTGCTGACTCTCACCATCCCTTCGTTCTCCCAACAACGCTCGGAGCGGACGATTGACGAAATCAAGGCCGAAGCCATCCATCGCGCCGAGGTGGGGCAGTACCCGCTGATCGGACTCGATCCCGCCGACGTGAAGGAAGCCTTCAATTCGATCCATAGTCGCGATAAAGATGAGTGGGCCGCAGCTTTTATGGGAGTGGCAGATCGTTATATGAACGAAGCCAAAGCGCTCGAGAAGACCGATCCGGCGAAGGCGAACGCTGACTACATCCGGGCGTGGCGGCTTTATTCTTTCGGGCGCTGGCCCATCCCAGCCTCGCCGGGCAAACAGCGGTCCTACGAGAAAGCGATCGAAGCTTTTCTGGCACACGCGCGCTTCTGGGATCCACCGCTCGAGATTATAAAAATTCCATTCGAGGGCAAAGAGATTATCGGCTACCTCCGCCTGCCGAAGAACACGAACGGGCCCGTGCCGCTGGTGCTGGCAGTGAATGGACTGGACAGCCGCAAGGAGGATTTGTCCGAAAGCTTTAGCGCAATCCTGCCTTTTGGCGTCGGCTTTCTGGCCGTCGACGGGCCAGGAACGGGGCAGTGTCCGATTAAAGTCAGCGAAACCTCGGACCGCATGTTCTCGCGCATTCTCGATTACATCGCCACGCGACCCGAGATCGACAAGAACCGTGTGACCATGCACGGCGTGAGTTGGGGCGCCTACTGGGCCACGAAGATGGCAATCGTGGAACACAATCGCTTGCGCGGCGCAAGCGCTCAGTCACCGCCCGTCGATACTTTCTTTCAAAAAGAGTTCTTGATGAATTCCTTGATCGGCAATCGCGAATATCTCTTCGATCAGGTCCCGGCATTGATGGCGATTTTCGACAACGTGACAACCGTGGATCAGGTGGCAGAAGTCTTGCCGAAAATGTCGCTGGTCAAACAAGGACTGCTCGGCAAGCCAATGGCTCCCATGCTCATTCTTGCGGGCGTTCTGGATACCCAGGTGCCGATCTCAGATATTTACCTGCTGCTGGACAAAGGCGATGTGCCGAAGACAGCATGGATTAATCCGCAAGGTGGTCACCTCGGGCGGCAAGTCAAAGTGTGGCCTGATCCCCGCATCTTCAAAGAAGTAATTATTCCGTGGCAGGTGCGCACGCTCGCAACTGAACCGGCGAAATAAAAACAATCACGGTTCAAATTTTGCAACTACTGACCAACCAGAAGGGCAAACGAAAACGATGGCAAGTCTTCCATCCGTGCAAACCGAACTTATAAACGACGCGTCGGCATCCAGCAAGCCGCCGTTCTACCGCGTCTTATGGGTTCAGGTTTTGTGTGCCATGGTTCTGGCCATCGTGCTCGGCTACGTGGACCCGGTTCGTGCAGTTGCCATGAAGCCGTTGGGCGACGCTTTCATCCGCCTGATTACGATGATCATCACGCTGATCATTTTCTGCACGGTGGTCACAGGAATCGCCGGCATGGAGAGCCTGAAAAAGGTTGGACGCATCGGTGGCCTGGCGCTGCTTTACTTCGAAGTTGTTTCAACCGTTGCTCTCCTCATCGGATTGCTGGTGGGCAACGTGGTAAAGCCAGGCAGCGGCTTTAATGTAAACGTCGCCACCCTGGATGCCAAGTCGGTCGCCGATTATGCTGGCCAGGCCAAAACGCAAAGTGTCACCGAATTTCTCATGCACATCATTCCGACGACCGTGGTCGACGCCTTCGCTAAGGGAGATATCCTCGAAGTGGTTTTTGTTGCTCTGCTGTTTGGCTTTGCGTTGTCAGGCGTGGGTGCGCGAGCCAAACCGTTGGTCGACCTGGTCAATTCCTTTACCCAGGTTATATTCGAAGTCACGAGACTGTTGATGAAATTTGCGCCAGTGGGTGCGTTCGGTGCAATGGCGTCCACAGTCGGCAGGTTCGGGCTCGCGTCCCTGGGTCCACTCGCCAAACTCATCGGAACTTTCTGGCTCACCTCGGTGCTTTTTGTCGTGATCGTGCTCGGAGCCGTGGCCTGGGCCGCGAGCTTCAACATCTTTCGTTTTCTGGCCTACATCAGGGAAGAGATCCTGCTGGTGCTGGCGGTAAGTTCGTCCGAGGTCGCCATCCCGACTTTGATGGCAAAGCTCGAAAAGCTCGGTTGCTCCAAGTCTCTGGTTGGCCTGGTGGTCCCGACTGGATTCACTTTCAACACAGACGGAACCAGCCTTTACATGACCATGGCCGCTTTATTTGTGGCGCAGGCTACGAACACGCACTTGAGTCTGACTCAACAACTCACCATTCTCGCGGTCGCGGTTCTTACTTCCAAGGGTGCCAGCGGCGTGCAGGGCGCATCTTTCATTGCGCTCGTGGCCACGCTTTCGGTGATCCCAACCATTCCCGTTGCCGGCATGGCGCTGATTCTCGGAATTGATCGTTTTCTGAGCATGTTCCGAGCCCTGGTGAATATGATTGGAAATGGGGTAGCGACGCTGGTCCTGGCACGATGGGAGGGCGAATTGGACGGCGAAACCCTGAAGCAACACCTGGCTCGACCGGCTTGAGATTCCAAGTCACGGTCGGCGTCTTCAATTGGCTCTTGGGATTGGCAAGATCGCCGCACCTTCCGAAGCACTCTGCAGCCCCTTTTCAACGAATATCTTGCGAGCGTACTCTCAGGCAATGCGCATCCTCATCATTGAAGACGAGCGGCGCCTCGCGGATAACATTGGGCGCAGTATGCGCGAGGGCGCGGGGTACGCCGTCGATCTCGCGTTTGACGGTGAGGAAGGGCTGTATATGGCGGAGTCGAACCCGTATGATCTGGTGCTGCTTGATCTCATGCTTCCGCGAATCGACGGCGTAACTGTATTACAACGGATGCGGACCGCGGGAATTACAACGCCGGTGCTGGTGCTGACGGCGAGAGACGAGAAGGAATCCATTGTGGCAGTGCTGAATTCCGGAGCTGATGACTACGTGACTAAGCCGTTTGACCTCGGCGAACTGGTTGCGCGCTCCAAAGCGCTAATTCGCCGCGGCAAGGGCCACGGCGCCCCTGTTTTGAAGGTAAAAGATCTGGAAATAAGTACGGCGGATCGTACGGTGCGCCGCAATGGCAAACTGATTGCACTTTCGGGGATGGAATATCGTGTTCTTGAATATCTGGCGCATCGCTCGGGCGCGATTATCTCCAAGACCGAGTTGCTCGAACACCTTTACGACTTTAACTGGGAGCGCTTCAGTAACGTTATTGAGGTTTATATTTCCGGCCTGCGTCGCAAACTGGACGACCGAAATGGCGACCTGATACAAACCTCGCGCGGCCAGGGATACATGCTACGGAACTAAAATGCCGAAACTCTCCATCCGGCGTCGGCTGATTGCATCGGTTTTTGCGACCCAACTTATCCTGACCGTTGCACTGGTCGCACTGGCTACGTACTTTACACGCGGACAGCTGCGGGCGGCATTCGACGCTGGGCTTCACGGCCGTGCCATGAGCGTTGCGGCGTTAATCCGGTATTCGGAAGAAGGCAATCACGAGCTGATATTCGATGGGGAGCTCTCGCCGCCGTCCCTGGACAAACATCATCCCGACTTCTATCAGATTGTCGATGAGAGTGGTCATGTAATCGGAGCATCCTCGAACTGGCCAGGAAATCTTCCCGGTCCTTCGAAGCCAGGCCGGCAATATTGGGATGTCACTGTCGACGGAGTTCATTACCGGACGGTTCGCCTGGACCGTCTTCCGGTGCTGGATCGAGAAGGTCCGGACACGAAATCCAACGCAACCATCACGGTAATCTACGCCGCACCAACCGACGAGTTCCGCAAAGACCTGTGGCACGCTGCGATCCTGACCCTGGCCGGCAGCCTGCTTCTGCTCGCGATTGCCACCTTGGTGGTGGCGTGGGCGATACGCCAGGGGCTTTCCCCGCTAGCGACTCTGGCGGTCAGCGCTGGAAAGGTATCGGCGTCAGACTGGAATCTCAACCTTTCGGAAGACGCGACTGCTACTGAAGAACTGGCTCCCCTGACCCGTGCGATGGAAATGATGCTCGCGACGTTGTATCGCGCCTTCAGTTCGCAGCAGGAATTTCTGGCAAACGCTGCGCATGAATTGAAGACACCGGTCGCTATTCTGAAATCCACTCTACAATCTCTGGTGCAAGTGCCGCGATCTGCCGACGAATACCGACTGCGGATCGAGATAGCACTCGAAGACGTTGCTCGTATCGAGAAGCTCATTCATTCCATGCTGCGTCTGGCACGAGCGGAGCAATCGGCCGCGGGCCATCGCCGGCAGGATCTCATCCCCATCGACTTGGCGGTTTCCTGCGAGCAGAGCGCCGATCGCCTCGGAGCCTTCGCTGCGGCCGGTGGTGTAAGGATCGAGGTTCAGACAGAAAACCATCCAACCATCAAGGCCGATCCCGAAGACCTGGAGCTCATCTGGAACAATCTGCTGGAGAATGCGATCCGGTACAGCCCAAAGAGTTCGCGAGTTTTGGTCACTGTTTCAGAGCAGGACCACAACGCGCAAGTCACGGTGCAAGACTGGGGAACCGGGATCGCCGAGAGTGAACTCACACACATCTTCGACCGCTTTCACCGGGCGGATGCTTCGCGCACCCGCGAAACCGGCGGCTATGGGCTGGGTCTGGCAATTACAAAGGCGATGGTCAACGCTTACGGGGGCACGATTGTCGTCGACAGCCGGGTTGGCGAAGGGACGGTCATGACGGTCCGTTTGCCTTTCAAATCCTGATTTCAGCTTCGCTTCACCTTCTTTTTGGCATATTTTGTATGGCGACAAAGAGGTGACGCGTGTTCCGATACATTCTGACGCTGGTGTTGATCGCGTGCATGGACGTCTGGGCTCAGACAAACGTGACCGTAGCCCAGGGTCCTACTCCCGCACGTGACCAGACGTTAACTATCACCCTCGCCGATGCCATCCAGAGAGCAAAGGCCAATGCTCCGCAGTTTCACGCGGCGCTGACTGAGGCCGGACTGGCGCGTGAAGATCGAGTTCAAGCGCGAGCAGCCCTTCTGCCGGATGTCGGGTACACCACTGGAGCGATTTATACGGAACCGAACGGAACGTTGCCCGCCAGCTTTATCTCGGCGAATGCCGTGCGCGAATACATCAGCCAGGGCGCCGTGCACGAAGGAATCGGACTGCCGTCGATTGCGGACTATCGCCGTGCTCGCGCCGTTGAAGCTCTGGCGAATGCGAAAGCTGAGATTGCGAGTCGCGGATTGGTGGTAACGGTAGTTCAAAGCTTCTATGGCGCGATCGCTGCGAAGCGAAAAATCACCAATGCGCAGCAAGCTACGGATGAGGCGCAACACTTTCTGAAGATCAGCGAACAATTGGAACATGGCGGTGAAGTGGCGCATTCCGACGTTGTGAAAGCACAACTGGAGGCGAACGACCGCAACCGCGATTTGCAGGAAAGTACACTGGCCGAAGAAAAGACGCGTCTGGCGTTGGCGGTGCTGATCTTCCCGAACTTTACTCGCGACTATCAGGTTGTCGACGATCTCAGTGTTGCGCCATCTATGCCCGCGCTTAGCGAGGCGCAGGATCTGGCCGCGCGAAATAATCCGGAGTTAAAGGCCGCGGTGGCTGCAATGCGCGCATCGGAGCAGGAAGTGACCTCAGCAATCGGCGAACATCTGCCGTCGCTGTCCATCAACTACTTTTACGGCATCGACGCGACGCAATATGCGACTAAAACGGATGGCATTAACAATCTGGGCTACCAAGTCTCTGCAACCCTGAATCTGCCGATCTGGAACTGGGGTGCAACTCAAAGCCGAGTGAAGCAGGCGCAACTGCGTCGCGATCAGTCAAAACTGGAACTCAGTGTGGCCCAGCGTCAGGCCATAGCAGATCTGCGGACTCTGTATTCCGAAGCACAGCTGGCAAGAAACCAGCTCAATCTGCTACATCAATCCGTGGATCTCGCGCAGGAAAGCTTGCGCTTAACCGCCATTCGCTACCAGGGCGGAGAGGCTACGATACTCGAGGCAGTCGATGCCCAGAATGTGCTCACGCAGACTCGCAACAATTTCGACGATGGGCAAGTGAGATATCGTGTGGCGATTGCCAATCTCCAAACTCTTACCGGGAGCTTTTAAGCTCATGTCGATTGTCCGCTTTAACAAGAAACTCATCGCTTTGTGGCTGGCGAGTCTGGTTGGCCTCACAGCTTGTTCGAAGCAGGCTCCCGAAGAGCAACCGCTGGTGGCGGTGCAAACCGCCGTGGCGAAGCAGGGTCCGATCGAGCAAATCATCCGAGCCGAAGCGATTTTGTATCCCAAGAACCAGGCCGCGATTACTCCAAAGATCGTCTCTCCCGTCCGCCGTTTCTACGTGAATCGCGGTTCGCGTGTACATAGCGGGCAGTTGCTTGCCGAGCTTGAGAATCGGGACATCGCGGCCGCTGTGACGGATAACGCAGGTGTTTTGCAGCAGGCCCAGGCAGCTTACGAAACCACTACAGGAGCCAGCCTGCCCGAAGACCTGAAGAAAGCAGAACTGGATGTGAGCTCGACGCGCGAAGCTCTGGACGCGGAGCAGAAACTCTACGACAGCCGGCAGTACCTCTACAAGGAAGGTGCTCTGCCAAGAAAGGAACTCGATCAGGCCGGAGTATCTTTGGTACAAGCGAAAGCCCAGTTCCAGATCGCAGAACAGCATCTTTCCGCCTTACAGTCCATTGGCAAGCCACAAACAACAAAGTCCGCGGCGGGACAGTTGACCTCCGCGCGTGGCAAGTATGAAGGTGCCGCGGCGCAATTGGGCTATACGGAAATTCGCAGCCCCATCGACGGATTCGTAACGGAACGGCCCGGATATACTGGCGAAACTCCACCTCCTGGAATTCCTATCCTGACGGTCATGGATACTTCGTCCGTGATAGCCAAGGTACATATTCCGCAAGACCAGGCGGCACTTCTCAAGGTTGGTGATGCGGCAACGATCTCGGGGCGCGACACTCCGGCGAAAGAAGGAAAGCTCACGCTCGTCAGCCCCGCTGTTGATCCCAACAGCACGACGGTCGAGGTATGGGTTGAAACAGAAAACGCAAAAGGCGCACTTCGGCCAGGCTCGACGGTTCAAGTTCAAATTGTCGCAAAGCAAGTGCCAGACGCGATCACGATTCCTGCTGCTGCTCTGTTGCAGAATCCTGAAGGCGTTACGAACGTGATGGTCGTCGGCACAGACCAGCATGCGCACCAGACGGAAGTAGAGGTTGGAATCCGCAACCCAGACCTGGTGCAGATCACCAAGGGTTTGGCCGCCGGCCAGACGGTAGTTACGACCGGCGCTTACGGCCTGCCCGACAACACCCGAGTGAAATCGATCCAACCGGAAAAGCCGGACAGTTCACCTGCCGAAACATCAAAACCCGCCACGGAGAAGGACTGAGGCATGCGCCTGCAGCCATTCCTCCAGCGTCTGCGTGCGACCAGTCCGACCGCCGAACGCTACTGGTTTACCCGGTTCGCGAAGCCGGTGATATTTCTGACGATTGTTCTGGCCTTAGTCGGAATCTATCTCGCTTTTACAATTCCGATCTCGGTGTTTCCGACCACCGACTTCCCACGCGTAGTGATCGGCGTCGACAACGGCGTGATGCCCATCGATCAAATGACGGTCACCATCACACGCCCCATCGAGGAATCGGTCAACAGTGTGCCGGGACTGGTTTCGGTCCGGTCAATCACGAGCCGGGGCGCGGCTGAAATCGATCTCTTTTTTGATTGGCGCATGGACATGGTTCTAACATTGCAGCAGGTGGACGCCGCTTTGGCGCGGGTGCGATCGGAGTTGCCGGCGACGGTGGTCATCAGCACGCATCGGTTGACATTTGCATCCTTTCCGATTATCGGCTACAGCCTGACCTCGGATTCGGTGCCCCAAACGCAGCTCTGGGAGACGGCGGTTTACGATCTGAAACCACGCCTCAACCGGCTGAACGGCGTAGCAGCGGTTGTAGTGCAGGGTGGCGAGCAGCCAGAGTTTCACATCACACCGAGCCCAGCCAAGCTGCTTGCCAGCAACGTAACGGTAACTGACATCCTCGATTCAGTCCGGCGAACCAATCTCATCGATTCTCCAGGACTCCTGGATCAGAACCATCAGGTTTACCTGACATTGGTGAGCGGCCAGGTGACAAGCCCAGAGCAACTGGGACAAGTCGTCGTAAAGACGACGCAAGCGGGCGTTCCGGTCAAGATCGGCGACGTGGCGCTGGTCGAGGGAAGCGTAAAGCCGCTTCATACCGCGGTCACGGCAAATGGCAAGCCCGCTGTGCTGCTCAACATCACTCGTCAGCCCGACAGCAATACGGTCGACGTTGCCAAATTGGTTCATGACGAAGTTGCCAGTCTCCAGCGGTCGCTGCCGCCGGGAGTACACCTCCAGCCGTTTTACGATCAGTCGGAAATTGTGACCGAGTCAATCAAGAGCGTGCGGGATGCGATCCTCATCGGTCTGGTGCTGGCCTCGCTCATCATGGTGCTATTTCTCCGCGATTGGGGGGCTTCGATCGTTGCCGCTCTTGTGATCCCGGCGACCGTGCTCATCACGTTTATTGTTCTCAAGCTTCTTGGCCAGAGTTTTAATTTGATGACGCTGGGCGGGTTGGCCGCAGCCGTCGGGCTCGTCATCGACGACGCAATTGTTGTCGTCGAAAATGTCGCCCTCCATCGCAACGCAGGTCAAGGCCGGCTGGAAGCGATCCGCAGCGCCTTGTCGGAAATTTCTGTTCCTCTGGTTGGTTCAACTATTACGCCCATTGTGGTCTTTCTTCCGCTCATCGCGATCACTGGCGTGACCGGTATTTTCTTTCGCGCTCTTGCCATCACAGTTTCGGTCTCGTTGCTTACGTCGCTCGTCCTCGCGCTGTCCTGGACGCCAACCTTGAGCCAATATTTCATCGGCCTCGATCAAACCGAGGAACCGTCTGAGCATCCAGCGACCAAAGAGCAACTGTTCGCCGCGGAAGAAGCTACCGTGACCGGTGTATTCCGCCGCATTGTTGAGTTTTATGAGAAGTGCCTACGCTTCGCTCTTGAGCGTCCGAGATGGATCGCAATCTTTAGTGTGGTTCTGATCGTGACCTCTGTAGTCTGCTACGGCGTCATGGGAAACGATCTTTTGCCAGAAATGGATGAAGGTGGATTCATCCTCGACTATCTAACTCCGGCAGGCACTTCGCTTGCCGAGACCCAGCGAGTGGTCGGACATATCGAGAAGATGATTCTTGAAGTGCCGGAGGTACAGGGGGAATCCCGACGCACCGGTCTTGAGCTCGGCCTGGCTGCGGTCACGGAAGTGAATCGCGGGGATATTGCGGTGAAACTCAAAAAGGACCGCAGTCGCGGAACGGATGACGTCATCGCTGAGATCCGAGCCCGTATCGCGAAGGAAGAGCCAGGCATCGATGTGGAATTTGTTCAGGTCTTGCAGGACATGATCGGGGATCTGTCGAACGAACCGGAAGACGTTTTCATCAAGCTGTATTCGAACGATGGCGCGCTTTTGCGAACGTGGGCGCCGCAAATCGCCGACGCGATCAGCAAAATCGATGGAGTCGTCGATCTTCGCAATGGAATCGACAACACGATCAGCGGGCCGGCCACACTCTTTACTGTCGATCCAACTCTTACCGCCAGGGCGGGTTTTACACCAGAGGAGGTCTCGACCGATGCGCAGGCCCTGCTTGAGGGTATGCCGGCCGAAAATCCAGTGGTCGCAAACGATCGGACTTACGTAGTGCGGGTTCGCTTCCCCGACCTGAATCGGTCTTCGCTGGACGCCATGAAAAATACGCTCATAGTCAGCGGAAGCGGCCGCACTGCCACCTTGGGTTCCCTGGCCGCGGTGACAGAACTTCCCGGCCAGACTGAGGTTCGGCGGGAAAACTTGCAGCGCGTGGTCTCAGTCACGGCTCGTCTCGAAGGACGAGACCTTGGGAGCGCCATGACCGCGGTTCGCAAAGCTGTCTCTGCCTTGAAGATTCCGTCGTCGATCCGTCTACAGTACGGTGGAAAATATGAAGAACAACAAAAGGCGTTTCACGACCTGATGCTGGTTCTGGTGCTCGCAATCGTGCTTGTATTTATCGTCCTGCTCTTCGAGTTTCGTACCATCGCAGCGCCACTCGCCATTTTGTCCTCGGCGGTGCTCTCCACGTCGGGAGTGTTGCTGGCGTTGCTGGCAACGCGCACCACCTTCAACATCGCGTCCTTCATGGGATTAATCATGGTCATTGGCATCGTGGCCAAGAACGGAATCCTTTTGCTCGATGCCGAACAAAAATTTCGATCAGATGGCATGTCGCCCCGCGACGCCATGATTCAGGCCGGACGACGACGCCTGCGTCCGATCATGATGACAGCCCTTGCTGCTGCTGCCGGCATGTTGCCCCTCGCTCTTGCCATCGGCGCAGGGTCTCAGATGCTTCAGCCTCTTGCCATCGCGGTGATTGGAGGCATCACCATCTCGATTGTGCTGTCGCTCGTTATCACGCCCACAGTTCACTATTACCTCAGCCATGCTGAAAGCCCGGCAGCTTCGTAGGACCGCTAAGTTTTATCCGCCCCGTGTAGATTGCCATTCCAACTATTTAGAATTCGTCACTTTTGGGGCTACGGGGAATCAATTCTGGTAAGTTAAGAAAGAAACGCCGCCTGTGCGGGCTGTAGAAAGGCCACCTCATGACAGTACTTCTCCTGTGCTCCCTGCTCGGCTGCATGGCGGGACTACGTTCGCTGACGGCTCCAGCAGTGGTCTGCTGGGCTGCTCATTTTGGCTGGCTTCACCTTGCAGGAAGCAAGTTGGCGTTCATGGGCCATCCGGGGACGCTGATTTTTTTTACACTGCTGGCCGTTGTCGAACTGATTGCAGATAAGCTGCCAAAAACGCCGCCGCGTACCGCACCTCCGGGGCTGATCGCGCGCATTGTTTTCGGCGGACTTTGCGGCGTGGCCCTTGCGATTAGCGCTGGCGGGAGCCTGATCATTGCCGCGATCGCTGGTGTTATCGGTGCCCTCTTCGGAACGTTCGGCGGTTACAACATCCGCCACACCCTGGTCGTGCGGACGCATTTGCCTGACCTCGCCGTGGCCCTGGTTGAAGACGTAATCGCGATCGCGAGCGGCTTTCTGATCGTCTCTCGCCTCTAAGGGGTTTCTCTTAGACAGCCGGATCCACCCGAGCTAAGCATGCAAGGAGCACTATGGCGGAAATCACGCACTACGACGCGATCATTCTTGGTTCGGGACAGGCTGGGAATCCCCTCGCCGTCGCGCTGTCAGCCAAAGGCAAACGCACAGCGATGATTGAGCGAGCGGCAGTGGGTGGGACGTGCGTCAACTACGGCTGCACACCGACCAAGACGATGGTTGCCAGCGCCGAGGTTGCCTACCTGGCTCGCCGCGCATCCGATTATGGCATCACCGTCGGCCAAGTCTCCGTCGATATCCTCGCGGTTCGCGAAAGAAAGCGCAGCATGGTGAAGACCTGGCGTGAAGGAAGCGAGAAGCGTCTAAAGCAGGCAGAGCTGGTTGATCTGATTTACGGCGAAGGCTCGTTCGTCGGACCCAAGCAGCTGCGCGTCCGTTTGAATGACGGTGGAGAACTTATCCTGACGGCCCCTATGATCGTCATTGACACCGGACTTAGGGCGAGCGCACCGCCAATCGAGGGACTTGAGAGCGTGTCCTATCTGGACAACATGACCATCATGGAGATCGGCGAACTACCTGAGCATCTGCTGGTGCTCGGAGGCGGCTACGTTGGACTTGAATTTGCGCAGATGTTCCGGCGTTTTGGCAGTCGAGTCACGGTGATCCAGCACGGAGAGCAGTTGCTGCCCATGGAGGACCGCGATATCGCAGACGAGATTACCGCCATTCTCAAAGAAGACGGAATCGAGATCCTGCTTGAAGCCAAGACCGAGTCGGCCGCATCCCTCAAGCCAGGCGTACGCCTTGCGGTGAAGGTGAAAGGCGCCAGCAAGAATCTGGAGGGAACGCACTTGCTGGTCGCGACTGGTCGCCGGCCAAATACCGAGAAGCTGAATCTTGAGGCGGCCGGCATTGCCATCGACGATCACGGGTATATTCGAGCGAACGAAAAACTGGAGACGACCACTCCCGGCGTCTACGCGGTAGGAGATGTGAAAGGCGGCCCGGCGTTCACTCACATTTCATACGACGATTATCGCGTCTTGAAAACCAATCTTCTCGAAGGCGGCAATCGCAGCATAGCCGGACGCCCAATTCCTTCCTGTGTGTTTATCGATCCGCAGCTGGGGCGTATTGGCCTCAGTGAAAGAGAAGCAAGAGAACAGGGGAGAAAAGTACGCGTAGCAAAGCTACCGATGACCTCGGTTGCGCGGGCCATGGAGACCGGAAGATCGCGCGGTTTCATGAAAGCGCTAGTCGATCCGCAGACTGATGAGATTCTTGGGGCTGCGGTCCTGGGCGAGGATGGCGGCGAAGTGATGTCGATGATCCAGCTCGCGATGATGGGCAAGCTCAAATACACCGTACTGCACGATGCCATTCTGGCGCACCCAACGCTGGCCGAGTCTTTGAACAATCTGTTTAACAACTTTCAGAACGAGTAGTCACTGATGGCTCTCTGTGAACCTGTTGGCCGGAAAGGACGACCGGAGATGAAGCTGGTATCACTGAACACCGGACTTCCCCGTGAAGTTGTGTGGCGCGGGATCAACGTGACGACGGGTATTTTCAAGCAGCCGGTCGAAGGCCGTGTAACTCTGCGCAAGCTCAATTTGGATGGCGATCGTCAGGCGGACCTCACCGTTCATGGCGGCGAATATAAGGCCGTTTACTGCTACCCACTCGCTCACTACGATTACTGGAAAAGGGAGTTACCCGGGCAGCAGCTGCCTATGGGTGTATTTGGAGAAAATTTCACAGTTAATGGTTTGCTGGAGGACTCAGTCCATCTTGGCGATCAGTTCTCTGTCGGCACGGCGGAGGTGGTCGTGACCCAGCCTCGTCTCCCTTGCTACAAGCTTGGTGTGAGATTTCAATCGGACGACATGGTGATGCGATTCCTCGCGAGCCGACGAACTGGATTTTATTTCGCGGTCACCCGCGAAGGAGAAGTTGGCGCCGGGGATGAGATCAAGGCGATTGCTCGAGACCCGAACGCAGTTCCGGTCTCGGAAATCACTCGACTATATGTCACGAAAACGTACGGTGATGCTGATGTCATCTCCATCCGCCGCGCCTTGCAAGTTGCAGCATTGCCGGAGAGTTGGAAGAGCTATTTCCGAGAAAGGCTGGAGAGGGTGGGTGACTGAAACCGTGTCCACGTCATGGCGGTCAAAACCGTACGATACTCTTCCTACCTTACGCTTCGTGCGCGGCGCGTGAGCCTCTTGAACGCTTCGGCTCGTGGCGCACGCTGCGGCCTTCCACGAGATGAACCAACTCTTCACCCAGGTTCTTGGTGTGGTCTCCGGCGCGTTCGAAGGCTTGCGCCATCAGCAGCAGATTTGTGCTGTAGTCGCGGGGCCGGTCTTTGCTTTTGCTTTCGAGGTGGCGCTGAAAGACTGTCCGACAAACTTGGTCAATCTGAGTGTCCGTTTTCAATATCCAGTTTGCCGACTCCAGATCGCGGCTTACAAATCCCTTGTGCACCACCTCCAGCATCCTTTCCAGGATGTCAGCCATAGCGATTAAGTCTCTGCGGTCGTCGCGCAGGATTTTGGGAGTCAGGCGTTGCAGGCGTTGGGTCACCGACCAAGTCAGATCTCCGATGCGTTCGAGATCAATGATGAATTTCAGGCAGGCGAGCAGTTCACGTGCCTCAACTTCGGTGACTTGCGTGATCGCATGGGTAATGCCGTCGTCGATTTTGCGTTCGGCGCGATCCAGTTCTTTCTCACAGTCCTGCACGGCGATGAAGGCCATGTTGGACGAATTCTCGAGGAAGTCTCGCAGATTAAACGCCGCATCCTTGGCGACGAGACAGGCCTGCTCCACCAATCCGGTCATTTCCTTTGTGGACTCGAGCTCTTGAACGGTTTTTCGTCTCATGGCTGTTTCGGAGATCTATCTTGGGAACGTTAATCATATCTCTGGAATATGAAAGTTGTTCATCTCAGGCACATTAAAAGTTCGTGAAAGATCGGCGCAGATCGAGCCCGCTGCCCTGCGACGCATCGCCGAACCGACGAATTCCCTCCTAAGTTGCACCAGCCACGATGCAAGTTGCCGCTTCAGATTCCCTTAGAGACTTATTTCCACTTGCCAACACAACCCCAACTTCGGATAATGAAACCTGGACGTTCCCTATCACCGTGTACCGATACAGTCGAGCAGATCTGCTCCGGATTCTTCGGCTTACGGCGCGTCAGTTGGCAGCTTGGGAAAAAGCCGAACTGGTAGCCGCCGCCGAGAGCTATTCCTTTTTTGACCTCCTGCAAATCAAGAAAATTCGCGACTTGTGCGCTCACAAAGTGCGCCCTGCGGTAATCCGGCGGTCGCTCGATGCGATGCAGAAACAGGCTGCGGGAATGGAGAATCCGTTGGTCGAGGCGAGCGTTTTCAGCGCTGGCCATCGCATTGCTTTCCGCCACCAGGGCAAGTTGGTCGAACCGATCGCCGGCCAGTTCATGTTCGATTTCTCCGCCCGAGACAATGTTGTTACCAGTACCACGACCCCGCTGGTTAAGCCCGGGCCGATTCCCGCCGATGTCCCTGGACTTTTCGCTCAAGGCATTGCCCTCGAAGAAGATCCCAACACTCAGGTTCAGGCAATTGCGGCTTACCAACGGGTGCTGGAACTGGATCCCGAGCACGCGGCCGCGCACATCAACCTGGGCACGTTGCATTACAACCGGCAGGATTACACGCTCTCAGAGAAGCACTACCGCGCCGCCATTCAGATTGATCCACGCTACGCCTTGGCCTATTTCGACCTGGGCAATGTGCTCGATGAGACGGGACGGGTTGCTGAGGCAATCCAGGCCTACAACACCGCGCTGCAACTCGCGCCCACCTACGGCGACGCTCATTACAATTTGGCGCTTGCCTATGAGAAAGTCAGGGAACCCCGCAAAGCTTTGAAGCACTGGCGCGCGTATGTGAAGTTAGACACCAGCGGCCCTTGGGCTGTCCACGCCCGGAATCAGATCCAGCGCATTCTTCAGGCCGACGGCCTCAAACTGGTCTACGGCGGCCAGAGACGCTAATTCTCCCGCCCGATCCCTATATCCCACCTGTAGGTGCTAGAATTTCCAGTTTGCTATCCTGCTTCTGAAGGTGCCTTCATGCCCGATGTTCTGCAACTTCCCTCGCCGACTCCTTTAACCAGCTTCACCGAAGACGAAATTCTTTTCCGCGACAACATCCGCCAGTTTGCCGAAGAAAAAATTCGTCCTTTGGTGAAGGAGATGGATGAAAAGGGCGTCTTCGACAAAGAGCTCATTCACCAGTTTTTCCAGCTCGGACTCATGGGAATCGAGGTGCCCGAACAATACGGTGGGGCCGGGGGCAAGTTCTTTGAAGCGATTCTCGCGGTTGAGGAGCTTTCCCGCGTCGACGCCTCGGCAGGCGTGATTGTGGACGTGCAAAATACCCTCGTCAACAACGCATTATTGCGCTGGACCACCGAGGACCAGAAGAAGCGCTATCTGCCGCGAATGGTTGCGGACCTGTGTGGCGCGTATGCCTTGAGCGAGGCCGGTTCGGGCTCAGACGCGTTCGCGCTGCAGACTAAAGCGGAACTCAAGGGAAGCGATTATGTCCTCAATGGACGCAAGTTGTGGATCACCAATGGCAAAGAGGCCGGCGTCTTTATCCTGTTTGCCACCGTCGATCCCGCGGCGGGATATAAGGGCATCACTGCCTTCATCATCGAGAAAGAGTTTCCCGGATTCACCGTCGGCAAGAAAGAAGACAAGCTGGGCATCCGCGCTTCCTCGACTTGCGAGTTGATTCTCGAAGATTGCCGCGTCCCCAAGTCGAACGTCCTCGGCGAAGTCGGCAAGGGATACAAGATCGCCATTGAAACCCTGAACGAAGGCCGCATCGGCATCGGGGCGCAGATGGCAGGCGTGGCTCGCGGCGCCTGGGAATATGCCGCGAAATACGCGCAAGAACGCAAGCAGTTCGGCAAATCCATCGCCGACTTTCAGGGTATCCAATTCCAGATCGCGCAAATGGCTACTGAAATCGAAGCCGCCCGGCTTTTGGTCTACAACGCCGCTCGCATGAAAGATGCCGGAATTCCCTTCGTCAAAGAAGCTGCCATGACCAAGCTGTTCTGCTCCCAGGTGGCCGAGCGGGTGACTTCCCTCGCAATCGAGATTTACGGCGGCTACGGATTCACCAAAGACTATCCGGTCGAAAAATACTGGCGTGATTCGAAGATCGGCAAAATCTACGAAGGCACCTCAAACATGCAGCTGGCCACCATCGCCAAGCTTGTCATGAGCGCGAAGTAGCCCCTCTGCCAGATGTCATCCTGAGGGTCCCGAAGGATCTCGCGCGCACAAAAAGGAACGCGAAGCGCTCCTACTCGACCGTGATGCTCACCGCCTTCGACGGGATACCATTCGCCACTACCACCAGCGAACTTGCTCCGGTCTCCATCCCCGCAGGCACATCGAAGTTGGTCGAAACCGTGGCCTTGCCGGTCGCCACCCCCATGCTGCTGTGGTCATGCGTCTTGGCGTAGAAAACGTGACCGGTGGAGTGATTCGTGATCCTTACCAGGGGATAGTTGGTCGCGGTTCCAAACTCGTCTCCAAACGCAGCCGCTTGCGATAACCCGTTGAACTGTTGGCCAGAGATTTTGTAAGTCGAGCCGCGCGTAACGGTAGCTGGGAAAGCGGTGATCTTCGGCGCCCACGAACTCTTATAGGTTCCGGTGGATGTATAGGCCTCGCTGCCGGCGACGAGCACTTCGCCGGTAGGCATCACGATCAAACTGCCGAAACCCACTGTTGTTGGGGTCATCTTCGATCCATCAAATTCATACATCGTTCCGGAATTGCCCAATACCAGCACCCGGCCGTTGGGTAGAAGCGCGGCAAACGAATCGCCCGCGGCATCGCCATTCGGGAAGTCGGGGCCAGCCGTCCATTTGGCTGTCGCCGGGTTATAGATCGCCGTGTGCCCGGTGGAGGCATTCTGGTGCAGAGCTCCAGTGGCGAAAACGGTGCCGTCCGGGCGCAGGATACCCGGTCCCGTTTCCCCCGGGGGACAATATACGTGATTGTTTCCATAGTGAAGGCAGCCCTCCTGGGGAGGTCCCTGCAAATTCGCCACGGTGTTGCCAGCGCTTTTCCATGTTTGTGAAGACGGATCGTAAATCTCCGAGTTGGGATTGTTTTTCACGTCATAGGTCAAGATGGTGCCGTCGGGCATGAGAGTCCAGCCCTCCTCGGCATTAAAGTCGCTCTTGCCCGCCGACCCCACCGCCGTCCACTTAAGCGTCGCGGGATCCAACACTGCCATATTTTTATTCGTCTTTCGGCCCAACAGGAACATGCCATTTGGCAGCACAGCCGCCGGCGAATCTCCAATGTCATACCACCCCTTCGGTGGCGCTACCATCGTCCACTTATTCGTCTTCGGATCGTAAATCGCACTCTGATTGGTAAGCGTGAAATCACCGCCGCAGCTGCTGTACTCTCCCCCAACCAATAGAAACCGGCCGTCGGCCAGTACCGCCCCCGAAGTGGCATAGGGATCGTATCCGGAAGGCAGGCTGGCAGTTTGCTTCCAGGTCCCTTTGACGTAGCTCCCGAATTTGTCGGGCGTGAGCCGCCACCAATCCGTGCAGCCCTGGCCTTGAACCATCACCGTACCATCGGTCAAAAGATATTCCACGAAGGCTCCGTCGGGTGCTGGGTGAACCAGTTGTGTCAGTTTCTGCGCCAGCGAGACGCCCGAGAGCACAAACAAAAGTGTGATTACCGCGACCGCAAGTTTCTTTGCCAAGATAGGTCCCCTTATTTGAAAGCGACAATGCCGAGTGGTCAAACGTAGGCCCGCCATGCTAGCACAGTCGTGCCCACCGCTGGCGAGAAAAAAGCGGCGCAGGTCCAACAAAAACGAACACTAGACGCCGTGTAGTTGTTTTGGTGAACATTATGCCCAGAAAGTTTGGCGCACAGGAAGAGCTTGCGGAAGCTGTGACGTGATTTGCCGCTATGCCGCAAACTTTTTCACGTGCGGCGCTTATCGAAGCATCAGATATGAAAATCTAACCCCGCTCCAGCGCGGCCTCGAAGGCGTCCAGCGAAAGCGAGCGCAAAAGATTGCGTCGCATCCCGCGCTCGACCTCAGCCAGGCGGTCGGAGGCCAGCGCAATCCAGGCGAAGTCCGCAGCCTCAGCCAGGCTTCTCAACTCCGGCTGAATGTCGGTGTTGCGAATAAGCTCCGGAGTCCCCGAGTTCAGGAAGGTCAAATCCTGCAGCACCGAATAGATTGCCCGCAGCAGCCGTTCCGTTTTATCGCGACCCTCAGCTCCGGCTCGATAGGTTTCCGTAATCTTGAATAGCTCGCTATGATCGCTGGCGCGCAAGGCGGTACTGAGGATCGCAAGCGCATGCGCCCGGGCCGCAGTATAAGCAGCGAGATCGAAGCTGCGGGCGCGGCCCACAGCCCCTTCTGACAGCCGTGCCAGCAGAGCGCGCTGTTTCGGATTCCAGTCGGGACGGTGCGTTGCCAGATATTGTTCAATCTCGGCAGCGGGTAGCGCACCCAGCGTGACCACCATCGAACGCGATCGGATCGTCGGCAACAGCTCGCCCGCATTCTCCGTCAACAGAAAGATGGTGGCGAACTCGGGAGGTTCTTCGAGCACTTTCAGCAAAGAGTTGGCCGCCTCTTTCATGAAAGCCGAGTCGGTAAAAATGTAAACCCGCTCCTTGCCTTCGCCCGGCCGGTAATAAATGGTTTCAATCACCCGCCGCACCTGATCGACTTTGATCATCATCTGCGGCGGATCAGGAGGAATCACCAGCACATCGGGATGAGTTTGGACGAAAATCCGCGTCTCTTTCTTGTCGGTTTCGCGCAGACCCTCGCGTGCTTCAACCGCCTCGGCAAAGCGAGCCTCGAGGTCCTGCGCTTGCGCAATATGGACGCAATTGGAACACTCGCCGCAAAAGTCAGGCAGGCCATTCGTGACAGCCGGAGCCAGGCAATTCATGGCTTTGGCAAGCATCAAAGCCAGAGTGTATTTGCCGGATCCCGCAGGGCCAGCCAGGATCACAGCTTGCGGAAACCGGTTGCGCGCCAGCATATCGCGCAACTGCCGGACAGCTTCCGAATTACCGTAAAAGTCAGAGAAACCCATAGGCCTATTCGCCACAGAGCCACAGAGAAAAATTAACTAATCGAGGATACTACGGGCCTCCCCAGAGAGTTCAGGCTTTACATTTTGACGGTTTTCTCTGTGGCTCTGTGACTCTGTGGTAAATTCAAGCTGTCTTTGCGGGTAGTTTCAACTTCCGCCTGACCACTTCCAGGATTTGTCTATGCGTCTGATCGGGAGTGCCGCGAGCGTTCACCACGACCACGCGTCGCGGCTCACGCGCTGCGATGACGAGATATGCACTTCGCACTCGTCCAAAAAACGCACGGCTCTCCTGCTCGAATCGGTTCTCATCACTCTTTCCCCGGCTATTCTTGCCGACTTGAGTCTTGTTGCGGCGGCGGGCGCGCTCCACACTCTGCGCCACGTCCGAATCCATCAGAATGGTAAGTTCAGGCCACAGACCGCCGCATAAAATGCGATGCAGCGCCAGCACCGGCTCGCTGCCCAGCTTGCGTCCGCCCCCTTGATACGCCTCCGTCGAATCGGTAAAGCGATCACAAAGTACGATTTTGCCTTCCGCAAGCGCAGGCTGAATCACTTCCGCGATGTGCTGCGCTCGGGCACCAAACATGAGAGACAACTCAGCCGTTGGAGCAAGCGAGGAAGTCTTCGTATCCAGCAAGAGCTGGCGAATTTTTTCTCCCGTAGGCGTTCCGCCCGGCTCCCGTGTCATCACAACGGACAATCCCTGCCCGGTCAGCGCCGCAGCCAATTTGGCCAGCTGCGTACTTTTGCCGCATCCGTCGAGCCCTTCAAAAGTAATGAATCTACCGCGCGCAGTGTGGGAGGGCACGGAAAGCATCATAGCAAAGCAGCTTGGAGCTGTGACCCGAGCACGCGAGTGTGGACTCAGGATATTCGACAAGTGACGGCACTCACACTCGACTGTTATAGTCATTGGTTCTTTGGCTGTTTGGTTAACCTTTCTGGACTCAAGGAGCTACATTGACTTCTCGCCATTTGGGGTTGTGGATGATTGTGGTTTGCGCAGCCGTACTGCCAGTTGGAGCACAGAAAAGCAAAGCAGCACCAAAACCATCGGCGCCCACGATCACCCTCGCCGTCGATGCCAGCGATGCTCCCCGTAAAATCTTTCACGCCCAACTGACCATCCCCGCCGCTCCGGGCACGCTCACCCTCTACTATCCCAAGTGGATTCCCGGCGAGCACGGACCGACCGGACCGATCCAGAACTTGGCCGGGCTGAAGTTCACCGCCAATGGACAAACGTTGAAGTGGCGGCGCGACCTGCTTGACGGATGGACGTTCCACGTCGAAGTCCCGGCGGGAGTTTCCGCAGTGAACGCATCATTGGACTTTATTTCACCGGCATCCGAAGAGGAGGGTATCTTTACCGCCGGCCAATCTGCGACCGACAAAATGACCGTCTTGAGCTGGAACACGGTGCTGCTGTATCCGGCGGGATGGACCACCGATGATTTGACCTACCAGGCCAGCCTGCGTTTGCCCGAGGGGTGGAAGTTTGGCACGCCACTGCCCATAGGTTCACAGTCAGGAGCGGAGATTAAATTCAATCCCTCATCCCTGACCACGCTGGTCGATTCTCCCGTGATCGCTGGAGAGTATCTCCGCGTAGTGCCGTTGAGCGAGAACCCGCGTCAGGAGATGGACATTGCCGCCGACAGCGCCGGCGATCTGGCTGCGCCGCAAGACGTCCTCGACCACTACAAGACTCTGACCGATCAGGCCCTGAAGCTTTTCGGCGCGCAGCACTTCCGCGATTACCATTTTGTTTACAGCCTGAGCAATCACGTCGCTCATTTCGGGCTCGAGCATCATGAATCAAACGACAGCCGGAGCACCGAGCGCTCTCTGGTCGACGCCGATCCGCGGCTTATCGCCTCGGGGCTGTTGTCGCACGAGTATGTTCACTCCTGGAACGGAAAGTATCGGCGTCCTGCGGACTTGACCACACCCGACTACGAAAAACCTATGCAGGACGATCTGCTCTGGGTCTACGAAGGGCTGACCTCGTATCTGGGCGACAACCTGGGCGCTCGCAGCGGCATCCGCACCCCGGATCAGTTTCGCGACAATCTGGCATTGTTGGCCGCTCGACTGGATCACGTTCCGGGCCGCACCTGGCGCAATCTGCAGGATACGGCGGACGGAGTGCCATCCATGCAGGGTGCCCCACCCCAATGGGAGTCCTGGCGAAGGACTGTAGATTACTACGACGAAGACGTTCTGAACTGGCTTTGGGTCGATACGATCATCCGCGAGCAGACCCACGGCCAGAAGTCGATGGACGATTTCTGTCATCTCTTCCATGGCGGACAGAGCGGACCTCCGGAAGTAAAAACCTACACCTTTGACGACGTAGTCGCGACCCTGAATCAGGTGGCTCCCTACGACTGGCGAGGGTTCTGGACGGAACGGCTCACGAACCACGGGCCCGGCGCACCACTTACGGGCATCGAAAGAAGCGGTTGGAAATTAGTCTACGACGAGACCCCATCCGAACTGGTAATGGCGAGCAAGCGCGAACTGAAGGAAGTCAACGCGGAATACTCCATCGGTCTGCTGCTGGACGAGAACGGGAATATTGTCGACACCGTCGAAGGCATGCTCGCGGCCAAGGCCGGTATCGGACCCGGGATGAAAATTGTGGGAGTAAATGGACAACGCTTCACCGCAGACCGGTTGAGCGACGCGCTCAAAGGCGGAAAGAACAGCCCTGACCCGCTCGAGTTGCTGGTCGAGAACACGGATTATTACAAGACTTACAAGCTCGACTACCATGGCGGTGAAAAATATCCGCATCTGGTGCGGGAGGAATCCAAGCCAGATGTCCTGACCGAAATAATCACGGCGAAGTAGCGCCTGTATAATTAAAAGGTAGGCTTGGCCCCAACCAACTGCCTATCTGGAAGGTGATTTCTTGAATACTCCGATGTCTCCTCGTCCTGGACAACCGCCGCAAGGCCCACAGCCCCTGCCCGGCGTCGAAACAATTATCGCTGTAGGTTCCGGCAAGGGCGGAGTAGGAAAGACTACCTTGGCCGTGAATCTGGCGCTCGCCCTTTCCAAACTGGGCCACAGAGTTGGTCTGCTCGATGCTGACGTTTACGGCCCCAACGTTCCGCTCATGCTTGGCACCAGTGTGCAACCCAAGGTGCTCGGGGACAATCGCATCGAACCGATCGAGGTCCACGGACTCAAAGTGATCTCGGTAGGTCTGCTCAATCCCGGAGACAAGCCGCTGATCTGGCGCGGGCCGATGCTGCATTCCATCATCAAACAGTTTCTGGGCTCAGTAGTGTGGGGAGAACTCGACTATCTCGTCGTGGATCTTCCGCCCGGCACGGGTGACGTCTCGCTCTCGCTCATTCAAACCGTGCCACTCACTGGTGCGATCGTGGTGTCGACTCCGTCGGACGTTTCTTTACAGGATGCTCGCAAGGCGATCGAAATGTTTCGCCAGATGAAAGTGGATCTCGTGGGCATGGTCGAAAACATGAGCTACTTCATCTGCCCGCACTGCAATCACGAGATCGATATTTTCTCTCGCGGCGGCGCAGAGAAAACGGCCAAGCAGTTCGACGTTGCCTTCCTGGGAAACATCCAACTCGACCCCGATATCCGCAAGTCCGGCGACAGTGGCAAGCCCACGGTTCTCGAAGGCGAGAATTCTCCGCACGCCAAATCGCTTTACGACTTCGCTCGCAAGGTGATTGCACGCGTGGATGAGATCAAGTCGAGCGCTGGCGAGAGCGTGATTCAGATTCAATAGCGTGAAGTGTTCCACGTGGAACACTTTGTTACTATGCTATTGTATGTACGTTTATGTAGTTATAACGTGCGGAACGAGCTCGGTTTGTTGAGTTTACGGCGTCTTCGCTATTTCCTGAGCCGCGCCAACTGGAATGTCGGATCGGGCGGTTTATGTCCCATCACCCACTCCGCCAGCATCTCGCCCACCGCTGGACCATGTTTGAAACCGTGACCTGAACCGCCTCCTACCAGCCAAAGGTTATTCGCTGCTGGATGCCGGTCGATGATCAGATGATTGTCGGGACTGTTCTCGTATTGGCAAACGCGGGTCTCGATCAGCGGCGCGTCTTTCATGGCAGGAAACCGGAAAGCCACGTAATCGCGCGCTCGATTGAGTCCTTCCTGGTTTACCGTTCGTTCGCCTGAGGTCGGATCGAACTCTGGTCCCCGGGTGTCGTCGGCGACTTTGAATCCGCGCCCATCTGTGGCTGGAATACCGTAAATAAAACGGTCGCTGTGATCGGCCCAGACCGGCAGCTTTGTTTCTGAGAAGCGATCATCTCCGGCGGGTGTGCCGAAGAAAAATACGTCCTGCTTGGTGGGCCGAATGCGATCGCCGATGGTTTCCGGAAAGAGTTCGCTGAGCCATGGACCGCAGGCGAAGACATATTGGTCTGCCGACAACCTCGAGCCATCCGACAGTGTCAGGCCATCGCGAAGGCCAGTTTCAAGGTCATGGGGCAAAACGGCTACCTGTTTGTACTCGCCGCCCTCTGCTACAAAGCCTTCCAGCACCACCTGGCACGCAATTCTCGCCATTAAGAAACCGCCTTCGGGCTCGTGGATCGCCCAGCGCACGTCTTCAACATTGATCTGCGGCCAGCGTTTCCCCACTTCCCTTCCGGACAATTCTTCATAAGCGATCCCGGCCTCGCGCAGCATGGGCAACGAAGAGCGTTCGAATTGATCATCGCTGGTTGTTGCCATCCATAAAACGCCGGTGCGATGCAGAAGTTGGCGGCGCCAGCGGATCTCGTGCTCGGTCCACAGGCGTAGGGCGCGAGCGGCCATTTTCGTGTACGGCTGGCTGGGTCCGTAGGTGCCGCGGATGATGCGGGTTTCGCCACCCGAAGAAGACCGCGAGTTGCCTGGGCCCCAGGCGTCCAGCAGGGTTACGCAGGCACCGCGGCGGAGCAGATGCAAGGCGGTCCATCCGCCGAATGCGCCCGCTCCGATTACCGCGATGTGGGATTTTGGGTGCAAGTGGATAATGCGCAAGTCCTGATACGAATCGCCAATTCTACGGCAAACCAACATGTTACGTCAGAGACGCAGATCGGCAGATCTACAATCTGACGGAGTGGGTGTCCAACGTTCGTGCTTTGCATTTTCGCCTGCCATTCTTCCGCACAGAACGCGGAAGAATGGGGCACCCCCCTTTTATTTGTGAATCAAAATGGTACCGAGTGGGTCCGTTTCAAGTACCCCCGCGCGAGATCCCTCGCCCCTCTGGAGAAAGCGCGGGGCTTCGGGATGACGTATTCAACCTGGGGAAAGCAACTTGATTAACGTGACGCACCGTAAATTAATACGAATCTAAGCCGGCACAGAAGTGCAAGCGCTTGACAGGGGCTCGCTGTGGTTCCTAGAATTCAGACTGGCCATTTTGCATCCTGCGGTGTAACTGTTGCATCTACATAACTTAGCTACAAGTGACGCAGAAGCCGGCTGGCCCCGTCGGCTCAATGTGATACAAGGGAGTGTATGCCTCCGGGACCGCCCATAGGCGAGCGCGAACGCGAAATCCTTACCGCGATTGTGGAGACCTTTATTGCCACGGGCGAGCCGGTGGGGTCACGCACGCTTGCGCGCGCCAACCGGGTAGGTTTGAGCCCGGCCACCATCCGCAATGTGATGTCGGATCTGGCGGATTCAGGTTACCTGGAGCAGCCTCACACTTCGGCGGGCCGTGTGCCCAGCACGGATGCGTATCGTTATTACGTCGAGCAGCTTACCGGGAAGGCGCGGTTGTCGAACGACGATGAGAACATTATTCAGGAGTCGTTTCACGGCGTCTCGGACGTGCAGGAGTTCATGGAGCGCACCTCGCATGTGCTGTCGCTCATTTCTCGTAATGTTGGGGTAGCAGTAGCGATTGGCGGACCAAAGAACGCGCTGGAGCATGTTTATTTTTCCCGACTGGGCGATCAGAAAGTGCTGGCCGTCGTGGTGACGCGATCGGGGGTGGTGCGTGACCGGGTTTTGCGTCTCGACATTTCGCAGGCTGACTTGGATGCTGCGGCTCGCTTCATAAACGATAGCTTTCGCGGCTGGACCATGGAAGCGATGCGGAACGAGTTGGCTCGACGGCTCGAGACAGAGCGCAGCGAATACGACCGCTTGATGACTTCCGTCGAGCAACTCTATAAACAAGGTGCGTTGGCGGCGGACGATAGCGCACAGACGGTTTACGTTGAAGGTGCAGCCAATCTGGTTGCAGGCGAGCAGGACCGGCAGCGCTTGCAGGAATTGTTGAAGACTCTGGAGGAGAAGCAGAAAATTGTCGGGCTGCTGGGGGCGTATTTGGATGCCAAGCAGGAAGCAGTCCGCGTAGTGATAGGACTCGACCAGACGTTGCCCTCCATGCGCAACTTTGTGCTGATTGGTGCTCCCGCCCGAGTAGGGGGAGAAGTGATGGGATCGCTGGCGGTGATTGGACCGACGCGTATTGATTATGAGCACACCATGACCGCGGTCTCTTATATTGCCCGTCTTTTTGACAAGATCCTCAACGAATCTGAATAAGTAAGTAGAGCAAAGATTTTTTATGGCAAGAACAAACGGAAAGTCAGAAGTAGATCCGCAGGAACTTGATGCTTCGCACGAGCTGCCGGCGTCGGACAGCGCTGAAGGCGCAGAATCAAACGAGTCCCGCGCGTCGACTGAAAGCGGCGAATTACAGAAGCTCAGGGTGGAACGGGACACTCTGATCGATCGACTCGCGCGTCTGCAAGCTGAATTCGAGAATGCCCGCAAACGCACGGCCCGTGAGCAGCAGGACTTTCGCGAATACGCCTTATCAGACGCTCTCAAGGCGTTGCTGCCCACGCTCGACAGCTTCGAACGCGCGCTGCAGATTGGTGCGAAGGAGAAATCCGAGTTCCGGGGTGGAGTTGAGCTCATATACAGACAATTACAGGACGCGCTGCAGAAATTGGGCTTGCGCGCCATCCCCGCAAAGGGAGAACCCTTCGATCCCCACCTTCACGAGGCCATCGAGATGGTGGATACCACCGATGCCGCGGATCATCAGATACTGGAAGAACTGCAGCCGGGCTACAAGTTGAAGGACCGCCTGCTGCGTCCCGCGATGGTTAAAGTTGCGCGCAATCCGAAGCACTAATCATCAAGAAAATCGAAAGGACTTGGAACTATTCTGGCCAGCAACGTAAAACGCGACTACTACGAAGTGCTCGGGATCGCGCGCGAAGCGAACGAGCAGGAAATCAAGAGCGCCTATCGCAAGCTGGCGCTACAGTTTCATCCCGATCGCAATCCGAACAATCCCGACGCTGAAGAGAAATTCAAGGAATGCAGCGAGGCTTATGCGATCCTGGCGGACGCAGACAAGCGAGCCGCATACGACTGCTTCGGGCATGCCGCCGTCAGCGGCGGAGGATCTGGCGGGTTCGACCCCACGGTCTTTCAGGATGTCAGCGAAATCTTCGGGGACTTTTTCGGCTTCGGAGATCTTTTTGGCGCCGGTTCGCGCCGGGGCAGCCGTGCGCAGCGGGGCCCCGATCTGCGTGAAGACGTCACGCTGGAATTTGAAGAAGCAGTTTTTGGAACGGAAACCAGCGTTACCGTTCGCCGCCACGAGACTTGTGAGGACTGCCGCGGCTCTGGTGCGGCTCCGGGCAAAGCTCCGGTTTCCTGTCGATCCTGCGGAGGGCGCGGCCAGGTTCGCTATCAGCAAGGATTCTTCAGCATGGCTCGCACTTGTCCCACTTGTCAGGGCGCCGGCAGCGTGATTACCGATCCCTGCTTGAAGTGCAAGGGCCAGGGCCGCGTGCTGCGGCAGAAGACGGTGGACGCCAAGGTTCCGGCGGGTGTGGAGGACGGAACGCGTATCCGTTTTTCTGGACTGGGTGAGGCTGGCGCTCATGGTGGACCAGCGGGCGATCTTTATGTCGTGTTGCATGTCAAAGAGCATCCTTTCTTCGAGCGTGAAGGCAATGATCTGCACTGCGTGATTCCGATTTCATTCGGGCAGGCGGCATTAGGAACTGAGATTCGAGTGCCGACGATTGAAGGTGAACACACGCTAAAAGTGCCGGACGGGACGCAGTCAGGCACGACGATGCGCATCCGGGGCAAAGGCGTGCCGGTGTTGAATGGCCACGGAAAAGGCGACCTGTTCGTCGAGGTGCGCGTGCAAACTCCGGGCAAGCTGAACAAGCGTCAACGCGAGTTGTTGCAGGAGTTGGAAGGTACGACGCGGGTGGAAAATAAACCCCAGCGTCGAACCTTGTTCGGGAAGGTGAAAGACATCTTCGGATAGGCCTACTCTAATCAGAGTTTCCTGCTGCGATTTCCTTTGTGTACCTTCGTGACCTCTGTGGTTTAAGCTCTTGTCCGTAGATCCATGACCCGCCGACGCTGGATCGCCGATGAAGTCTCTGGTACCCGCGCGGTTCTGGTCGGCGCCCACGCCGAGCATTTATCTCGCGTCCTTCGGGCCCGCGTGGGCCAGGAATTCGACATCACTACGGGAAACGCCGTTCGCCGCGGACGTATTACCTCTATCGCACAAGACCGGGTCGAATTTGAGCTGGGGGATGAGATCCCCGCTCCGGTTGCGGGTCAGGTGACGGTTGCGCTCTCCATTTTCAAGTTCGACCGCATGGAGTGGGCGATCGAGAAATGTACGGAACTCGGGGCGAAGCGCATTGTTCCGGTAATTGCCCGGCGAACCGAAGTTCATCTTGCGACTGCCGCAGCCAAACGAGTAGAACGCTGGCGACGCATTGCCTTACAGGCTGCGCAACAGTCTCGTCGAGTATCACCACCCGAGATCTCGGAACCGCTGAAGCTGAAAGAGGCCGTGGCGATGTCAGGAAGCCTGCGGATTGTACTTTCCGAAGTGGAAACGCAGGCCATGTTGAAAGACATCCTCCAGACTCACACCAACC
>Ga0210403_10000738_pt1 | contig 32955 bp, 40 predicted proteins | sample IncBWC19MmetaG_FD_150863 | JGI IMG/M metagenome (GOLD analysis project Ga0210403, IMG submission 150863) | Forest soil microbial communities from Barre Woods Harvard Forest LTER site, Petersham, Massachusetts, United States - Inc-BW-C-19-M | ecosystem: Environmental > Terrestrial > Soil >...
TGCGCTTGCGCCGTTCGTTTGGCGGGTGCGTCGGCGGGAGGAAGCTCGCGAAAACTCTCGTTCGCGGTCGGGAAGCGATCCTTGAATTGGAGTCTTGGGAAGCGCTCGTCGAAGCTGTCGCCGATTGCTCCTTGCGAATTGGCCGCGAGCTGACCGGGGCCCGGCGCCTTGCCGCATTGGGCGAGCGCGAACGACAGTGGCATGAAAGCCGCCAGAATCGCGATCCGCTGCCAATCCAAGCCGGCGCGGCGGGCAGGGGCGGTCAACCGCGCACAGCGCCACACGCCCGGTGTCGGCACCCGGCCTGCGCGATCAGAATTCTGCAATTCCGCCCCGACCATCCACCTACTGCCCCAATGCGCCACCGGCGATCGGCGTATGTCAGCTCGCTAACGTTGAGGTGACGTTAAAACACCCGGAAAACTCCCCATCCGGGACACGCAAAAGAACACGAAATCGTGTCCTGATTGTGGGACGGCAGCCTGCCTTCCGCAACGCCGCAAACGGCATTTGGTATTGAAATACCAAATTGAAGCCACGTGCTAAGCTTGCTTGAATTGGCGGGGGGCAGCCTGCACGATCGAACGCGGGCGCGACGCCCCAAGGCATGGACTGGCATGGCGGCATCAGAGACGGGAACCGCGGCGTGGCCCGGCCGGCTTCCGGGAGGCGGCACCGTTTCGGTGATCGTGGCGACCGCCGTCGTCGTGGCGGACATGATAGGCGTCGGCGTCTTCACCAGCCTGGGCTTTCAGGTCAAGGACATCCCGTCCGGCTTTGTAATCCTGCTGCTGTGGACCGTCGGCGGCCTCGTCGCGCTGTGCGGGGTGTTCTCCTACGGCGAACTCGGTGCGATGTTTCCGCGCTCGAGCGGCGAATATAATTTTCTCAGCCGCGCCTTTCATCCGGCGTTCGGATTTCTGGCGGGCTGGGTGTCGGCGACCGTCGGTTTCGCAGCGCCCGTGGCACTTGCAGCGATGGCGTTCGGGGAATACGGCAAGTCGGTGCTGCCAGGCGCCCCGCCGCTGGCGCTCGCCGTCGGCGTCGTCTGGCTGGTGTCGATCGTCCAGCTTGCCGGCGTCCGCCAGTCCAGCACGTTTCAGCTGATCGCCACCATCTTGAAGGTGGTGCTGATCGTCGCGTTCCTGATCGCCGGGTTCGTCGTCGGCACGCCGCAACCGGTCTCGTTCACGCCGCAGGCGGCCGACTTCGCCCGCGTGGCCAGCGCGCCGTTCGCGATCGGGCTCGTGTTCGTGATGTATTCGTTCTCGGGATGGAACGCCGCGACCTACATCATCGGCGAGATGCGCACGCCGCAGCAGAACCTGCCGCGGGCGCTCCTGGCGGGGACGCTGATCGTGCTGGTGCTGTATGTCCTGCTGAACGCGGTGTTCCTGCACACCACGCCGATCGACAAGCTTTCTGGGCAGCTCGACGTCGCCCGCATAGCCGGCGGCCACATTTTCGGCGAGATCGGCGGCCGCATCGTCGGCGCCATGATCTGCATCGGGCTGGTCTCCTCGATCAGCGCCATGATGTGGATAGGCCCGCGCGTGATGATGACGATGGGGGAGGACATCCCGGCCTTGCGGATATTCGCCCGCAAATCGACCCAGGGCGCGCCGGCCTATGCCATCCTGTTCCAGCTCGCGGTCGCCAGCCTGATGCTGTTCACCCGCAGTTTCGAGGCGGTGCTGGATTTCATCCAGTTCGCCCTGCTGTTCTGCTCGTTCTTCACCGTGCTCGGCGTCATCAGGCTGCGCGTTACCCAGCCCGATGCGCCGCGTCCCTACCGCGCCTGGGGATACCCGATAACGCCGCTGGTTTTCCTGCTCGTGACTGCCTTCATGATGTACTATCTCTTGACTGAACGGCCGTTACAGTCCGCTCTCGGTACCTTGATCATGATTTCCGGCCTCTTGATTTATGCGGTTTTCCGCCGGCGCGACGATCGCGCAACGTCATCTCCGGGCCGCGAATAGGGATGGGTCAGTTCACGAAAATTGCCGTCGTCGCCGCAGCCATCTTGCTGGCGGCCGCGCTGCCGGCGCGCAGCGCCGATAGCGTCACCGCGAACGATACCGCGCTGTTCCTAGCGGGGATGATGCCATCGGCCGATTCACCGCTGATGCCGCTGACAAGGGATCCATCCTGGCAGCGGCATGCGAAATTCTTCGATGCGGCGTTCGCACAGCTCGAGCAGCGCCAGCTTTCGAAGATCCGGGCCTGGGCGGCCGCCAATCTGGCGGCGCCGAAGCCGACGATGTTCTACATGTTCTCGGGTCCTGACTTCCTCTACGCCGACGCCTTCTACGCGAAGGCCACGACCTATGTGTTGAGCGCGCTGGAGCCGCCCGGTTCGGTGCCCGATCTTTCGAGATTGCCGCCGGGTGGCGTGGGCGCCGCGCTCTACAATGTCGAGCGCTCGATGGGCTCGATCTTGAGCTTCAGCTTCTTCATTACCAAGCAGATGAAGGTCGATCTGCGCGAGGGACAGCTCAGCGGCACCCTGCCGATCCTCTATGTTCTCCTGGCGCGTTCGGGCAAGACCATTCGCGAGGTCAGCGCGGTCGCGCTCGACGACAAGGGGGCGGCGCATTTTGCCGGCGAAAATCCGGGCAGGAACGCAACGCATGGCCTGCGGATCGTGTTCTCGGGTCGCGATGGCCAGCAAAAGACGCTGTATTATTTCTCGACCGATCTTTCCAATCCCGGCGTCAGGGCAACGGGCTTCCTGAAATTTTGCGAGACGCTGGCGCCCGGCAACAGCCTGATCAAGAGCGCGTCTTACCTGCTGCATTCCGGCAATTTTTCCACGGTGCGCGAATTTCTGCTCGCCAACAGCGCCACTATCATCCAGGACGATTCCGGCATTCCGCTTGCCGGCTTCAGCCCCAGGAAATGGCGCTTGTTTCCGTTCGGCCGCTATGCCGGCCCGATCGACAAATTCCCGGGAATGTATCAGCCGAACTACGCCGAGTTGTTCCGGCGGGCCCAGCCGATGGATTTCGGCATTGGCTATCGCTGGCGCTCCTATGAATCAAACCTTCTGCTGGCCGTGCGGCTGGCTGCCGATGATCCGGGCGGCACCGACGCGGCAGCGGCGGCTCCGCCGGCCGAACCAGCGCCGCCCAAACCGTCGCGTCCTCCCGGGCCGCGCCCGCCGGCGCCGATCGGGCAGTCGCAGCGTTACTTCTGGTTTTGGCGTTGAAGCGCTCCGCTTGCGGAAGGCTTCACCAGCGAACGCTCTGACCGGGCACGATGAAAGCTTCCGTATTCGGCGGCTGATATTTGCTGCTCAGATACGTGCAGGTTGCGACGATCATGATGACAAGTGCCAGCGCCGCGAGCAGATCGACGTGGCGGGGATCGTGACTCCCATGGCCGATTTTCCAGCGCATTGATTGGCCTCCCATCGAAAGGCATCACATCAATGCGGAGACTGGCGCCTTGGTTCCCGTCACCGCAGCAATGCGTCTTGCGCTTGAAAGCGTGCGGCAATTATCTCAGGGCGCGTTGACGCCGCGCCAGCGTCCGTACCGCCACGGCAGATACCATCGCGCGCCCGGCGGCGCCGCCCGCGGCACATTGTCGATCCCTGACGTGCCCCAGGGCTGGCAGCGCAACAGCCGCGCCAGCGTCATCCATCCGCCGCCCCACAACCCGAAACGCTCGATTGCTTCGTCGCCATAGACCGAACAGGTCGGCAGATGGCGACAATTGTAGCCGACCAAAGGCGACAGCGTATGGCGGTAAATCCAGATCAGGGCACGCCCGGCATTGCGCGGCAGCCGGGCGGCCGCATTGGCGCAGTCCACACAATGCTGTGACGTTGGATGCTTCATGGGCGGCTTGCTGCGATCGTGGGCGCGGAATGCGCGGTTCCACGGCATGGAACCCGTCATCGCAAGTAATTGTGCCACACTTTGAGAAATATCAATGGTCTGAAGTGGCAGTGCAGCAAAGGTTCTATGGACGATGAAGTTTGCCACGGCTACCCTTTTGATAACGCCCGCATGACAGAATCAGTTTGGCGTTGCATTGGGGCCATTGCCGCTGCCCGTTCCGGGGCTAGAGGGGAAGGAACCGAATTGAGGCTTGTAAGTTCGCTCAAATTCCGCAACTGGGCGCTCCTCGGCGCCGTTGCCTTGTGCATCGCATTGCCCGGGATGGTTACGCCCGGCGGTCCGGCGCACGCCGGCGCCACTCTCGAAGAACGCAAATTGCCGATGCGCTTCAGTTGGGTCGCCTGCGAGCCGAATTGCGGCGGCTGGATCAGCGCAGTCGGCATAGTCACCGCCGATAGCCCCAGGGAATTCGACGAATTCGCGCGCGGACGCGACCTTGGCGGCGCGACCATCGTGCTGGATTCCAGCGGCGGTTCGGTGAACGATTCCATCACGCTCGGACGGCGCTGGCGCGATCTCGGGCTGCTTTCAACCGTCGGCATCAGCGTGCAGACCCGTGCCGCGAAGGGCAATCGGGCCAGCATCGATCCCGAAGCCTATTGCGAGTCGATGTGCGTGTACCTGCTGCTGTCGGGCAAGACGCGCTATGTGCCCGAGGCAGCGCATATCCGCGTGCACCAGATCTGGATGGGCGACCGCGCCGACGATGCCAAGGCCGCCAGCTACAGCGCGCAGGACATGATGATCGTGGAGCGCGACATCGGGCGTCTCGCCAAATACACCTTCGACATGGGCGGCGCCGGCGATCTGTTGTCGCTGTCGCTGAACGTGCCGCCCTGGGAAGACCTGCATGAACTGTCACGCGACGAATTGCGGCTGACCAATCTCGTGACCACCGATGCGATTGCCGAGGTGCTTCCGAGAGTGGGCGTGGCCAATGCGCCGGTCGCCGAGGCGCCCAAGCCGGTGCAGGATCGTTTTGTCAGCAGCACAGGGGAGGCCGGGAGCAGTCCGCAGGGCGTAAAATCCACCAAGACCGCGGAAGCGGTGGTTCCGACCGACGGTAGAACGGCGACGCCGGCGAAATAGCGGCGCTCAAATCGAGCCTTTAGTTCCGTCATTCCGGGGCGGCCCGCAGGGCTGAACCCGGAATGACGGAATTGCGAAATCCCGACATCGAAATTCCGGCGCCCGCTGGCGCGCGCCCGGGAATGACGGGTGGGTAATTACGCCGATGCGGGCTGCTTTGCCTTGGCCTCGATCTGGCCGATGGCGTCGACCACGGCGTCGAAAGTCAGCATGGTGGAGGCGTGGCGTGCCTTGTAGTCGCGCACCGGCTCGAGCAGCGCGACGTCGGCCCATTTGCCTTCCGGGGGCTTGCCGTTTTCCTTCAGCATCTTGCGGACCGTCTCGCGCAATTCACGCAGTTCGCCGGCCGACGAACCGACCACGTGGCGCGCCATGATCGAGGAGGAGGCCTGGCCCAGCGCACAGGCCTTCACGTCATGGGCAAAGTCGGCGACCACGTTGCCGTCCATCTTGAGGTCGACCTTGACGGTCGAGCCGCACAGCTTGGAATGGGCCGTGGCGCTGGCGTCCGGCGCGGGCAGCCGCCCCAGCCGGGGGATATTCCCGGCCAATTCGATGATCCGCTTGTTGTAAATGTCGTTCAGCATAAGCTTGAGGCCTCGGACTGCCGGATGCGATCGCCCTTGGCGGGCACGTGCGACAGCCCTATATATGGGGGGCAATGGCGGAAATACAGTCCGGCCGTTGGTGTTAGGATTGTAGGCTCAGGCGTCCGGCGGCAAACCGCCCCGTCTGCCGGTGACACTCCGGTCCATTTCGGATCGGTCGAACGGAGTTGACATGGACGCATTGATAAAATCCCTCCGCCCGGGCAAATCTTCCGAGGCCAAGTCTTCTGAAACCAGGTCTTCTGAAACCAGACCTTCCGAGGCCAAGGTTCCGGAGGCGCGTCCGGCTGAACTCGATCCATCCGAATTTCTCGCGGCCGCCGTTCGCGCCGACCAGCCGCGTCCCTCGCGCGCCGAAGCGGAAGCGGCGGTGGAGACGATCCTCAGCTATATCGGCGAAAACCCGCACCGGGAAGGTCTTCTGGATACGCCGCGCCGCGTAGTGGAAGCCTACGACGAACTCTATCAGGGCTATCATCAGTGCCCTGCGGAGGTGCTTAACCGCACCTTCGGCGAGACCGCCGGCTATGACGATTTCGTGCTGATCCGCGACATCGAGTTCACCTCGCAATGCGAGCATCACATGATGCCGTTCTACGGCAAGGCGCATATCGCCTATACGCCGGTGGAACGCGTGGTGGGACTTTCGAAGCTGGCGCGGCTGACCGACATCTTCGCGCGCCGCCTGCAGACCCAGGAGCATCTCACCGCCCAGATCGCGGCCGCGATCGACGAGGTGCTGAAACCTCGCGGCGTTGCCGTGATGATCGAAGCGGAGCATACCTGCATGTCGGTGCGGGGGGTCGCCAAGCACGGCGCTTCGACGTTCACCAGCCGTTTCACAGGCATGTTCCGCGACAATCCGGCGGAGCAGGCGCGTTTCCTGTCCATGGTGCGAGGGGCGCAGCGGTAGCCTCGCTTTAGATTTTATTTTGACGCGTTTCTTCACGCGAACCGGCGTCCAATTCGCTCGAAAACGCTCTGGAATTCGCGAGAACTGACCGTGTCTACATCAGCTGATACCAACGACATCGAGGAAGGGCTCAAGTTCCAGCCCAAATTCGACGCGTTCGGCCTCGTGACCTGCGTGGCCACCGACGCGGCGACCGGCGACGTGCTGATGGTCGCCCACATGAACGAGGAAGCCCTGCGCAAGACCATCGCAAGCGGGGAGGCCTGGTACTTCAGCCGTTCCCGCAAGGCGTTATGGCGGAAAGGTGAGACTTCGGGTCAGACCCAGCGCGTGGTCGAGATGCGGCTCGATTGCGATCAGGATGCGGTCTGGATCCGGGTCGAGCAGCAAGGGGCCGCCTGCCACACCGGCCGGCATTCGTGCTTCTACCGCAAGGTCGAGGCAGGCGAGGGCGGCGCGCGATTGTCGTTCGTCGATGCGGACAGGATGTTCGATCCGGCAAAAGTCTATCGCACCTGAAACGCACGTCGTGACATCGGCCTGACGCCGGACTTCGTTGCCCCCATGCGCGCGATATGCAAAACTCCACGCGCAGCTTTGGAATGGGGTTGTCACGGTGCCGGGCAGCGGTCGACGGATAGTCGTTCTTCTCGCACTAATCGCGCTTCCCTTCAGCGCCGCTCGATCACAGCCGGCCGAGCGCGCGCCCGACACGATAGCCGCGCGCGTTCTCGCCTGCGCGTCGTGTCACGGCGCCGAGGGCCAGGGCACCAGCGACGATTATTTCCCGCGCCTTGCGGGCAAGCCTGCCGGTTATCTCTATAATCAGCTGATCGCGTTCAAGGACGCGCGGCGCAGATATCCGCCGATGAATTACCTGCTGGAATTTCTGCCCAACGCCTATCTAAAGGAGATCGCGGAGCATTTTGCCTCGCTGCGGCCGCCATTTCCCCCGCCCACGCTACCGGTCGTCAGCAATGAAATCCTGGCGCGCGGCGAGCAGCTGGTGACGCATGGCGATCCCCAACGGGGGCTTCCTGCCTGCGTGGGATGCCACGGCCCGACTTTCACCGGCATGGAGCCCGCCATTCCCGGTCTGCTTGGCCTGCGTGCCAGCTATATCAGCGCGCAGCTCGGGGCCTGGCGTTACGGCACGCGGACCGCCGCTGCCCCCGACTGCATGCAGATTGTCGCCGGACATCTGACCGAAGACGATGTGAAAGCGATCGCCGCCTTTCTGTCCTCGCGTCCGGCGCCCGCCGACCCGGTCTCCGCTCCGCGCGGCAGTTTCAAGATGCCGCTCGCCTGCGGCAGCGAGCCGAACTGAGGGGGATGTCGCGCCGATGCCGCCAACCCTGAAAGCACTGTATGGGCTCCTTCTCTGGTCGTGTCTGGCGATCGGCGCGCCGGCGGCGGTCGCACAGCAGGCGACACCGCCGGACGACGCTTCCGTGCTGGCCAAGGGCGAATACCTTGCGCGCGCCGGCGATTGCATCGCCTGCCACACCGCGCCGGAAGGCAAATTGTTCGCCGGCGGGCTCGCCATGATGACGCCGTTCGGCACGCTCTATACCTCGAACATCACGCCCGATCCGCAAACGGGTATCGGGACGTGGACCTCCGATCAGTTCTATTCGATGATGCACAACGGGCGTTTTCCCGATGGCGGACTGGTCTATCCGGCGATGCCGTTTGCCTCCTACACCAAGGTGACGCGCGCCGACAGCGACGCCATTTACGCCTACCTCAAATCGATCGCGCCGGTGCGGCAGCCCAACCGTCCGCACGATCTGCGCTTTCCCTACAGCAATCGCTCACTGATCATCGGATGGCGCACGCTGTTTTTCACGGAGGGCGAATACAAGCCGGACCCCGGCAAATCGGCGGACTGGAATCGCGGCGCCTATCTGGTCGAAGGCCTCGGCCATTGCGGGATGTGCCATACCGCCATCAACGCGCTCGGCGGCAGCTCGGACTCGCAGGCCTTCGAGGGCGGGCTGATCCCGATGCAGAACTGGTATGCGCCTTCGCTCACCTCGAACAAGGAAGCGGGCCTCGGCGACTGGAGCATCCAGGAGATTTCCGACCTGCTGCGGACCGGCATATCCAGCCGCGGCGCGGTGTACGGGCCGATGGCCGAGGTGGTCTACAACAGCCTGCAATATCTGAGCGACGACGACACCCGCGCGATGGCGGTCTACCTGAAAAGCCTCGCGCAGGGCACGTCGCCGGAAAAGTCCTCGACGCCGTTGCCTTCAGCCGAAAGCAGCCTGCTGCTCAGTTTCGGAAAGACCATCTACGACCGGCAATGCGCGATCTGCCATGGCGCGGCCGGACAGGGCATGCCGCCGGAATATCCGCGGCTCGCCGGCAACCAGTCGATCGAGATGGCGTCGGCCGTCAACGCGATCCGGATGGTGCTCAATGGCGGCTACCCGCCGGGAACCGCCGGCAACCCGAGGCCTTATGGCATGCCGCCATTCGCGCAGAGGCTGTCCGACGACGAGGTCGCCGCCGTCGTCACCTATATCCGCACCTCCTGGGGCAACCGCGGCGATCCGGTCTCGGCGCGGCAGGCCAACGAACTTCGCGCCGCAACGCCGAACTGAGGCGCCCGTCATGATCAACTCACCGCCACCGCCCGCCGCCGCCCCAAGCTCCGAGAGCGAAGCCGTCGACGCCGTCGTCCGTTCCGGTCCAGCCGGCGCGATCGCGGTGGCTGGGATTGCCACCGCGATCGTCGTCGCGCTGTGGTTCGCATTCTATCTGCTGGTGTTCCTGCCGCGCGGAGCGGTGCCATGAGGGAAATTGGCCGACGATGAGTGCAGAAGAAAATCACGGCGCCGGCGAAGCGGTTGCCGCCCGCATTGAGCGGAGGTGGGCGACGCTGTCGATAGCGGTCGTGGGACTGTTGGTCGGAATGGCCGCCTTCATCGGCATCCACCAGGCCTCCATGCCGCAGGGACATGTGGAAACCTCCGATCCCCGGACCCTGCATCTGTCGGGCGAATTCATCGAAAGCAACCTCGGCAGCCAGGTCGAGCCCGACGGCTCGGTGACCGTGCGCGCGATCGGGCAGCAATATTCCTTCACCCCGCAATGCGTCGTGGTTCCCGCCGATACGCCGATCACCTTCCGGGCCACCAGCGCCGACGTGGTGCATGGCTTGCTGATCGAGGGCACCAACATCAACATCATGCTGGTGCCGGGATATGTTTCGGTGTTGCAGACGAGTTTCAAGGCGCCGGCCGAACACGTGATGCCTTGTCAGGAATTCTGCGGGCCCGGACATCAGGGCATGTGGGGCAAGGTCAAGGTGGTCGACAAGACGGCCTTCCTCAACATGGCCGCAGCGCGGCGGAGGCTGACCTGTGTTGATTAACAAGCGGCTGATCCTGGCGCATTTCTGGCTCGCCTTCGCGGTGTTCGGTCTCGCGCTGTTGCTTGGCGCCTGGCAGATGTTCGAGCGCAGCCCGCTCAACGCCTGGCATCTCGATCCGGAATTCTATTACCGCTCCGTCACCGCCCACGGTTCGGTGATGGGGTATGTCTTCCCGACCCTGATCGCGATGGGTTTCGGCTACGCGATCACCGAGGCTTCGCTGGAGAGGCCGTTGATCGGCGCACGCTGGGCCTGGGCAGGGTTTCTGCTGGTGGCCGTCGGCGCCGTGGTCGCGATGGTGCCGGTCTTACTGGGACTGGCGTCGGTGCTCTACACGTTCTATCCGCCGATGGTCGGAAATCCCTTCTATTATATCGGCGTGGTCATGGTCGTGGTCGGCTCCTGGATCTGGGTCGCGCTGATGGCGATCAATTTCGTGGCCTGGAAGCGCGACAATCTCGACAGACCGGTGCCGCTGGCGATGTTCGCCAATGTCGCCGGCGCGTATCTGTGGGGGTGGACCGCCGTCGGCGCCGCGCTCGAAATCCTGTTCCAGATCTTGCCGGTCGCGCTGGGACTTCGCACCACCATCGATGCCGGGCTGGCGCGGGTCTTCTTCTCGTGGACGCTGCACGCCATCGTCTATTTCTGGCTGATTCCGACCTATATCGCCTATTACACGATCTTCCCGCGCGCGATCGGCGGCCGGCTTTACAGCGACGCGATGGCGCGGATTGCATTCATCCTGTTCGTGGTCGTGGCGATGCCGATCGGCGTGCATCATCTGTTCGCCGATCCGCAAGTAGGCGCCGGCTTCAAATTCATGCATTCGGTGTTCACGGGCCTCGTCACGCTTCCGACCTTGCTGACGGTGTTCACGATCTGCGCCTCCGCGGAGATCGCGAGCCGCCTGCGCGGCGGCCGCGGCGCGTTCGGCTGGCTCTCGGCGCTGCCCTGGTCCAACCCGATCATGCTGGCCACCGCGCTCTCTTTGGTGATGCTGGGGTTCGGCGGCGCCGGCGGGATCATCAATATGAGCTATCAGCTCGATTCCACCATCCACAACACCCAGTGGATCACCGGGCACTTTCACCTGATCTTCGGCGGCGCCATCGTGATCATGTACTTCGCGATCGCCTACGATCTGTGGCCGCATCTCACTGGTCGCGCGCTCGACAGCTTTGGCCTGATGCGGACGCAGCTCTGGCTGTGGTTCATCGGCATGATCGTGACGAGCTTCCCGTGGCATTACGTCGGTATCCTCGGCATGCCGCGCCGCATGGCGTTCTACGACTATGCCGATCCCGCGATCGCGCCACAGGCGTTTTCGGTCTCGATGTCGGTGGTCGGCGCGCTGATACTGTTGACGTCGGGCGTGCTGCTTCTCATCGTCCTGATCCGGGGGCAGATGGCGCCGCGCCGCGAGGAGGGCGCCTACCGGTTCGCCGTGGCCGTGCATGCGCCGGCGAGGATTCCGGCGGCGCTGAACAGTTTCGGGCTTTGGCTCGCCTTGATGGTCGGGCTGACGGTCGTGAACTACGGCTTTCCGATCGCGCAGCTGATGGTGCTGAAAGGCACCAACGTGCCCGCGGTCTATGTCGGAGCCGCGCAATGAGCGAACAGCCGCTGTTCTCGGTTCGAAATCCGTGGTTCGCCGCGAGCGTCGGGATCACCCTTGCGATCGCGGTCCTTGCCGCGCTGGCCGGCCTGATCTGGCTGCCGCTGGCCCAGCCCGACCTCAAGCTTACCGGAATATGGGATGCCATCTGCAGCGCCGCCGGCGTTCCTCGCGCGGCACGCGAGCAGCCGTCGCTGCAGCCGACCTTCAAGACCTCGACCGTGGTCATGACGCCCGCGATGCTGCGGCGGAGCGATCCGGTATCGATCGGGCGGGGAGCCACGCTGGCGCAGCGCTGCGCGATCTGCCATGGGCCGCAAGGCGTGAGCGACGCCAATTCGCCCAACCTCGCCGGACAATACGCTGCGGTGACCTACAAGGAATTGAACGATTTCAAGAGCGGCGCGCGGGTGAACGCGGTGATGAGCCCGTTCGCGGCGAATATGGGCAACCAGGACATGCTGGATCTCGCGGCTTATTACGCCTATCTGCCGCGCGTGCCGTCGGACCGTGCCGATACGAATGCGGCAGCGCCGCCGATCGTGACCACGGGGGCGCCGATGCGCAACATCGCGCCCTGCGGCGCCTGTCATGGCGATTTCGACACCAAGGCGGGCAGCCCGTGGCTCGGCGGCCAATCCGCTGTTTACATCAAGGCGCAACTGCAGGCCTTCGCGTCGGGGACCCGGCACAACGATATCAGCGAGCAGATGCGCAACATCGCCCGGAACATGACGCCGGCGGAGATCGACGCTGTCGCGGCCTATTACGAAGCCCAGCCCTGACACCCGCGCGAAACGCCGATGCGGTGCGGGGGGCGGAGCCATTAACCCGCCATTAACCATAATCGCCGCAGTGTGATGCTGGCCTGGACGTTAGTGGGAGCTCTCGAACAGGCGGGAGGGGTCGTTTCGCGGGGAGCGAGGACCAAACATGTCGGTTGATGCTTCGAACGCCACGGCAACGGCAGGTGTCGATCCGTCGCGCGTGCGGATCGCGGGTGCGATCAAGCAGGCCGCCAGCACCAGCGGCACCAGCTTCGAATATCTGCTCGCCACCGCGAAGATGGAATCCAATTTCAACCCGACCGCGGGCGCGTCGACGTCGTCGGCGCACGGGCTCTACCAGTTCATCGACCAGACCTGGCTAGGCACCGTGAAGGAAGCCGGCGCCCAGCTCGGCTACGGCCAATATGCCGACGCCATCACCAAATCCTCCTCGGGCAGCTACTCGGTCAGCGATCCCGCCGCGCGAAATGCGATCATGAAGCTGCGCGACGATCCGGCCGCCGCCTCGTCGATGGCGGCCGTGCTGACCCAGTCCAACAGCTTCAAGCTGACCGGCAAGATCGGCCGCCGTCCGACCGACGGCGAACTCTACATGGCCCATTTCATGGGGGTAGGCGGCGCGGCCAAGCTGATCAACAGTGCCGAGGACAATCCGCAGGCGTCGGCGGCACGGCTGTTTCCCAACGCCGCCGCGGCCAATCGCTCAATCTTCTATGACCACTCCGGGCAGGCGCGCACTGTATCCGAGGTCTATTCGGTGTTGACCGCCCGTTACGCCGGCGCCGCCAATTCCCAGGCCACCCGTACAGCGATGGCATCGGTCGGCGGTGACATCCAGCCCAGCATCGCGGTCGCAAGCGCCGCGCCGGCCGCGCCCGCGATAGACAACGCCGCCTACCTGTCGACATTTCCGGATGTCCGCGCGGTGACACCGGTCACGATGGCTTCCGCTTCCACGGCAAGCAATACCGCGCCATCGAGCGATCCGATCTTCCGCTCGCTGTTTCAGGCGCCGGGCGAACGCGCGCAGCCTATCTCGCCCACGGTTCGTGAATTGTGGGGCAATTCCTCGTCGCTGACGTCGGTGGCGAGCGCTGATATGGCCACGGCCGCGAGCCCGGCATCGGGGCAAACGCCCGACGTCCGCGCTCCGCAGCCCCTCGACCTCTTCAGCGATCGCAGCGGCACGTTCAGTTAGACGGTTCGCCCGCGCTGGCGCCGGCCGGCCTCGCGCCCTTAACAAAACGTCAATAAAACCAGCCGTTTATGGTGAACGCTTTGTTAAGCGTCGTGGTTTATTTTGTGTGTTGTGGCACCGCGTCACGGTGTCGTTTCAGGTTGCGTAAGCCGGCAGGACCATGATCGTTCGGCAGTTCATAAGTTGGATACGGACCGCTCCGGCAGGCGAGCGGGCAGAGGCAACACGGGCGCTGGCCCGGGCCTGGTTGATTTCCGATCTCACCGAAGAGGATCGCGCCGCCGCCGAGGGCGCGCTGTTGATGCAGCTCGACGACGCTTCGCCGCTGGTGCGCCAGGCGATGGCCGAAGTGTTCGCCCGCAGCACCGAGGCGCCCGCGGCCATCGTGCAGGCGCTGTCGCTCGACCAGCCGTCGGTGGCGCTACCGGTGCTGGAATTTTCCCCGCTGCTGATCGACGCCGATCTCGTCGACATCGTCGCCACCGGTAATGACGAAATGCAATGCGCCATCGCCCGCCGCATCAATCTGCCGGCCTCGGTTTGCGCCGCGATCGCCGAAGTCGGCAGCGCCGCGGCGGCGCTCGAGCTGATCGAAAATGCCTATGCCGAGCTTGCGCCGTTTTCGTGGGATCGCATTGTCGAGCGGCACGGACATCTCGCCGCGATCCGGGAATCGATGCTGGTGCTGGAGGACCTTCCGGCTGCCACGCGGGTCGCGCTGGTCGCAAAACTATCGGATACGCTGGCGCAATTCGTGGTCGCCCGCAACTGGCTGAGCGAAGATCGCGCCGGCCGCATCGCCAGCGAGGCGCGCGAGCGCTCGACCGTCAATATCGCCGCGCGCTCGCGCGGAGACGACATGCGGGGCCTGGTGCTGCATCTGCGCGCCACCGGCCAGCTCACCGCCGGCCTGATCCTGCGCGCGTTGTTGTCGGGCAATCTCGAACTATTCGATCATGCGCTGTCGGAATTGTCCGGCCTGCCGCTGGCCCGCGTTTCCGCGCTGCTGCACGACCGCGGCGGCGCCAGTCTGGAGGCGCTGCTGCGGCGCGCCGGACTGCCGGCATCGACCTTCGCCGCGTTCCGCGTGGCGCTCGAAGTCTGCCATGAGACCGGATTTGTCGACACGCTCGGCGGCGCCGCCAGATTGCGGCGCCGCATGGTTGAACGCGTGCTGACGCATTGCGAGACCGACCCGTCGGCCGCCGAGCCGCTCCTGATCCTGCTGCGGCGCTTTGCGACCGAGTCGGCGCGGGAGGAAGCCCGCCTGTTCTGCGACGAGCTCTTGGCCGAGGACGCCGTTGCGCTGATCCCGGATGAGCTGATCGCGGCGTAAATACTTCATCGGACCAAGATCTGTCCGTCGTCCCTGTGAAAGCACTGCTTTCGCAGCGACGACGATAATTGAGAGAAAGCGAAGCCGCCTCAATCGGCGGGCGCGAGGCTCGGGGCAAGGATGGCTTCGAGATGCTCGGGCCGGTCGCGATTGGCCTGCATGAGAAACTCGTCGGCGACGCCGCGTAATTGCCGGCTCAACATGGTCGCCATCGCCACGGTGTCGAGCTTGGTGCGCTCGCGCACGATCGCCTGGATGGCGTTGATATGGTGGGCGATGAGGTTGGACGGCACGTCGGCGAGTTCGGGCGCGTGCTCGATGATCCGGCAGAGGCTCTCGGCGGCGGCGCCGGCAGAAGGGTAGCCGAAGGTGGCGGCGTCGCCCTTGATGTCATGGGCGGCACGAAACAGCTCTTCGCAATTTTTGTCCGTAAAGCCGCTCTTGAGAACGGCGGCGTGCGCGGCCGAGAGTCGGTCGGCCTCGACCGTCATCCAGTTCTTGAACTCGCCCGACAGGCCGGCAAGCGCCTTTTCCGCGCGCTCGACGGGATCGTCGAGATCCTTTTCCTCGACACGCCGGAGCACCTTTCGCAGCGGATTCGGCTGCGTGATCACGTGGTGGTCGGCGAAGGCCTTCACCTCGATATCGCGTTTTTCGTTCGCCATGATGGTTTCCTTGCTCGCCGGCGCTAGACGGTGGAGCGGGCCTTGTCGAGCAGTGACGGCTGCTGCAGCACTTCCACCTCGCCACCGACGCGGCGCTCGGGACCGATATAGGCGGTGCTGGTGTTGCGCCGGCGGTCCGGGCCGAAATAGGTCTTGGTCTTGATGAACGGGCGCGGGTTGGCGACGACGTTCAGGATGCGCTGATAAAGCCCCTTGGCCGAAATCGGCTTGGCGAGGAATTCGGTCACGCCGGCGTCGCGCGCCACCGTGACGCGACGCTTCTCGGAATGGCCCGTCAGCATGATGATGGGAGCGAACGGATTGCCCTTCGATTCCGGCTGCCGGATCATCTGCGCCAGCTCGAGGCCGTCGAAAATCGGCATCGACCAGTCGGTGATGACGATATCCGGCACGTAATGGCTGTACATTTCGAGCGCGGTCGCGCCGTCTTCGGCTTCATAGACCTCGCGGGCGCCGAACGAGTGCAACAGCGTGCGCAGAATGCGGCGCATATGCGGATTGTCGTCGCACACTAGAAATCGCAGCTTGTTGAAATCGATGCGAAACATGACGGGGCCCTGGGCGGCGTACCGGTGACGACGGTATACCCGGCGTTAACCATACCGCGGCGCCGGTTAAGGAATGGTTGCGGCGAGGCCCGGGAGCAGGGTGGAAATCGGGGGCTAAACCCCGAATTGTTCGCTCAAAATACGCTCTTCCAGGCTGTGACCGGGGTCGAACAGCATCCGCATCGCAATGGTCTTGTCGGACAGCACCTCGACGCGGCAGACATCGCGCGCCTCGTCGTGATCGGCCACCGCCGCCACCGGGCGTTTGTCGCTTTCGAGCACCTCGATCACCACGAAGGCGGTGTTGGGGAGCAGCGCACCGCGCCAGCGGCGAGGGCGGAACGGGCTGATCGGGGTCAGCGCCAAAAGCGGCGCATTGATCGGGATGATCGGCCCCTGCACCGAAAGATTATAGGCGGTCGACCCCGCGGGCGTCGCCACCAGGACGCCATCGGCGGCCAGTTCGGCCATGCGTTCGCGCTCGTCGATCAGGATCCGCAAGCGCGCCGCCTGATGGGTCTGGCGGAACAGCGCGACTTCGTTGATGGCATGATGAATATGCACCACGCCGCGCACGTCGGTGGCGCGCATCAGAAGCGGATGAATCACGGATTCTTTTGCGGCCGCGAGCCGGGCGTGCAAATCGTGGGTCGAAAATTCGTTCATCAGAAAGCCGACGGTGCCGCGATGCATGCCGTAGATCGGCTTGCCCGTACGCATCTGCTGATGCAGCGTCTGCAGCATCAGGCCGTCGCCACCGAGCGCCACCACCACGTCGGCCTCGGCGGGATCCCAATTGCCGTAGAGCTCGACCAGCTGATTCAGCGCCGCTTGCGCTTCGGCACCAGCACTCGCGACGAAGGCGATCCGATCATATCGCTTGGGGCTGTTCATGGGATCGCGGGGCTCATACTGGCGCTGATGGGGGCGGGGTTTCCGCGGAAGGTCGTCTATACGACCTTGGCTGTCCTTGTCGAGATCGGCCAGCCGTTCTCTGGCATGTCACCGGATCGTGCGATGAGCTTGACGGCAAAGCCGGCTATGTCTGGCGCTTGCCGACAATGCCAGACTGTCGCAGTTTTGAACGATAAACCTACCTCAATCCGATGAATCTCGGTGCGTATGGTGAACGCGGCCGTTTCGGAGAGATCGCGGGAAGCAGGGACAGGATCACATATGGCCATTCGTCTTGCCGCGCCGCGTCATACAGGCTTTGCCGCAGCGCTGCTTGCCTTCGCCATGCTTGCGGCGGCGCGTGCCGAGGATGCACCGCCGCCCCAGGAGCATCCCGCAGCGGCTTCCTCGGGCCAGAAATCCGACACAGGCCACGTTGGCGCTCCGGCTTCGCCGCCGGCCGCCGAGCAACACAAATTGCCGCCGGATTCCACGACCAAGCAGACGCTGGCGCTTCCCGGGCGCACGCTCGCCTTTACCGCGACCGCGGGCTCGATCCGCCTGTTCGACGGCAAGGGCGAACCGCAGGCCGATATCGCCTATACCGCCTATCAGCTGGACGGCGCCGATCCGGCGACGCGTCCGGTGACCTTCCTGTTCAACGGCGGGCCGGGGGCCGCCTCCGCCTATCTGCAACTCGGCGCCGCCGGGCCGTGGCGGCTGGCGATCGACGGCGATGCGGCAATTCCCTCGGCGTCGCCGGATCTCCAGCCCAACGCCGAGACCTGGCTCGATTTCACCGATCTCGTCTTCATCGATCCCGTGGGTACCGGCTATAGCCGCTTCGTCGCGACCGGCGAAGACGTGCGCAAGAGGTTTTTCTCGATCGATGGTGACGTCACTTCGATCGCGCTGACGATCCGCCGCTGGCTGGAAAAATCCGGCCGCCTGCTGTCGCCCAAATTCGTCGCCGGCGAAAGCTATGGCGGCATCCGCGGCCCGAAGATCGTTCGCAATCTGCAGGTGGATCAAGGCGTAGGCGTAAAGGGCCTGATCCTGGTCTCGCCGGTGCTCGACTTCCGCGAGTTCACGGGCTCGAGCCTGCTGCAATATGTGGCGAGCCTTCCCACCATGGCGGCGGTTGAGCGCGAGACCAAGGGCGCGGTCACCCGCGCCGACATGGCCGATGTGGAAAATTACGCGCGCGGCGATTTCCTGCTCGACCTGGTCAAAGGGCAGGCCGACCCCGTGGCCATCAACCGGCTCGCTGACAAATTCGCGTCACTGACCGGGATCGATCAGGGGGTAAGCCGCAGGCTGGCCGGACGCTTCGACGCGATCGAATTCCGCCGGGAATTCGACCGCAAGAACGGCAAGGTGACGGGACGCTACGATGCATCCGTCAAGGGCATCGATCCGTTTCCGGATTCGAGCTTCTTTCATTTCAACGATCCTTCCGGCGAGGCGCTGCTGGCTCCGCTCACCAGTGCCGCGGTCGACCTCACTACGCGCAAGCTCAACTGGCGGCCGGACGGCTCCTACCATCTGCTCAGCGGGGAGGTCGAAAAGGCCTGGGATTTCGGCCACGGCATCAGTCCGCCCGAATCGATATCCGAATTGCGGCAGATCCTCGCGCTCGATCCGAAGCTGAAACTTTTGATCGGACACGGGCTGTTCGATCTGGCCACGCCGTATTTCGGCACCCGGATCGAGCTCGACCAGCTTCCGGCCTTTGCCTCGCCCGATCGGGTCAAGCTCGTGGTCTATCCGGGCGGCCACATGTTCTATTCGCGCGACGCCTCGCGGCAGGCGTTCCGGGCCGAGGCCGAGGCGCTGATGAAGTGAGCAGGACTCAAAACAAAACCGGCGCAACCCGTTTCGTCCGCGCCGGCTGAACCGTTAGAGCGTTTTCGAGCGAAGTGGATGCCGGTTCGCGTGAAGAAAACGCATCAGAACAAGAATCTGGAGCTTCGGTTCTGATTCAATCAGAACCGAAGCTCTAGTGACAGAACTCAGTAGACGAGGCCGGTGCCCGGCGGCTTTCCAAGCGCGGCGGCGAGCGAGCGGTATTCCTCGCTGTTGGTGCCGGCGAGCGCGGCGATCTTGCTCAGGTGATATTGCGCCTGGTCGCGGTTGCCCTGTTCGACCTGCCACAGCCCGTAATACTGCCAGGTCTTGACGTGGTTGGGGTCGGACTTGAGCGCGCGCTCGTACCAGATCTGCGAGACCTTGTAGTCGCCGAGCTTGCGGTAGGAGTAGCCGATCAGGGTGGCGACGGAGGCGTTGTCGTCGTGGCCGAGCGCCTTCAACTGCTCGATCGCGGCAGCGTAATCGTTGCGATCGTACACCGTGGTGTAGGCCGTGTGATAGGCGGCAACGAAACGGCCGTCCTCGATGCTGGAGCTTCTGTCCTTCTTTCCCTTCTTGGTGCCCGACGACGCCGGAGGCGAGGGACTTTCATCGCCCGAAGCGTGGGCAGGGGTGAGCAGGGGCACCACGATCAGCGCCATCGCGAACATTGCCAGCGTCAAAAGCCTGATTGCGAATTTGTTCATTCGTCGCTCCCGATTTTCAGTGAGGTGATACTGCACCCAAGCCTTGAGACTTGAACACTCGGACGATCAAAACATTCCCGAGCCAGAAGGCTTTAGTTGGGCCAGTTCCGTTTGGGTCATTTCCGCCCGCGTCCGACGGATCCCGCGCGCGGCACGGCGGACCGAACATGACAATTATGTCATCCAGATGAACGAAGTCCATCGCAGCGCTTCAGCATGGGTTCAGCGCGGGACCTCTAAGGTCACAACCATGATCGACGAGCCCGGCCATTCGACCGGCCACTTGTGATCCCTTTAAAAGAGGAGACGACCATGTTGAAGACCATTTCCGCAGCGTTGCTCGCAGTTTCCGTTCTCGCCGCGCCCGCGCTCGCCGCCGGCCAGGCCACCAGCCACGCCACCAAAACGGCGCCGGTCATCAAGGCCGAACAGGTCAAGCAGACCAAGCCGAACGCGCTGAACGCCAATGCCAGGATGGGCCGCCATCATGTCCGGCATGCAAGCTATCATCGCTCCCACCACAAGCATATCGGCGCGCTGAAGACGCACAAGTTCTCGAAGGTTTCGACCAAGCACATCACGCCCGCCACCACCAAGCGCGGCTAACAACTGATCCGCGGGGGGTGGCTCGTCCACATTGCCCCCGCTGCTCCCGGCAGATATCAGGTCCGGCCCGCGCCATTGCGTCCCCAATGGCGTCGGGCCGGAATTGAGTCGTGCACGGGGACGCTGATCGAAATGCGGATTCCCTTTGAGGCGCGGAAGGTTTAGAACCGGGCTCCGTCCGGAACCGCCTGGGCGCCGGATCTTCGAACGGGTTTGAACTTGGGAATATCAGCAAAGTGTGCGGCCATCCTGCTGCTGCCGGTCGTGCTTGCGGCTTGTGCCGGGGGCGAGGACCGGGAAGCCGCCTTCAATATCGATAACGGCACCGGTGCCGACCAGCCTTTTCCCAATAATTACCGCACCGAATTGCTGGCCTTCATGAAGACCTATCTCAACAATCCCGCCGGCGTGCACGATGCCGTCATGGCCGAACCGGTGCAGCGTACCGTCGGCGGCCGGCTGCGTTATGTAAGTTGCCTGCGTTTTTCTGCGCGCGAAGGCGACGGCACCTACCGCCAACCACGCGAACGCGCCATTCTTTATGTCAACGGCCGGCTCGACCGCGTGGCCGAGAACGCCAGCGAAGTTTGCGCCGGCGCGGTGTACGCGCCGTTTCCGGAACTGGAAAAGCTGACGCGCTAGCGCCGGCCCGATGCGCCATCACAGTTTCGTAATCGCACGAGTTTTCGCAATCGAACGCGTCTGATCACGCGTAATCGATTTGCCGCCGTAATCGCGCACTAGCTTTTATGACGCTATCATAACGCTGCGATTCGCACAGCGTGACAGAGAGGTTACGGCACGAACATTGCTTGAGATGACAGCGGGGTAGGCTTTGACATTCAGGAGCGTGGCACATGAAGCGCATCGTGTTTGGTCTGATCCTAAGTCTGGTGGTTGCTTGCCTTGTCGGCAGCGTAAGAGCGCGCGACCTTGATGGTCGCTACGCTAATTCACCGCTCAAACCTTGGTTCGATCATCTCGCGAGCGGTAAGGGATTGTGTTGCTCGATGGCGGATGGCGAGAGCGTCGCGGATCCCGATTGGGAATCCAAGGACGGTCACTATCGTGTTCGCCTGGAGAATAACTGGATCGATGTTCCCGACGACGCCTTGATCACCGAACCGAACCGCGCGGGACGCACGATGGTCTGGCCGATACGGTTCGACAATCAGATCTCGATCCGGTGCTTCATGCCGGGCAGCATGACCTAGCAGGCGCGGGCGTCCGTCGACAATAACTGGTCCGTCCTTAAACGGCGGACCGCCTTTGCTGCTGTCCGCCCGATCAGTGGTCTTCCGTCAGAATGAAGACCGCGCCGGTCAGGGTCGCGCCGATCCCGAATGTCAGTACGATGGTGCCGACACATACGGCGATCGCCTGCCTTCCGCCGTGCGCGATCAGCGTCGCAATGCCCGCCGGATCGACGAGGACCCGCGTGATGGCGAAGGCGAGGCCTATCGCCAAGCCCATGGCCGTTTGACTGACCAACCTGGCAGCGCCCGACGGGCTATCCAATCCCGGCCGCTTATTCGTGTGCATCGACGCCTCCGGCGGCTTCCGCCACGAAAAACGCCTCAACCAATGCCCGGTTCCCCCTGCGGCTGGCCCACGATCGCAGCGCGGGTGAACCGCGGCCGAAGACGGCTTTCAGGTGGCATTCAGCTGCCCCTAGCGATACTGGCGAACATTTCCTGCCGGAGTTGAGCCGTGAGCAATCTGCTGTTCTTTCGCCGTTCGCTTGCCACCCGTCACGCCGCGGTCGAGACGATGCGCCAGGCACGCGCGATGCCGCCGGGTCCGGAACGCCGCGCCACGCAAAGGTTCGCCCGCGCGCTGAGCGATCTGGCAAAAACCGAAGCGTGGCTGGAAGGACAAATGCCGGGGCAGCGCGCCTTCGCTTGCGAGCGCGACCAGCCGGGCCGTGCCTTTGGTTCCCGAGGCTGAACGGAAACATATCGCTGGCGCCTGGCGGGGCGCCGCCTGGGCCGGAACCGCGATCACTTTTTGGCGAGACTTGAACCGCGAGGCAGGCGGCGCAGACGGAACCATATCCTCAAAACCGCTTGTCTTTCGGCAAAAATCGTTCGCGATGGAACAAAGGGCCGATGTTGCCGCGCCGTCACAGATGCGAACCATCACAGCTCCGGCACCGCCGCGAAGCAACCAAATTGACGCCACGTTGTTTGCATTGATCTCGCAACGACAATAACGGGGATCCAGGATGAGGAAATTTCTGCTCGGCGGAGCTGCTCTTGTCGCATTCGCGGCTCCCGCGTTGGCGGCAGACATACCCGCGCGCACCTATACCAAGGCTCCGGTCTATACGGCGCCGCAGGTCGTCTATAACTGGACGGGTTTCTATATCGGCGGCCACCTCGGCGGCGCCTTCGCGGGCAACAACAGCCTGGAGGGCAGCGGCGGCCGGTTCCTGGGCGGCGTCCAGGGCGGCGTAGATTACCAGTTCGCCACCAACTGGGTTATCGGCGCGGAAGCCCAGTACAGCTGGCTTACCAATAACAACAATGGCGTGCTCTTCCCGGGCAATACTCTGGTGACTACGAACAACAACCAGCTCGGCTCGGTGACCGGCCGGCTCGGCTACACCTGGGGCCCGGCGCTGCTCTACGCGAAGGGTGGCTATGCCTGGCGGGATAATCCCAATCTCGGGGTCAGCGTCGGCGGCGTGCCGGCGACCTTTACCACCAGTGGAAATCACAAGGATGGCTACACCGTCGGTGGCGGTCTCGAATACATGTTCGCGCCGAACTGGTCGGCCAAGGCCGAGTACCAGTATTACAATTTCGGCAACACTACCTTCGCCGGCGGACCCGCCCCGATCGTCGGCGCGCGTTTCCGGGACGACGAGCATACCGTCAAGGTCGGCATCAACTATCGCTTCGGCTGGGGCGGCCCGAGCGTTCCGCACTACTGACGCGGTTCCCGGTACGCACGATACGGTTAGGCCCGCCTCGCGCCGGCCTTTTTGTTTTGCCGACCCTTTTGTTTTGCCGACTTGGGCTCGCGACGCGCTTTGCGTAATCGAAAAATAATTTTTACCGCCTACGGAACTTGCGCCCGTAATCGGCTATTATGGGGCCGCCGGTTAGTGGACATTGAATATGCGTGCTTTGTTTTCAGTATTGGTCCTGTCCGCGCTTACCCTTCCATGTGTTGCCCAAAACGTCCTGAAATCCGAGCCACTCGTGCTGGCACCCTATGAGATCGCCTATGTGCAGGATGCGTCCTGTCCTGCCGGCAAGGTGCTCAAGGTCACCGGTGCGATCAGGGGCCTTCATCGCAAGAAGGCCTGTGTGACGCTCGCTTCCGATCAGGCGTCGCTTGAAGCGGCGACACCCTAGGTCGAGCGCAGGCCCTCAATGGGTTCGTCCCGGCGAATGCCGGACCCCCGGGGCGAGTGACGTTGTCCCTCCAGATGTTGCCCTTCACGGAGTGAGCTGGATTTCCTGCTCCTCGTCGCGCTCGGCGTTGGCCTGGTTCTTGACCGGGTCTTCCTGGGGATCCGGCCGGCAGGGTCTGATCTCGTAATCATTGTCCAACACCGGCCGGGGCGCCGGTTTGTCGTCTTCGGACGAGACGTCGACCACGAGCCCGCTCTTCCGGGCGTGCTTCCAGACGTCCGCCTCGGTCGGGTAGGCCTTGCTCAATTTGGCGTCATTGCTGAACAGCGCGTAGGGCATCGGATCTCTCCGCGAAAGCACCCTCTTAACGCGTCGGGTAAAGCGGGGTTTCAACCCGGCGGCGGCCGGTTCACGCGCAAGTGAGGGCCTCGTCGCGCCTTCGTGTGAAGACTGCCCGGGGAAAACGCCTCAAAAAGGACGACAAAGCCGCCGTTTTCGGGCGGTTTGGTCCCAAGCCCCTGAGTCGTAAACGAGTCCTGAATCCGGCGAAAAATAATCCGCGAGACTCCCCGGCTAGAATCGCCGGATGTTTTGGCGTCATGGCAACGTCCTTCAAAACATCGGGCGAGCGAGTGCATGTGGTGCTGACCGTGGCGCTGCTGGCGGCGTGCGCGGCCAATTTGATGCTGGTGTGCACCTGGCTCTAGCGCATGATCCGCCACAGCCTGCCGCCGGCAGCAACGCTGTCGTTGAGCCGGATCGGCCGGGGAGTCCTGCGGTCTGGCGCCAGGATTGCGCGCTCGAGGCACAGGGCCGATTGACGCCGAGCCCGTTCCCTTCATCATGCGAGACAAAAGCGCGAAAGCGGCCGCCGGGAGCGGTGCCTTCGCCGATGTTGCAGGGGAGGCCTCCAGATGATCGAGACGCTGCCGCAGCGGGTCAATGGCGATGAGGCGCTGGTCAGGCGCGGGCGCTTTCTGACGACGACGTTCTTGCTCGAAGTTGGCCCGACCGCCTGGCTGATCTCGATCTTCGAGGGCCGGGTGGTGTCGGTGGCCCGCGGACCGTTCGTGATGCCCTCATCCTGCTTCGCGCTGCGCGCCCCGGAAGACGAATGGCAGAAATTCTGGAGCGACAGGCCGCCGCCCGGCTCGAACGACCTGATGGCGCTGATCAAGCGCCGCGTGCTCAAGGCGGAAGGCGATCTTCAGGTCTTCATGGCCAATCTTCGTTACTTCAAGGAAGCGCTGGCCAAGCTGCGCTCCGAGGGGGCCACGGATGGGGTAAAGCCATGACCGCGGCATTCGAGCCGATCATCGGCCGCTACTTCCAGCTCGATCTGTTCGGCCGCAAGCACCGGATCTATGTCGAGCAAGCCGGCGAGGGCACGCCACTGTTGTGCCTCCACACCGCGGGCGCCGACGGGCGCCAGTACCGCGCGCTGATGAACGACGAGCGCATTACGCGCGGCCATCGCGTCATCGCCTTCGATATGCCCTGGCACGGCAAATCGTCGCCGCCTTCCGGCTGGCACAACGAGGAGTACCAGCTCACCTCGGCGCAATACACCACGATGATCCTGGAGATCATGACCGCGCTCGAACTCGACCGGCCGATCCTGATCGGCTGTTCGATCGGCGGGCGCATCGCGCTACATCTGGCGCTCGAACACCCCGAACGCTTCCGCGCGATCATCGGCCTGCAGGCCGGCCCGCATGTCGATCCCTATTACGATTTGAATTTCCTGCACCGCCCAGATGTCCATGGCGGCGAGGTCGCCGCCGCTATCGTCTCCGGACTGGTCGGGCCCGACGCACCCGATCGCGATCGCTGGGAAACGCTGTGGCACTACATGCAGGGCGGCCCCGGTGTCTTCAAGGGCGACCTGTATTTCTACAAGCTCGACGGCGACATCCGCGGCCGCGTCGCGCGGATCGACACGCGCCGCTGCCCGCTGTTTCTGTTGTCCGGCGAATACGATTACTCCTGCACGCCGGAGGAAACGCTCGCCGTCGCCAAGAGCGTGCCGGGCTCCGAGGTGGCCATCATGAAAGGCCTCGGCCATTTCCCGATGAGCGAGAACCCGGCGGAGTTTTTTAAATACCTGCTGCCGGTGCTGGAGAAGATTGGGGCAATGGAATCGTCGGTTGCTGCAAGGTAGCGGGCGGGAGCTTGAAGCGTCGCCGCGATTTTCGGGCAATCCCGATCTAGCCGAGTACGCTGACCGCCCGGGTCACGAGATACCAAGATAGCCGCCCGAGAAACCAGAGCCATCCGCCCATGGCAACGATCGCCACCACAGCATAAAGCGATAACACGGCGCGATCTTGAAGCAGGGATAGAGAACCGCTCTGATTCCGGATCCGTTGGTCGTTGCTCTGTTTCATACTCGCATAGGTCATCAATCGTTGCCTTGGCGTATAAGCTCGTTCGGGGCGCTTGTTGTTAATTCAGGACGGTTTTCTGCTTGTTCTTGCGTTTAACCTAACTGGTCAACCTTACCGCCTGCGCCGCAATAGAACTGTGAAATTGATCACACAAGCCGAAAAGTCCGGGCGGCTTGCTCCTTACTCCACAGGGAGTGAAGCACCCGCGTATGACTGTGTTTTGACACCTGACGCGTCACGCTCGTTTTTTGGATCATGACCGCGAGCCCGATCGTCAACATCACCACCGTTTGCACGGGTCGACACCGGATTTAATGGTAGTGGGAGGAGCCGGTAGGTGAAATATCCACTAGGATGCCGTTTCCTGAGCTCGGGGGTCGGACATGAAGCGACGCGAGTTCATCGCGTTCCTCGGCAGCGCGGCGGCAATCCGACCGCTCGGCGCGCGTGCAGAGCGCCCGCCGGAGCGCATCCTCTATTTCACCTATTCGGCCGGCTACCGGCATGACGTCATACCGCTTTCCAGGGCAATCCTGACACAGCTTGGAAGCAATTCCGGTGTGTTTGAAGCCACCTCAACGGAAGACACGTCTGAATTTTCGACCGAAAACCTCAAGCGCTACGCCGCCGTGATGTTCTACACAACCGGAGAACTTCCGTTGAGCGGCGCTCAAAAGACAGCTCTACTCGACTTTGTGCGCTCCGGCCGTGGGTTCCTCGGTGTTCATTCGGCCACCGACACGTTCTACACTTGGCCAGACTATCTTGATCTGGTCGGGGGTTACTTTAACGGTCATCCTTGGCATCAGGCCGTGACAATCGAGGTGGTCGATCCCGCCGATCCACTGGTGGCGTTTCTCGGGAATGTTTTGCAAATCGAGGACGAAATATACCAGATCAGCGACTTCGATTATCGCGGATCACACGTACTGCTGCGCCTCGACCAAAGCTCGGTGGACCTTAGCAAAGCAGGTGTGCATCAACGATTCTATGGTTGGCCTCTCGCCTGGACCCGATCTTACGGTCAGGGGCGGGTATTCTATACGGCGCTTGGCCACGAAGCGTCAGTCTGGCAGGACCCCCGTTACCAGCGAATCCTCATGAACGCTATCCTCTGGTCCATGCGAAGGTCGCCCTAGGAGTCGAAGCACCTTAAATACAGACGTTATTCAGCGAATGTGGATTGCTCGACGGCGCAAGATTTTCGCGCTGATCCAGACCCGGGCGTTAGACGGAAAACCATCGGTTGATCCAAGGTCCGTTATTGGAAAGCGGACATCCGCCGACGCCGCTAAAATTATGGTGGACAGAACGTTGTGCGTTCACGCGGCCTGTGACAGAAGCTGGGATGTCGCCCCAAGTAACCTCACGACGCAGTCTTAGGATCGAAACTTCGTGCGGCGGGACTGCAAAATCCAGCAGGCCGTTGATTTTGTGGTGCCGGTTGAGAGGATTGAACTCCCGACCTTCGGTTTACAAAACCGCTGCTCTACCGCTGAGCTAAACCGGCGAAATGAAGGGATCAGGGACGGTCGAAATCGAAGCCTGCGATTCCGCTGATCTGGCGGCCGGTCAAATACCAGACTTGCCCGCAAAGGGCCAGAACCTCCGAAGGGAAGGGGCGGGCTGCCCGCCGGGCAGGCATGAAAAAGCGGCCTCGCAGCCGCCTTTTTCGTTTCCGTTACGGGATGGCCTACTGGCAGGGATGCTGGCGCTCGGGCCCTTCCGATTCAGGCCCGAATTTTGCTCGGACACGGTCGCCGGCGGGTATACCGTCGCTGTGCTTGCGGCGACGGGAAATGAGAGAGCAGGGGACAGATGTTCGGAATTCTGGGGTTGGGTTTTCTGCTCGGCATGCAGCACGCGCTCGAGGCCGATCATGTCGCGGCGGTGTCCTCGATCGCCGCGCGCCGCACCGACGTGGGCGATATCGTCAAGCACGGGCTGACCTGGGGTCTCGGCCATACTCTGACCCTGTTCGTCTTTGCCGGCGTGGCCCTGCTGCTCGGTCACGCGATCCCCGCGCATTTCGCGCGGCCACTCGAGACTGCCGTCGGAATCATGCTGGTCGGCCTAGGCGCGCATGTGCTGTGGCGGCTGTGGCGCGACCGCGTGCACTTCCACGCCCACGGTCACGGCGACGGTACGGTGCATCTCCACGCCCACAGCCATGCCGGCGAAACCTTGCCGCACGCCCGCGCGCCCCACACCCATGCGCACGGCTTTCGGTGGCGCACGCTGCTGGTGGGGCTGATGCATGGAATGGCGGGCTCGGCGGCGCTGCTGATGCTCGCGGTCTCGCAGGCTTCGAGCGCGGTGGCCGGGCTCGGTTACGTCGCGCTTTTCGGGATCGGCTCGATGGTCGGGATGGGCGCGCTGTCGGCGCTGATCGCGGTGCCGCTCGCGGTCTCGGCGCGCTGGCTGACATGGGCCAATAGCGGCCTGCAAGGCGCCGTCGGCCTGATCACGATGGCAATCGGCCTCAGCACCATCGTCGCGACGGTGTTTGCGCAGAGCTGAAAGGCGGCGCGCTCCTTAAAATTTCCTGATCGCGTTCATCGGCAATTGAGCGGGCGTAAACCCTTGTGCGTTAGGCTTACTGGGATTTTGGCCCGGGGCCTTAACCCTTGGGCTCGGGCATTCGGTTAGGTTGTCCGCAGCAATTGGGACCCGCAAACAATGCGTACTGGGCTGGCGCTGGCCATCTTGATCGGAACCACCGCCGCGGCGCTGGCCGAGGGCGGGCCCGTCCTGGTCATTCCCGGCCGTCCCGGCGTTCCCATCGTCATTAACGGCGTCGACGCATCCTATGCGGTCATCGAGGGCGATTGGGGCCTCGGCAAGGGTTGGCACGTGACGCCCACGGTCTATGGCGGCCGTTATTACGACCCCACGCCGAACGTCGGTCATTATTATCCGAGCGCCGGGCAGCAGCCGGGCTACGGGCGCCTCGAAATCGAACCCCCCGCCAACCGCAAGCTGCCGCAGCCCGCCGAGAGCTATCATGACTCGTGGTCGGCGCAATCCAGCCCGCCGCGGCCGCAGCCCGAGGTCCCCCTTTATCCGCCGCCGGTCCTCCTCGCGCCGCAAGACGACAGCGGCAGCCTGCTGCAGGCTCCGGCCGGGCCGCCGAAGGATTTTGAGCACGTAAAGCCCCCGAAGCTTCCGCACTAAACCCACCGACAAAAATTGCGTCCACAGGAGAGAGTAATGCGTCAGACGATTTCAGGATTGGTAGCGGCATTTGCCGTGATGACCGCGGGTGCCGCGCCCGCGATGGCGTGCGGAGGCGGACTGTTCCAGGGTTGCTCGCCGTGCCGACAGGCTTACGTCGAGCCGTGCGCGCAGCCCCAATTCTACCAGCCTCAGGTCTATGTGGCCCCGGCGCCGGTCTATTCCGGCTGCAACACGGGCTGCGGCGGCTGGGGCTATGGCGGATGGGGCTATGAGAGGCTGGCCGATCCGGTGCAGCAGTATCATGCCGCCCCGATGCCCCATCAATATTACTACGTCAACCAGGGTCCGACCTTTACCGGTCCCGGCGCCTTCGCGCCTTATCCGACCTATGAGGAAGCCGGCATCGACGGCCACCCGGTGTACCGCTACCACACCCATCACCACTATAGCGGCTGGCACTACGGCTACGCGCATCACAGCATGCCGCATCATTACGGCGATCGCCACGTGCGCCGCTACGACTGATTCTCAGCACCGCAAGACGTCAACGCCCGTTCGCATCCCGCGAGCGGGCGTCGGCATTTTCTTCATAGCGTTTTCGAGCGGACGCTCTAGATTCTTATTTTGACGCGTTTCTTCACGCGAACCGGTGTCTACTTCGCTCGAAAACGCTCTACCCCATCAGGCCGAGCCGGCTGGCGCCGATATAGAGCGCCAGCACCGCGGCGTTGGAGACGTTGAGGCTCTTGATTTCGCCGGGCATGTCGAGCCGCGCCACCACGCTGCAGGTTTCGCGCGTCAACTGCCGCAGACCCTTGCCCTCGGCGCCGAGCACCAGCGCCAAGGGCTGCCGCAGCGCCACGCTGCCGAGATTTTCGCTGCCCTGACTGTCGAGCCCCACGGTCAAAAATCCCTGGTCGTTCATTTCGGTGAGAGCGCGCGCGAGGTTCTGAACCGTGACCAGTGGCACCATCTCCAGCGCCCCGGAGGCGGATTTCGCCAGCACCCCGGTGGCCTCCGGCGAGTGGCGCGCGGTGGTGACGATGGCCTTGACCGCGAACGCCGCTGCCGAGCGCATGATCGCGCCGACGTTGTGCGGATCGGTGATCTGGTCGAGCACCAGCACGATGCCCTCTGCCGGCAGCGCATCGATGTCAGGCGAGGGCAGGGGATCGGCTTCCGCCAATAGCCCCTGATGCACCGCGTCCGGGCCGAGCCGCTGGTCGATCAGGGCCGGCCGCACGATTTCCGGCGTCAGCGGAAGCGCGATGTCCTCCTCCGCCAGCCGCCGCACGGCGTTTTCGGTCAGCAACAATTTCCGGATATGGCGCTGCGGATTGGCCAGCGCCGCCGCCACCGTATGCCAGCCGTACAGAATCACCGGGCCATCGGGGCTTGCCTCGCGGCCGCGCCAGGCCGGCCGCCGGCCGGATTCGCGTCCCCCCGCGGGCCCTTTGCCGCCGCCGCGCCTAAAATGCTGCTTTCGTTCGCGATTGCTCATGGCAAGCTTCTGTCACGGGTTCCGAATAATGGCAATTTCGGCCCCGCGTGGCCCGTTTTAGCGGTCCGCCTTGGTTGACTTTGAAGGGCTGGTTCGCCCATAAACGCGCCGACCGGCCGCCCGTTATCGGGCCTCAGGTTTCAGCGTCATCCATGGCCCTTGTTGCCGCCATTTCGGCGGGTGGGCCCGCGACGCTGTTGTGAGGGGAAGTGTCCCGAGTGGCAAAGGGAGCTGACTGTAAATCAGCCGCCTCATGGCTTCGAAGGTTCGAGTCCTTCCTTCCCCACCAGCCTTCGCGAGCGAGGCTGCCGCGCCGGAGCCCACAGGGCGAAGGCGGGCCGCGGACGCGAGCTTCGGCTCGGCATGCCATCCTGCTTCGCACTACGCGCGGCGCCACTGAATTAGCCCCCGCCCCGAACCTAGCCCGCCTTATCATCCCTCCGCCGCGGCCTCCGTCTCCTGGAAAGGCAGCCCGGGCAGATACAGTGATACCGGACGGATCTCGTAGACCGCGCTCGGATTGGCGCGGCGCAGGTCGCGCGCGGCCTCGATGGCGGCGTCTTCGCTGGCGAAGTCCACGACATAGAAGCCCAGCAATTGTTCCTTGGTCTCGGCGAACGGGCCGTCGATCATCACCCCGGCGCCCGGGCCCCGCAGGGTGCGGGCCCTCTTTGTCGCGCCCAGACGCGCCGCAGGCCCGAGGCGGCCCTTCTCGTTCACCCGGCCATGGGCGCGCTGCAGATCGGCCATCAGCGCCGCGTCCTCCTCCGGCGTCCAGGACATGACGTGGGCTTCCACATGATAGGCGAGGATGGCGTAAAGCATCGGTACCTCATTGCGTTGGGAGCGGTTTTTCACCCGAAGGTTACCCTAAAGGACGTTTTATCCGAGCCGATCCCGACATTTCGGCGCTTTTTGAGCAGTCCGGGCGGCCGGCGGGGCTGCCATCCCCAAACGCGGCTTGTGCAGCGCAGCATGGCCGGTAAAACAGGCGGATACCACGAGGTGCACTTGCGTGACTGACATCAATGCCGACGTCTGGGTTTCATCGAACCACCGCCCGATGGGCTTTCCCGAATTCGTCGTCATCATTGCCTCGATCATGGCCCTGAACCCCTTGGCCATGGACATGATGCTGCCGGCGCTGCCGAATATCGCCTCGGCCTTCCACATCACCGCCGCCAACCGGCCGCAGGCGGTGCTGTCGACCTTCATGATCGGCTTCGGCGTCGGCCAGTTCGTGATGGGGCCCTTGTCCGACCGCTTCGGGCGGCGCCCGGTCCTGCTCGGCGGCATGGTGCTGTACGTCATTGCCAGCCTGCTCGCGATCGCCGCGCCTTCCTTCGAGACGGTGCTGCTGGCGCGTGCGCTGCAGGGGCTGGGCACCGCGGCCACCCGCGTGATCGCGACCTCCGTCGTGCGGGACTGCTACGCCGGCCGCCGCATGGCCAGCGTGATGTCGCTGACGATGATGGTCTTCATCGCCGTACCCGTCATCGCGCCGTCGTTCGGCCAGGCGGTGATGCTGCTGACGCAATGGCGCGGCATCTTCATCGTGCTGACGCTCTATGGCGTGCTGGCGCTGATCTGGAGCGCGCTGCGGCTGCCGGAGACCCTGCCGGTGTCCGAGCGCAAGTCGCTCGCGGTGCGCGACGTGCTCGCCGCCTTTCGCCAGACCGTGACCAACCGCCAGACGCTCGGCTATGCGCTGGCGGCCGGCGGGGTGCTCGGCGCGCTGTTCGCTTACGTGTTTTCGTCCCAGCAGGTGTTCACCGGGATCTACCAGCTCGGGCATTATTTTCCGCTTGCGTTCGCGGCCGTTGCGATCGGCATCGCCATCGCCGGCTTTCTCAACGCCCGCATCGTGGGTGGGCTCGGCATGCGCGTGATCTCGCATGGTGGCCTGGTCGGCGCGGTCGCGGTGGCCGGGATCATGCTGGTCGCGGCGAAACTGCAGATGCTGCCGTTGCCGCTGTTCATGATGTTGTCGGCGCTGATGATGTTTGCGTTCGGACTGATGTTCGCCAATTTCACCGCGCTCGCGATGGAGCCCCAGGGCCATATCGCCGGCACGGCCTCATCGCTCTACGGGTCGATCACGACGCTGCTCGGCATCGCTATCGGCGCCGCGATCGGGCAGGACTATAACGGCACGCTGTTGCCGTTTGCGACCGGGTTTTTCCTCTGCACGCTGGGGGCGCTGGCGGTTGTGGTGGTGGTGGAAAAGGGCCGGCTGTTCACGCCGCACCGGATGGTGACGTAGTCACCGCTCCGGCCTCCACGCACATGACGCCGCGATGATTCCGGTTCGCCCGCTTGGCTCGCGCCCCGGAACGACAATGGCAGATGAAACAAAAACGCGGCGGGATTGCTCCCGCCGCGCCATTTCTTGAAACTCG
>Ga0210403_10000739_pt1 | contig 32951 bp, 37 predicted proteins | sample IncBWC19MmetaG_FD_150863 | JGI IMG/M metagenome (GOLD analysis project Ga0210403, IMG submission 150863) | Forest soil microbial communities from Barre Woods Harvard Forest LTER site, Petersham, Massachusetts, United States - Inc-BW-C-19-M | ecosystem: Environmental > Terrestrial > Soil >...
GCAAGCACAAAGAAAATCACAAGGACGCCGCTTATCACTTCATTCTCCACATAATCACCGCGCTGGTCAGCACAACGTTGGCGATCGAAACCGGCAGCAGGAATTTCCAGCCGAAGTCCATCAACTGGTCGTACCGGAAGCGCGGCAAGGTGCCGCGCATCCAGATATAAAAGAACAGCACCGCCCCGACCTTCGCAAAGAACCAGAACGGCCCCTGAATCAGCTCGTTCACGGTTGGAAAAAGGAAGAGCGCGATACCAAGCGCGGTAAAAACCGCGCCCAATCCAGGCAGAATCACGCGCCCCAAAATAGTTTCGTAGCGGGTGCCGTCATAAAATACCCAGAGCCCCAGCGGCACCAGAATGATCGACGGCAGAAAGTGCGTCAGAGACCAGGAGGTAGGGAAGGGAGACAGCCAGCCCCCAAAAAACAAAATCGTGAACAGCGAGGACACGGCAATCATGCTCGTATATTCGCCGATAAAGAACATCGCGAATTTCATCGAAGCGTATTCCGTGTGAAAGCCCGCCACCAGTTCCGATTCCGCTTCCGGCAGGTCGAACGGCACGCGATTCGTCTCCGCGATGGCGGCGATGAAGAAGCAGATGCAGCCGATGATTTGCGTGAAGCCTCCGCCGCCTTTGGTCAGCCCAACGATGTTCCAGCTGAGCAGTCCAAAATCCCCGGCCTGCTTCTCAACGATATGTTTCAGGCTCAAATCCCCAGCGATCAGCAGCACGCCCACCACCGACAACGTGAGGGCCAATTCATAGCTGATCATCTGCGCCGAACTGCGCAGGCCGCCGAGCAGCGAATACTTGTTGTTGGATCCCCACCCGGCCAGCGCGATTCCATAAACGCCCAGCGCGGTGATGGCGAAAAGCACCAGCAGGCTGATGTTCACGTCCGCAATGCCAAAATTCGTGGTGTAGCCGAAAATCGTGATGTCTGGTCCGAAGGGAATCACCGCCAGCGACGTCAGTGCAAGCATCAGCGTCAGGAACGGCGCGAAGAAATATGCCTTCTTGTCCACGCCGATCGGCATCGGGTCTTCCTTCAGGATGAACTTGATGCCATCCGCCAGCGGCTGCAGCAAGCCGTGGGGCCCCACGCGGTGCGGTCCCCAGCGCGCCTGAATGTGCGCGATCACCTTGCGCTCCAGCCAGGTGAGATACGCATCCAGCGTCAGCACGACAAACACGAGGATCGCGACCTTGATGATCGGAACGATCAGGAATCCGTACTTGGCTAGAATTTCGCTCACGGCTTCGCTTCCGCCTCCGGCAAGGTTTGCATCATGGTGCAAAAGCGGCCCAGGGTCCCGCTGGTGAAGAGATTGTCGTTCGCCGGGCGAATCAGCTGCAGCGGCACATCGTACGGCGCATGCCCGTTTTTGGAAAACTCAATCTTTGTGGGTTCCGCGCCGCCCGTCAGCAGGCCCGCGGGTTGCACGTTGTAGCCAGGCACCGCTTTCCTAATTTCTTCGAACACCGCAGCGGGCGTCTTGAAATGAAATGCCTTGCCGAGTCCGGCGCGCTCAAGCTGGTGCGACAGGATACGCAGCAAATCAAAGTCGCTGCGCGCGCCCATCACCTCGGCGGCCTTGTGCAGCAGTTGAATTTCGCCGGCCGTATTTGTGACGCTGCCCTCTTTTTCGTAAGCGGAGGCAGCCGGGAACACGATGTCGGCCAACTTCGCAGTTTCTGTCAAAAACAGTTCGTGAACGATCAGAAGCCCAAGATTTCCGCGCCCCGCTCCGGATTTCCCAAAGTGGGCGAAAGGATTCGCCCCGACCACATACAAACCCTTGAGCTTTCCGGATTGCGCCGCTTCGATCATCTCCGGCGTCGTCATACCCGGCTTGGTGGGAACCTGCGCGCCCCAATGCTTCGCCAACGATTCCGCAACCGCCTTGTTGTCCAGATACGCGTAACCCGGCAACCGATCCGGCAGCACGCCCATGTCCGCGGCGCCGCGCGAGTTCGCATAGTCGCCGAGCGCCATGTAACGAACTTTGCCGGGGAGTTTCGAACCGAACGATACGAGATCTTCGATCGCCTTGCCCGTGAGCTCCGACCCGAACACGATGGCAACTTCCGGCTCCGCCTCCAGCGCGGTCTTCAGTGCAGCCAGCTTCTCGGAAACGCCCGTTGCCAGTTGCCCTTCGCCTGTGGCCAGCCAGCGCACCGCGGCGGCTTCCTGCCCATCGGCCACCTGCACAAGTTGAGTCGCCTTACGCTCCAGCTTGATCTCCCGCGAATTGACCAGGAAAAGTTTCGTTGAATTGTGGCGAATCCCGGCGCGAATCTGCCATCCCACCAGCGGATTCTGATTCGAAGGATCGTTGCCGATCACCAGCACTGCCTTCGACTGGTAAAGCTGCTCCATCGTCAACGACGAGTCGCCCGCGCGATCGCCAAGCGCTGTAACAAGCCCGGTGTAATCCGCGGTGCGGTGATGATCAATGTTATTCGTGCCAAACGTCCCGCGAGCCAGCCGCTGCAGCAAATAATTCTCTTCATTCGAAGCGCGATTCGAGCCAACGAATCCAATCGCCTCTCCACCATAAGCCATGTGCAGCTCTTTCAACTTGGCGGCGGCAGCCTGCGAGGCTTCTTCCCAGGAAACGGGGAACAGTTTGTCACCTTTGCGCAGCAGCGGCTGTTTCAGGCGTTCCGGGTGCTTCGTGAAATCAAACCCAAACCGCCCCTTCACGCACAGGAACTCTTTGTTGATGCCGGAAAGGTCTCGATTATTGGCGCGCAGAATTTCGTGGTTTCGCACGCTCAGCGTGGTCTTGCAGCCGTTCGAGCAGTGCGTGCAGATCGTCGAAACATACTGCATCTCCCAGGGCCGCGTCTTGTACCGGTATGTGCCGCTGGTCAGCGCCCCCACCGGGCAAATATCAATGCACATCCCGCACTCTTCGCATTCCAGGTGATCTTCGCGGTTCGGGATGATAATCGAGTGCGCGCCGCGCATCCCCACACCCAGCGCCTTCACGTCCATGCCTTCATCGCAAACGCGCACGCAGCGGAAACACAGGATGCAACGCGGCGCATCGTAGTAAACTAGGTCCGACCACTTTTCCTCGGGCCGGTGAATCTTTTCTTCCACGAACCGGCTGGTGTCGGCGCCGTAACGGAACACCATGTCCTGCAATTCGCACTCGCCGCCCTTGTCGCAGACCGGGCAATCCAACGGGTGGTTGCTGAGCAAAAATTCCAGCATGAACTTCCGCGCGTTGCGCACCGGCTCGGTATTGGTGCGCACCACCATGCCTTCCGCGACCACCTGCGTGCACGCGGTTTGCAGCTTCGGCGCCTTCTCCACCTCGATCAGGCACATCCGGCAAGCCGCTTGCAGGGTAAGCCCCGGGTAGTAGCAGAACGACGGCACTTCAATTCCCAGCCGCCGCGTCGCTTCAATCACCAGCGTTCCGGCGGGAACCTCCACATCGCGGTCGTCAATCTTCAAGTGAACTAGTTTCGTTTCGGCCATGAGTCCCTACCGCGAACCGATTAACGCTTCAGCGGATTTGTTGTACGCACAACGTCCCTGCAAATGATCTTCGAATTCGCTACGGAATTTCTCCACGATGCTGATCGTCGGCATCGCCGCCGCGTCTCCGAGCGGGCAGAACGTTCGCCCGAGCATGTTCTTCGAAAGTTCGCCGATCAGGTCGATATCTTCCGGACGGCCCAGGCCGGCGTGAAAGCGATCGAGCATCTTCTCCAGCCAGCTTGTTCCTTCGCGGCAGGGAATGCACCATCCGCAGGATTCGTGCGCGTAAAAATGCATGATTCGGCGCGCCATGTCCACCATGCAGGTGTCTTCGTCGATCACCACCATGCCGCCGGAGCCGAGCATTGAGCCGGCCTTGGCGACGGTGTCGTAGTCCATCGCGATATCAATTTCATCGGCCTTGAACACCGGGCACGAGCTTCCGCCGGGAATCACCGCTTTCAGTTTCTTCCCGTTGCGCATCCCGCCGGACACTTCGTCAATGAACTTCTTCATGTTCATGCCGAGTGGAATTTCATAGATACCTGGTTTGTTCACATGTCCGGCAACACAAAGCAGGCGTGTTCCACCATTCTTCGGCGTGCCCCGATTGGCGTAAGCCTCTCCGCCTTCCAGAATAATCGCAGGAACCGCGCTCAGCGTTTCCACATTGTTGATGATCGTCGGGCAACCATAGAGTCCCACCACAGCAGGAAAGGGAGGTTTAATTCGCGGATTTCCGCGCTTGCCCTCGAGCGATTCCATCAACGCCGATTCTTCACCGCACTCATACGCGCCCGCACCGGTATGAATCAGCAGATCAAAATCGAATCCGGAACCCAGAATATTCTTGCCCAGGTAGCCGTGCTCGTATGCCTCTGCAATCGCCGCTTCCACAATGTCCAGCACATAGCGGTATTCACCGCGGATATAAATGAATCCGTTGTGCGCATTGATGGCCCGCCCCGCGATGACGATGCCTTCGATAAGCTGATGGGGATCCATTTCCATCAGCGGCCGGTCCTTGCAGGTCCCTGGCTCAGACTCATCCGCATTGCAAATCACGTATTTGGGTTTCGGAGAGTCCTTCGGCACAAACGACCACTTCAACCCCGTGGGGAAACCCGCTCCGCCTCGGCCGCGCAAGCTCGATTTCTTGACTTCGTCAATAATCGATTCCGGGGTCATCTGTTTCAGCGCCTTATCCAGCGCCTGGTATGCCCCATGCTGCAAAGCCACATCAATCTTGTGGGAATCCTTGATGCCCCAATTCTTGCTGATCAGCGGCGTCTCCAGTTTCGCGCGCTCGTGCAGCGCGCCGCTAATCACTCCCTGTGGCTCGGGCTTCTTGCCCTTGTCGAGCTCCTCGATCAGCCGATCCAAATTCAGCGGCGTCACGTTCTCGTAGAAATCGTAATTCACCTGAATCGCGGGCGCCCCGGTGCACGCTCCGATGCACTCCACTTCTTCCAGCGAGAAAACCCCGTCCTTGGTCACTTCCTTGTGCCCGATTTCCAGCCGCTTCTTGGCGTGCTCCAGCAACTCTGCTCCGCCACGCAGCATGCACGCCACGTTGGTGCAGACTTGCACGTGGTGTTTGCCGATTGGCTTGCGGTGCAGCATGGAATAAAACGCCAGCGTTTCTTCCACCTGCACGTTGTTCAGGCCCAGCCGTTTTGCAATCTCCGCGATCAGTTCATCGGTGACCGCGCCGAGTTCGTCCTGCCCGTACATCAGCATCGGGATCAGCGCGCTGCGCTTCACCGGATAGCTGCTCTGGAGTTTGTCGAATTTCGCGGCGAGTTTTGGGCTGAGTTCCATAGGAATTATCTGTCCACTTCTCCAAGCACGATATCAATGGTTCCGATGCACGCAACAGTATCGGCGATCAATTCGCCTTTCACCATCAGGGGAAGCGCCTGCAAATTCACAAAGGATGGGCCGCGGAAATGAACGCGCAGGGGTTTCGGAGACCCATCGCTGGCAATGAAACATCCCAGCTCGCCACGCGGCGATTCGACTGGCACGTAAACTTCGCCCGGTGGCGGCGAAAAACCTTCGGTGAAAATCTTGAAGTGGTAGATCAGCGCTTCCATCTCCGTCTTCATTTTTTCGCGCTGCGGCGGCACGATGCCCGGCGCTTCAGACTTGATCGGCCCTTGATCCGTAATTTTGGCCATCGCCTGGCGCACGATCTTCAAGCTCTCGCGCATTTCCTGTACGCGCACCAGATAGCGCGCAAAGCAATCCGATTCCGTCCGAGTCACCACGTTGAAATCAAACTCTTCGTAGGATGAATAAGGAAACGCTTTGCGGTTGTCGAACGCCACGCCCGCCGCGCGCAAACCCGGGCCAGTCGTGCTCATCGCAATCAACGTTTCCGCGGGAAGATATCCAACACCTTTCAGTCGTCCGTGCCAAATCCTGTTGTTGGTGAGCAGTTCCTCATACTCATCAATGCGTGGCGGCATCATTTCCACGAATCGCTTCACCAGTTCACGCCAACCCGCCGGTGGTTCCAGCGCCAGCCCGCCGATGCGGATGTAGCTGGTCATCATGCGCTGCCCTGCAAAGCGCTCGAAGATCTTCAGAATCTCTTCGCGTTCGCGAAAGCAGTAGAGCATCACGGACATCGCGCCCATGTCGAGGGCATGAGTCCCAAGCCAGACCAAATGCGAAGAAATCCGCTGCAGCTCCACCATCATCACGCGGATGTACTGCGCCCGCTTCGGTATTTCGAGCCCCAGCAGTTTTTCCACCGCCAGGCAATACACCAGGTTGTTGCCCAGCGGATTCAGGTAATCCATGCGGTCGGTCAGCGTAATCGCCTGCGAATAGGTCTTGTCCTCGCAGCTTTTCTCGATGCCCGTGTGCAGGTAGCCCAGGTCGGGAACCGCCGACACCACGTTTTCGCCGTCCAGTTCCAGCAAAACGCGCAACACCCCGTGCGTCGACGGGTGCTGCGGCCCCATATTCAGGACCATTGTTTTCGATGTGCCGACTGCTGTTTCAACCGTTGTCATGGGTCCCAGTCCGCCGGGCGAAATCTAGCGCTTGCCCTCCACCGGAAAATCCCGGCGAAGCGGCGCCCCTTCAAACTCGTCCGGTAATAGGATGCGGCGCAAGTCCGTATGGCCCTCAAATCGAATGCCGAAAAGGTCGAAGATTTCCCGCTCCATCCAGTTGGCTCCCGGCCACACGGGCTCCAGCGAATCAATCACCGGCTGCTGGCCGCTGACGCTCGTGCGCAGGCGAATGCGTGCCAGCCGGGGAATCGAAAGCAACTGGTAGTTCAATTCGAAGCGCGGCTCGTTGGGAAAGCGGTCCACGCAGGTGGCGTCGCTCAGTTGATTAAAGTTGAGTTCAGGATCTTCTTTGCACTGCTTTGCGACGGCCAGGAGTAATTTGTGAGGTACAACGATGGTCGTTTCACCGCGATACTCAATCACCTGCGATACGCTCTCGGGTTTCCACGCCCGAAGGCGTTCGATTACAACACTAGCGTTTGCATGAGCGGGCTGCGGCACGTTAATGAGTTCCTTGAAGAGCGACTGGCCTTACTTCTGCGTTTTATTCCAGTCGAATGCGCCCTTCTTCAAAAGATAGAAGTAACCGACCAAAAGGATGGCGACATAGATCATCATTTCCATGAAGCCGAACCACCGTGTTGTCACATCGCGTACCAAATCCTTGAAAATGAAAGCCCAGGGATACAGAAAAATGGCCTCCACGTCGAACAGAATAAAAACCATGGCGACCAGATAAAATTTGACCGAAAAAGGCTCGCGCGCATCCCCGCTTGGCGTGATGCCGCATTCATACGGCTGCTGTTTCGCTTTATTGGGCCGTTTCCAGCCCACCAGCGTCGATAGGGTAATCAGCACGCCCGCAAGAAAAGCAGCCACCAGCAGGTGTATCACTAGGGGAACGTAAGCTTGCAGGCCGGTGGGGGTCATAGTCAAAGCGTTATAATAGCGAGTGGGGAGCCACGCGGTCAAATACTCCCGCAAAAAATTTTTATGGCACGCGTGGCATATACTGCGGGTGTACTTGGGCGCGCTTGCAAACACAGAGGAAGATGATGGTCTTCGGGCACAATTCCAATCTCAAACTCGGATCGAACACGTTGCACGTGCAAACTGAAGATCGCGGCGCCGCCAACGCCCTGATTGATACCACCGTTTACTTCCAGGGCCGCGTGCTCCATCGCCGCACGAATAACTACCATGACCTGCTCCCAATGAACGATGACAATCAGCAGGCGTTGAAGCTACGCGTTGACGAGCAGCACCGCACGGTGCTCGAAGCAATCCGCAGCGGTGAACTGCCATTGGCGATTCCTCAACCTACTTCCGCATCAGCTAATGCTGCGCCGGGTCATTTCCATCAAGCTGGGGCCAATTCGGAAAAGCCGCCTGCCGCTGTTGCTCAGCCGCCGAAATTGGTGCTGGAACTTCTGAACGCCCGCTCCTGGCTGGCGGGAAAGCAAGCCACGCTGCACATTGCCGTCAAAGAGGAAGGTGGAGCAAGCATTTCGGGGGCAAGCGTAATCGCCGAAATCGAAGGCAGCGCCGGGCATCCGCCCTTCTCCAGCCAAACCGGAGATGATGGTCGGGCCACACTCCTGTTCGAGATGCCGAAACTGACGGGCGCCGAGCCGGCGCTGGTCATTCGCGCGGAAGCAAATAAAGTCACAGCCCTCCTCCGCTTTTCCCTGCGTGCGAAACCTCGCGTCCCTGCAGTATGATGTGGTCATGGCCGAAGCGATTCACGTTCACGTAAACGGAGAGATGAAACAATTGCCGCCAGGCACCAGTGTGCGCACCCTACTCGACCACCTGGGCCTCAACCCCGGCCGCGTAGCCATCGAATACAATCTCCAAATCTTGCCGAAAACCAAATGGGAAGAAACGCGCGTAAGCGCGGGCGACCGCCTCGAAATTGTCCAGTTCGTAGGCGGCGGCTAGCTCTTACTTTTGAGTGCGGAAGCAAAGCTTCCGCTTTTGCGGCTTCAGCCTCCCCTGCCAAACTCCGCCACGATCGCGCGCGCCGTCGCAGTTCACGGATCTCCTCGCTCACTTCCCCAAAAACTTCCTCCACGGCCGCCAATAATATTTCGGCCACCCCTCCCGCACTCCCTTGTGATCGTAAGCCGGCACTCCCACATGCACTAAATCAATCTGCGCCCCGCCCGCTACCTTACTGAACGTCAAAATCAAAATCGACCAATCCTCTTTCTTCCAGTGTGTCGCCCGCCAAAACTGCACGATTTGCCTGCCCGGCACGACCAGCAGATTCTTGCCTTCCAGCATTCCACCAAACGCCCGGAAGCGCCCGCCAACCTTGCGGCTCATTCGCGCCCGCATGCCCGTGGATTTCGAATGTTTCTTTGAATCAAGGTACATCTCGAAGAGCGCGCGCGAAGTGGTGCGGAAACGTACCGTCTGTCGAATGACCGGCGTCATGGTGCCTCCGCGATCAGCCTAATAGCCGACGTGTCATCCTGAGCGGCGAGCTTTTTGCGCCGCGAAGGATCTCAACGAAAAATATTTGCACCAAATTCCTCGTGAGCTAAACGCCCTCGAGCAGGTGCCCCATCTTACGCTTTTTGGTCTGCAGGTAGGCCCTGGAAATCTTCGACAGCCGCGGCTGGCACGGCACCCGCTCCACCACGCGAATGCCCGCCGATTCGAGTTGCCGAATCTTATCGGGGTTGTTGGAAAGCAGCCGGATGCGTGTTGCGCCCAGCTTCTTCAATATCTTCGCGGGGAAGTCGTACTCCCGCGCGTCCGCCGCGAATCCCAGTGATTCGTTGGCCTCCACCGTGTCCATCCCGCCGTCCTGCAATTCATAGGCGCGCAATTTGTTCATCAGCCCGATGCCGCGCCCTTCCTGCGGCAGGTACAGCAGGATTCCCGACGGTGCCTCGGAAATTTTCTTCAGGGAAAGTTCCAGTTGCGCGCGGCAATCGCAGCGCAGCGAAGTCAGCACATCCCCAGTAAGGCATTGCGAATGCACCCGCACCAGCGGCGCCACGTGCCCATTCAAATTCCCCCGTACCAGTGCCACCGCCTCTTCCTGCGGCCCGCGGCCCTCGAAGCCGTAAATTGAAAATCTTCCAAACTTTGTGGGAAGCACAGCTTTGGCTGCCAGACGCGGGGAGCCTTTGCTACCGTGCTTGGACTTGCTCGTTGTGAATTTCTTCGCCATAGGAAAAGTTCAGTATAGCAGGCAGCACAAATCCCGCACGAAGGGCTCAGCAATCCGCTCGAGATTCATTACAATGGGGTGGGATTTGGCCAGCGTTAGCCTGCGCCTGGCACGGACTATGGACACCACACTTTCAATCAGGGAACTCCTCTTCACCCTGCTCCTCAAAGTAGGCGTCGCTTCATCCATTGCCGCCCTCCTCGCCCGCTGGAACACCTTCCGCCGCGTGCTCTTCACCGAAGAGCGCGACGCCGATCAAAAACTAAAGCTGATGCTCTTTATGACCCCGCCGCTCATCGTCGGCGTCACCCTGCGCCTCGTCAGCCCCTACTACCGCTTCGCCGATCTCTCTCTCGAAGGCGCATTCCTGATGGGCCTGCTCGGGGGCCGTGTTGTGGGTCCCATTGGTGGCGCAATCATCACCATTCCCGCGCTGATGGCCCACGAATGGCTCGGCATGCCCGCAGCTTCCACCGCGGGCTTGCTCGGTGGCTTGATTCGCCAGGTCATTCCCGACAAGGAAGCGCTCTGGAACTTCGGTCCCTTCACCTTTCTGAATATTCCCAAGGCGCTGATGCGCATGATCCGCGACACCGAAATAATGTGGGAGATGCTGCCGCTCCTCACCTGCGTCGGCCTCGAACTCGGCCGCGTCGCGCTGGTGGAAGCGACCAAGCCCAAGTGGCTCTTCGCCATCGATCCGCACTGGAATTGGCAACTCGCGCTGGTGCTCATCGCCACGCTGATGTCCGTCGCCTCACCCTTGAAAATCTGGAACAACACCCGCATCGAGATGAACCTCGAACGCCACCAGCAACTCCTCCTGCGCGCCAGAATGGATGCGCTCTCCAGCCAGATCAATCCTCACTTCCTCTTCAACACGCTGAACACGGTTTCCGCGCTCATCCGCATCGATCCCGACTCCGCCCGCGGCGTCGTGCTGAAGCTCAGCAACATCCTCCGCCGCCTCCTGCGCAAGCACGAAACCTTCGTGCCCCTGCGCGAAGAGCTGTCCTTTATCGACGACTACCTCGATATCGAAGTCGCCCGCTTCGGCCACGACAATCTCGACATCATCAAGGAAATCGACGAAGTGACTCTCGAAACCTTCATTCCCAGCATGCTGCTCCAGCCCATGGTCGAAAACAGCCTGAAACACGGCCTAGCGCCGAAGCTCGAAGGAGGCCGCATTCTCCTCCGCACCACCAGCAAAAACGGCCGCCTGCAAATCGAAATTTCCGACAACGGTGTCGGGATCTCCGAAGAAAAAATGCCCCACGTCTACGTGGAAGGCATCGGCCTCAGCAACGTCCGCGAGCGCCTCCGCGTCCTCTACGGCGAAGATTTTCAATTGGACATCGAAAGCCACGAAGGGCAGGGAACCACCATCCGCATCGACGTCCCCGAACTAGCCCCAGCCATCCCCGAAGTCAGTGTCTTCTAGCTCCCGCTTTTACGCTTTCAACACCTCCTCCCAACTCCCGAAAAATCCCCTTGACACCCGCACGTCCATGCAGTATGTTCAGTCGAGACTGAAATGACTGACACAACCAAACCAACACTCACCCCCGTCGCACAGAAATTCATCCTCCATTGGGGCGAAATGGGCACCAAGTGGGGCATCAACCGCACCGTCGCCCAGGTTCACGCCCTCTTGTTTCTTTCTCCAACCCCCGTCCCGGCCGACGAGATTTCCGCCACCCTTTCCGTGGCCCGCTCCAACGTCAGCACCAGCCTGCGCGAATTGCAGGGCTGGGGCATTGTGCGCGTGGTCCACGTGCTTGGCGACCGTCGCGATCATTTCGAATCCACCAAGGACGTCTGGGAAATTTTCCGCACCGTCTCCGAAGAACGCAAGCGCCGCGAAATCGATCCGACATTGCGAGTCCTCGCCGAATGCGTTCAGGACCTCAAGGCCGCGCCTGCCGGAGACGCTTACACCCGCGAGCGCCTTGAAACCATGCTCGACTTCCTGACCACCATGAGCGGCCTGTTTGAGGAAGTCCTCCGCATGCCCATGGGCGCGCTGAAGGGTGTGGGCAAGTTGCGCGGCAAAGTGATCACCCTGCTCGGCAGCGACAAGAAGAAAGTTGGCTGAATAGCGGGGGAATGACCGGATTTCACCACAGAGTGCACAGAGGACACGGAGTACCGCAGAGAAGAAGGCAGACCATGATTTCCCTGGCGAATGAATACACCGATGGCAAAGGCCGGCACGCGAAAGGCTGGCTTTTTTTTGATGCCGAGTGCGGTTTCTGCACCCGGACCGCCCGCTGGATCGCCCCAATTCTTGGGCGCCGCGGCATGGCCGTGGCTCCGCTGCAGGATCCCCGCGTGGGAGCGCTGCTCGGAATGAATAGGGAATTGCTGCTGATGGAACTGCGATTCCTGCTTTCCGACGGAAAGCAGTACGGCGGTGCCGACGCTGTCGTCGCGGTCGCGCGCGAAATCTGGTGGGCCCGCCCGCTCGTCTGGTTCGCAAAACTCCCCGGCGCAATGAAGCTGCTGCACTCCGGCTATCGCCGGATCGCCGCCCAACGCAGCTGCGCTGCTACAAGCCAGACTGAGTGCTCTGTAGCCCGGAAGGGATAAGACCTTTCGCAAACTCCAGTTCCTGGGAGCAATCATGGCCACGACCTTCGGAAGTCTCTGGCGGTGGGATGGCAAAGTCAGCCGCGGAACCTACGCGCTTTTTGGCATCTGCGGACTGGCCATCAAGCACAATCTCGACCGTTTCATCGCTTACAAATTTGGCTATCGCTGGGGCGTCATGACTTACTTCGACCCGCTCGAGCGTGCCGCGCAATTCTCCCCGCTCACTTATGACGATAAGAAATTCCTGGCTATCCTTCTGATCACCGCGCTCCCGTTCATCTGGATCGGCGTCACCATGACCGTGAAACGACTTCGGGATGCAGGCCAACCCTTGTGGCTGACGCTTTTATTTTTCGCGCCGATCATTAACCTGCTCTTCTTTGGCCTGCTGACCGTGATGCCCAGTCAAGAAGCTGATTCGCTACCCACAAACACAAGGCGACGGACGCCGCTCATCTCCCCGTATTGGCCAACCACTCGCACCGGAAGCGCCGTGGCCGCCGTGGTGCTCACCGCGTTCCTCGGGGTGGTGGTCACCTGGGGCATCTTGCGCTTCTCCGGTAACTATGGTCTGACGCTTTTCATCTCCCTGCCGTTTGTGATGGGTTATTTGGCGGTCGCGATTTACAGCCGTACCCAACAGGTGGATTCGGGAGACGTCCTTGGCGTCGTCTCACTCTCTTTGCTGTTGACCTGTGCCGGCATCACAGCCATCGCCGTCGAGGGACTGATCTGTCTCCTGATGGCTGCACCGCTGGCCTGGCTGTTAGCCATATTTGGGGGCTTCCTGGCCATGCTGATCCACGGCCGCCAGAATTCTCCCCAGGCCACGCCTTCCATGTTCGCCGTAATGTTGGTATCGCTCCCTGTACTCCTCGGCGTTGAGCACGTAACGCCTCCTCCCGTTCCGCGGTTCCAAGTGCACACAACCATCGAAATTGCCGCGCCACCAGCTGTAGTCTGGAAGCGGCTAATTGAATTTCCGCCTTTGCCCGCTGCCACGGAATGGCCCTTCCGGCTGGGGATCTCCTATCCCATCGAAGCGCGCATCACCGGGGAAGGTCTGACCGCCGACCGCGAATGCCGCTTTTCCACGGGGAGCTTCAAGGAGCCCATCCTTGCCTGGGAGCCGGGCAAACACTTCGCCTTCTCCGTTTCCGACGAGCCGCTGCTCATGAAAGAAACTTCGCCCTACGAAAACATCCATGTCCGCCATTTGGAAGACCACGATTTCCAGCCGGAACGCGCCGATTTTGCCCTGGTCGGCCTGCCCGGCGGCGGCACGCGCCTCGAAGGCACCACCACCTACCAGAACAAAATGTGGCCCGGCCAATACTGGCGTTTCTGGACCGACGCAATCATCCACGCTATCCACAGCCGCGTCTTCAACCACGTGAAGGCGCTGGCCGAAGCGGATGTTCCGCGGAACTGACCTCGTTTTTCTGGGCTAAGGTGAGAGCTTTAGATGAACAGGAACTAAGAATATAAAGATGCCGCAGATTTCTCCAACGGAGTTCTATGCACTAACGCTTCGCGTGCATACGTTTCTCGCCGACGTCCCACTGCACGACGTTTGGGCGGTTGACCTGCCTAAGCCCCGCGACGGCGTTACCCTTTCTGAATTTCTTCGCCGGGCGAGCCAGGGCGGAATCAACAGATTTCCGGCAGCGGCCCGCGCGCTTATCAGCCTTCGGCTTTTTCTTGGACGCATTCTTCGACTTGAGGCCGAACCGGAGGATGCCTTGGCAGCTTCGTTTGCAAGTCGCCTAACGCCGGAGGATCGTGCTCGTTCTTTTATCGTGTCTGGAACGCGAGAAGGATTGTTCCGCGTTGTCTATCGTTTCGAAAACGAACAGCTACTTGAAATACAGAATCGTACCGTCCATGCTGCGGCCCTCAGTGCCCTCGCTGAAAGGGCCGATAGCTATCGATTCTACTTTGCGGTATACGTGCGCCAGAGAAGGTGGATTACGCGGTTCTACATGGGCTTAATTGATCCCTTCCGAAAGTGGATTATTTATCCGGCCATGCTGAAAACAATTCGTGCAACCTGGGAGCGGAATATCTGACCAAACAGCTCGCAGAGATTTCTTGCATGCTTGTTGATCTGCTTCAAAATGGTGGCCGTCAGCGGGCGGCTTTGGCGGAGTACGCGCCAGTGAGGACCTGCTCGTAGTAATTTTCGTACATCGGAATCACGTCGTTGGCGCAGAATTTCTTCTTGGCGCTTGCGCGGGCGCGATGCCCCATTTCACGGCCGCGGTCTGGGCGCGAAAGCAATTCGATCGCATACTTGGCCGCGGTCTTCACGTCGCCCGGTTCCACCAGGTAACCGTCCACACCGTGCTCGATCACTTCCGGAACGCCGCCGGCATTCGTCGCGATCACCGGAACTTCGCAGGCCATCGCCTCAAGCGCCGCAAGGCCAAAGGATTCCAGCTTCGAAGGCAGCAAAAATAGATCGGCTTGCCCCAGCTTTTCCCTGATCCCGTTTTGCTTCCCCAAAAACAACACGTCTTTTTCGATGCCGCGAGTCCGTGCCAGCGCTTCTGCGGGCTCCCGATCCGGGCCATCGCCGATCATCACCAGCTTCGCCGGCATCTTCTCGCGCACCAGCGCGAAAATCTCAATCGCGTCCAGAATGCGCTTCACGGGCCGGAAATTCGAAAGGTGCATCAGAATCGGCTCGCCGTCCGGCGCCCACTCCGCCCGCAGCTTCGGGTCGGGATTCCGGACATACAGGTCGCAGTTCACAAAATTCGGAATCACTTCGATCGGTCGCGTAATCCCGAACTCGGAAATCGTTTGCCGGAGCAGATACTCTGAAATCGAAGTCACTCCATCGCTCTGTTCAATCGAATATCGCGTAATCGGCAAAAAGTTCGGGTTGTTGCCGACCAGCGTAATGTCCGTCCCATGCAGCGTGGTGATAAACGGCAGCCGCCGAGGCGCCGCCATCTGCCGGGCCAGCAAAGCGCTCACCGAATGCGGAATCGCATAGTGGACATGCAGAATGTCCAGCGCTTCCTTCTCAAACACTTCCAACATCTTCACGGCAAGGGAAAGCGTATAGGGCGAGTGGTCAAACAGGGGATACGAAACCACCTCTGCCTGGTGGAAATGAATCCGCGGATCGTTGGCATTCATTCGAATCGGCGGCGCATACGTAATGAAATGCACCTCGTGGCCCCGGGCCGCCAGCTCCTGGCCAAGCTCCGTCGCCACGACTCCGGACCCCCATAGGTGGGATACCCTGTGATAACCGATGCGCATAAGTGATGTGTGAGCCGAACCGCCCGCCAAACTGGCGTACCATGTTGCCTGCGGCATGGTACACCGATTAGACGTAAGGGGGAGAGAGAACGTGACACGCCTGGCCGGGAAATGTGCGGTGATCACGGGTGGGGGAACCGGCATCGGGCAGGCCATTGCCCTGGCCTTCGCCCGCGAAGGCGCGCAGGTCGCCGTCGCTGGCCGCCGAAAAAATAAACTCGACGAGACCCTCCGCCTGTTGCAACAGGCAGGCTGTTCCGCATTGGCACTCGAAGGCGATGTAACCAAAGCTGCGGACACCGAGCGAATTGTCAAGTCCGCGGAAGACGCCTTTGGAAAAATGGACATCTTGGTCAATAATGCCGGGGCCCTCAGCGTCTCCACCATCGAAAGCATCGCTGAGGAAGACTGGGACCGAGTGATGGCCACGAACGTAAAGGGACCCTTCCTGATGTCTCGCGCTTCGCTTCCCGCGATGCGCCGCGCCGGAGGCGGCTCCATTATCAATGTGGGCTCCGTCTTGGGAATTGTCGCTATCCGCGACCGCGCCGCCTATTGCGCCTCCAAAGGCGGCGTGACCATGCTCACCAAGGCCATGGCCCTCGATCACGCCCACGACAACATCCGCGTGAACTGCGTTTGCCCCTCCATCGTGGAATCCGACATGACCCGAAATCTCTTCGCCGAAACCGAGGTCGGCCGCGAAGCCCGCGAGAGCCGCCTAGCTTCGATTCCTCTCGGTCGCTTCGGCAAGCCCACCGATATCGCCGGCCTGGCCGTCTTCCTGGCGTCCGAGGAGTCCTCCTGGATGACCGGAACCGTGATCCCCGTGGACGGCGGAGTTACCGCTTACTGAAAGAGGCTGACTCGAATGTCGCGAAAAATGACCCCGGAAGAGAAGCAGGCAACCGAGCTGGTGCGCCGCAGGATGAAGGAGAGCGAGTCCTGCGAATTGCTCGGCTTCGATGTGGAGAGTGTCCACGACGGCCGGGCGATTTTCAGGCTTGACGTCCGCCCGCGCCACAAGCAGATTCACGGGGTCGTCCACGGAGGCATCCTGGCGGCGCTGGCAGACACGACCGCGGCAATCGCGGCCTACACCGTAATTCCCAAAGGCGTGGAGATCGCAACGCTGGAGTTGAAGATTAATTATTTGGAGCCGGTGCCGGGCGGCCGCGTAAAAGCTGATGCCCGCGTCTTGCGCAAGGGGCGCAACTTCATCGTCACGGAATGCGAGATTTTCAACGAAACGGGCAGTCTGGCGGCAAAAGCCCTGCTCACCTTTTCGGCGGCCGGGGACAATACCCTGAGGAAGTAGCGGCTACTCGTCGCCGCCCTGCGCGGACTCTTCTCCGTCCTTATACACATACTTGATGAAGCGCTTGAAGATCATCAGATTCGGTGCGCCACTGCGCGTCAGCTTGATGCAATCCCGGTCGTACCACTCCACTGCTCCGTGCAACTCTTCCCCAGTCTCCAGCACCACCACCATCGAGGTGCGCCCCTGCATCTGCTTGACCCAATAGAAGTTTTCCGCGTGCGTCACTTCGGGTGGCGCGGGCTTCTTGCTCGGAACGGGCCCGTTATTATTGTGGGAGCTGTTGTTGTGTGAGGCGCGGGGTGGCGCCTGATCCTTAACGTCCGCAAAACTGGGACGGAACATGCGGCGATTCACCATGACTACTCCTTAAACGGATTGGCAAGATTCATACCGTGTGATGCAAAACGCGGGCGTTGGGTTTCGTTTATTATGACGCGGCAGAGTGAATAAAGATAGACGGTCTAACGCCGTAGAGAGGAGGCGCCTTCGGTCGGCGAAAGTGACGCTGCCAATGCGTCCAGGCCCAACTGCCGGTTCAGATTTCGGCGGGCGCCCGCAGCCAGTTCATCAATCCCGGAAATGGCCCGCATCACCCAGTCGGAGTTTACGGTCCGAGCTAGTGCTTCGAGTTCTTTGGCAAAGTTCGGATTGCGGATCTGCGGAGACTTCAAGCCCGCGGTCAATTCCAGCAGGTCGGAGAGCAGCCCGTAGAAATCTCCAAGCAGATCCTCGTAGGACGATTCGCGATCCTTCGCGAGCTGATTGGTGGCCGCGAAAAGCTGCGAAAATCCGTGCCCCCGCGCGGCATGTTCCAAAATCCGTAGAATCGCCCGCCGCCGCTCCACCACCGCTTCCACATTCATCTCGCTGGCCAACCCGGGGCTGCCCTCCGAGAGCTGCGCTGCCACCTTGATGTCGGCAGGCTTTAGCCTGCCCTTTGCCTTCAGAATGCTCTCGACTTCGGATTGTGGCAGCGGGGCAAAATGAAATTGCATGCAGCGCGAAACAATTGTGGGCAGCAGGTTAAACGGCGAAGGCGCCGTCAAAATCAGCGTCCCCGAGCCCGGCGGCTCTTCCAGGATCTTCAGGAATACGTTCGAAACGTCGCTGCGCATCGTCTCCGCGCCATCCAGGATAAACACCCGCCGCCGCCCCATCGGCTGAAAATACGCCGCCCGCTGCACCGCGCGAAGCTGTCCGATGCGCAGCACCGGCCGCACCACAGGGCTTTTCAGCCTCACGGGATCCGGCACCAGCACCCACACATCCGGGTGGCTCTGCAAAATCAGCGGCACGCGTTCCACCGTCGCCGCGTCCGCGCTCTCCCCGCGCTCCGCAAGTCCCTGCTCCATCAAGTCTTGCAAATTGGCGAGTTGCCCGATGCGCTCGCAGGTGGCGCATTCCCCGCAGAAGTCGTCTTTCAGCCGCTCGCAGTTCGCAGCTTGCGCAAACATCCGCGCCAGCGTGAATTTCCCCACGCCTCGCGGCCCCGTGAACAGCATCGCGTGGGGCACGCGCTCCGCTCGCAACGTGCCGCGCAGGGCGGTAACCATCGCCTCGTTGCCAAGAAATTCGGAAAAGCCCATCGGTCAGCCTTTTTTCCAGCTCTCCAGCAGAGGTTTCGCGGCCTGCAGGCATTCCTTCGCGATATCCTCCGGCAGCCGCAACCCATTGTTCGCGGAATCGTAGCACTGAATCGTGGCCCATGGCCGGCTTCGCGACATCATGTCGTACATCTCCGCCGCGTCTTCCAGATGACGCAGGTTTTTTTCCAGGATGTCGTGTTTCTCCGCCGTGTATTTGCGCTCGCTTTTGTTCGCCACCAGCTTCTGCGCCTGGCTGGGCGGCACGCGGAGGTACAGGATCAGGTTTTCCCGCGGCAGGCCGTAAATGGAATATTCCAGGTGCTCGATCCAGCGCAGGAACTCAGCCCGTTTTTCAGGTTTCGCGAGCGCCACCTGGTGGGCAAGGTTGGAGCCGATGTAGCGGTCCACGAGCACGATTTTTCCCTCGCTGAGCGACGACTCCAGCCGGGTCTTGGCCTCGAAACGGTCGCCGGCGTACAGCATCGCCGTGAAATGCGGGTCAATGCTCTCCAGCGGCCCGAAATCCCCGTTCAGGAATTTCCCCACCATCGTCCCAAACCACGATTCGTACTGGGGAAATCCGGTGGAATAAACTCTGTAACCGAGGCCTTGAAGGGAATGTTCGAGGAGCTTGGCCTGTGTGTTTTTTCCGCTACCGTCGATTCCTTCGATAGCGATCAGCAATCCGCGTGTAGTCATGTCTCCAGTGCTTGGTAGGGGCAGGCCACCAGTGCCACACAGTGTATCGGCTGAAAGAGCGACCTGCAATGGCCCCCTCGATTGCGATTCGTCGAACCGGCCGCAGAGAAGCCGTGGGTGCCATGTTAGGATTTACTGGCCTGCGATGGCCAACCTCTCCACAATCCGGGAAAATCTTCAGCTCGTCCGGCAGAAAATCGCAGCGGCTGCGCATCGCGCCTCCAGAAAGCCGGAAGAAATTCTTCTGATCGGTGTTTCCAAAACGCATCCCGCCGATGCGATTCGTGAGGCCCACGACGCTGGCCTCCGCCACTTTGGCGAAAATCGCGTCCAGGAATGGGAAGGAAAGCTCGGCGCCCTCGCGGATCTTTCGGCTACCTGGCATCTCATCGGCCACCTGCAGAGCAACAAAGCCGCTCGTGCTGCGAAGGCCTTCCACTCCGTCGATTCCGTCGACGATTGGTCGTTGGCCCAGCGGCTGGATCGCGCGCAGGCCGAGAAGGGAACTGCTCAAAAACTCCGCGTCCTGATCGAAGTCCATATGGGCGGCGAGGAAACGAAAAGCGGCGTCTCCGAAGCGGATTTGCCGGAACTATCGGAACGCATTCTGACGCTCGCCCATCTCGAATTCGCGGGCTTGATGTGCATCCCGCCGTTCCGCGAAAATCCCGAAGAAGTACGTCCGCTTTTCGGGACCCTGCGTAAACTCAAGGAACAGTTGGAGTCGCGCCTCCAGAGACACCTTCCCACTTTGTCCATGGGCATGTCCCATGATTTCGAAGCGGCCATCCTGGAAGGTTCGACGGAAGTCCGCATTGGCACGGCGATTTTTGGTACCCGTCCGAAGAATCCTTGAATCAAACAATGTGAACTCGATAAATGACTGGGAGCACCTATGACGATTTTTGCCCCGTTGCAGCTGCGAGAGTTGCAACTGAAAAACAGGATTGCCGTTTCGCCAATGTGCGAATACTCGGCCAAGGACGGGCATCCCGGCCGGTGGCACCTGGTGCATCTCGGGAGCCGCGCTATCGGTGGTGCAGCCCTGGTGATGACCGAGGCAACGGCGGTGCAGGCCATCGGCCGCATCTCCCCCTGGGACACCGGCATTTATCTCGACGCTCACGTCGAATCATGGAAGGCCATCGCCGATTTTGTCCGCGAACAGGGCGCAATCCCCGGCATGCAACTCGCTCACGCGGGAAGAAAGGGAAGCACCGCCGCCCCGTGGCTCGGTGGCGGTAAAGTCCCCTTGAACGAAGGCGGCTGGGTGCCGGTTGCCCCAAGCGCGGTGGCGTTCGATGCCAACTATCCGGATCCAAAAGAACTCACCATCGGCGAAATCGATCAGATCGTCGAGGACTTTCGCGCCTCCGCTCGGCGCGCCTTGGCCGCGGGCTTCCAGGTTGTCGAGATCCACTCCGCACACGGCTACCTGGCGCATGAATTTCTTTCCCCACTCTCCAATTTCCGCGCCGACGAATACGGCGGCAGTTTTGAGAATCGCGCGCGATTCCCACTGCGCGTAGCGCAAGCCGTCCGCGAAATCTGGCCCGAGAAATGGCCGGTATTCGTTCGCATTTCCGCCACCGATTGGAAAGACGGCGGATGGGATTTGCCGCAGAGCATCGAGCTTTGCAAACAGTTCAAACGCCTCGGCGTCGACCTGGTGGACGTTTCGAGCGGCGGCCTCGTGCCCGGAGTGAAAATTCCCGTTGGCCCCGGCTACCAGGTCAAGTTTGCCGCCGCGATCCGCAGCGAGGCGGGAATCGCCACCGGTGCGGTCGGGATGCTGACCGACCCCGCGCAAGTTGAAACAATCCTTTCGACCGAGCAAGCCGATATGGTCTTTCTCGCCAGAGAATTGCTGCGCGATCCCTATTGGCCGCGCCGCGCCGCACAGGAACTCGGCGTGAAGCTCAAGGGGCCGGTCCAGTACGAGCGCGCCTGGTAAAGCCAGATCCACCGGCGCCTGCTAGTCTGGTAAAGGATGAGCTTTCTCGAAATTTCCGAAGACCCCACCCGCGGCACGCTGACGCTGAATGTCCGCGTCCAACCCCGCGCCAGCAAAGATGAAATTGCCGGCGCCCTCGGCGGCGCGTTGAAAATTCGCCTCTGTGCCCCCGCACTCGAAAATCGCGCCAACGAAGCTCTGGTCGTTTTCCTCGCCGATCTTTTGAAAACGCCAAAATCCGCTGTTAGAATCCAGAGCGGCGAACACGGGCGCAACAAACGTGTGGAGATTCGCGGCGTCACCCGGCAGCAGATTCTCGATCTCCTTCGCGAAGATGCATAGCCATCGCTTTTGAAATCCTTTAGGGGCCAGGCGGAATCTGAGTTCATGAGCGCAAACATCGAATCCATTCAGAAAGATCTCAAAGCCGCGAAGCTCGACGGCTGGCTCTTCTACGATTTCCGCGGCCGCGATCCCATCGCCCACCGCATTCTCGCTCTTCCAGACGGCATGCGCACGCGTCGCTGGTTCTATTTCATCCCCGCAAAGGGCGCCCCCAAAAAGCTGGTTCACAAGATCGAAGCCCAATCTCTTGCCGCTCTGCCTGGCGAAACTCTCTACTTCTCCGCCCAGGAAGAATTGCGCGGCAATCTGAAAAAAATCCTCGGCCGCGCCAAAAACGTGGCCATGCAGTATTCGCCGAAGAACGCCATTCCCTACGTCTCCATGGTGGATGCCGGTACAATTGAGCTCGTCCGCAGCACCGGCGTCAAAGTCGTCACCTCCGCCGACCTCGTCCAGAAATACGAAGCCTGCTGGAGCAAGGCGCAACTCGATTCGCACCTCGCCGCCGGGCGCGCCATCGACAAGATCGTTCAGCAGGCCTTTGCCTTCGCCGCGCAATCCGTCCGCGAAAAAAAGAATCTGACGGAATACGATCTGCAACAGTGGATTCGCAAACGCTTTGACGAAGATGGCCTCACTACGGAGGAGGGCCCCGACGTCGCCGTGAATCAAAACGCCAGCGATCCCCACTACGGACCCACGCGCGAATCCGCTGTCACTATTAGAGAGGGTGACCTGCTCCTCCTCGACGTCTGGGGCAAGCAGAAGGCCGCGGACAGTGTCTACTACGACATCACCTGGGTCGGCTACCTCGGCGCAAAAGTGCCCGACAAATTCACAAAAGTTTTTAAAGTGGTGCGCGAAGCCCGCGATGCCGCCGTCGACCTAATCCAGAAGTCCATCAAGTCCGGCAAGCCTCTGCAAGGCTGGCAGGTGGACCAGGCGTCCCGCCGCATCGTCGAAAAAGCGGGCTACGGAAAATATTTCTTTCACCGCACCGGCCACAACATCGGCCAGGCGGTGCACGGCAACGGCGTCAACATGGACGGCCTCGAAACCCACGACGCCCGCCACTTGATCCCCGAAACCTGCAATTCCGTCGAACCGGGAATTTACTTGCCCGAATTCGGAATCCGCAGCGAAGTGGATGTGTACATCGACCAAAAGGAAGCACGCGTCACGGGCACAGTTCAGCAGGAAATTCTTGCGCTGCTAGCGTAGAGTTTTCAATTCGGAGCGACATGGACGAACCATCGCAAAACCCGGCAAATGACGGAACGCAGTCCGCTCCGTCCATAAAGGAAGCGCGTTCTTCCCGCGAATCCCGCGCCCTTGCTTTCGGCCTCGCCGGATGGCTCTTGCCCGGCCTCGGCCACGCCCTGCAATGGATGTGGGGCCGCGCTCTGGTTGTCTTCTTCGCGGTGGGTTTGCTGGTCTTCGCCGGCGCTTCGATGAAAGGGAATGTCTTCACGCGGCAAGGCGGCGACGCCTTTGACACCCTCGGCTTCATCGCCGACCTGGGCACCGGCAGTTTCTACCTCTTCGCGCGAGCCATCGAAACCAGCGGCGCCGACGTTTCCCACGCCGATGGCGATTATGGTACGCGCCTCCTGGCTACAGCCGGCATCCTGAACCTCTTGGCGGCCCTGCATGCCTTCGAAGCCGCTCGCGGACACAAAGCATGACCGTCGTGCCCCCTCTGGAACTCAACCACTTCCAGGCATTCCTGCTTTTCGCAGTGGTAATTTCCGTGGCCTTCGGCTTCCTCGGCCGCCGCCGCCCCAAAGACCGCGTGAAATACATCCTATGGTCGCTCTTTCTTTTTCTCCTGGTGGGCATCGGCGTCGGCTGGGCGATGTTCCCGTTTTCCCGCTGAGCCCTTTCCCGCACATTCCATTCCCGCGAATTGACAGTGATTTTCAGCGGGTGCTATCGTCATAAAGCAGGGCCGAGGTAGCTCAGTGGTAGAGCAGTCGATTCGTAATCGACAGGTCGTGGGTTCAACTCCCACTCTCGGCTCCATCTAACTTCCGCGGAATCAGCCCCGCTCTCGAGCTTAACTTGCTTTTTTCCCCGGAACTGGTGCAAGGTTAGTGCAAGTTTCGCAATTTTCCTGGATTTTGGGGCGTGCCGAGTTTCCGCGAGATCGTACTACAACCCACATGTCCGGCACGACTTACCGGGACTTAGGATAACTTCCGTGTTGCCGACCATCGGCTCGCCATCTCTATTGGGACCGACGCACAAGTCCTAGCTTGTGAGGTTATAGATTAGGCCAAATGGGTCTTTGACATAGCAGCGAGGAAAATCCGGCTCGTCCTTGACAACTTCACAGCCCTCCTCTACTAGTCGCTGCTTCGCGTTGACAACGTTGTCAACAGTCACTTCCAAGACTGGCCCCAAGGACGGGCCAGGCTCGATGAACAAGTTGATGTGCTTTCCATGGAGGCCGATCATCTTCGGGTTGTTGTCGGTGATTTCGAATCCGAGATGGTTGACATAAAAAAGGGCAGCTTTCTTAGGATCTGGGGCTTGAATTAGGATGTCTGGACCAAGGCTGTTTGCCATGTTATACCTCGCGAGGAAGCATAGTACTAACCTATGCAGCGTTAGGTCGAGACAATCCGCAACGGACGGCACGACTGCGAATCGCTCTGCGCCGCACGGATGCACTAGGGTCAGGAGGTGTCGCATGCTTTCTGCGGGACTTTTGGATAAGGATCCTCGTTCTGTTCCTTCCTGTAGTTCTCATCAAGCGATCAGGAAAGCTGACCTATCCGTGAAAACTCTCTCTACATTGATCTGGTGGAGTACTCTTCTCCTGGCGGCTTTCAGTTCGGCTGGTTGTTCCGCTCGCACAGCAGGATCAGCTGAATTACAGTCGCTTACACCTGCTAATGCTGCCGCCATTGACGAAAGCGCGCGCACGTTCATGCATACCGTGGCCCATAATGTCACTCAAGAGGGGCCGCTGGCGTGGCTCAAGTTCTTCAATACGGGCCCAGAATTCTTCATGGCCGTTAACGGACAGCTGGCGTTCCCAAACGCAGCCGCCGCAAAGGAGGGCACTCAGAATTTTGCGCGGACCATCAACCATATCGACTTGACATGGGGCGACGATTTACGCGTTGATCCTCTCACTGCTCAACTCGCGGTCGTCGCAGCGTCGTGGCGCGAGATCCAGGTAGATAAGGCCGGGCATCGTATCGAGGAAGCCGGATACTTTACTGCGCTGGCTGAGTATCGAGACGGTCGCTGGCGATTCCGAGACGCTCACTGGTCGGCACCTGTATCACCGCCGCCCGCGCGTTAGGAGCTCACAATTTAAGAGTGTCGCTCCCAGCGCCAATTCCCGGATGACGGGCAAACCGGAAGTAATCCTCAAGTCCTGGTAAACGCGGTAACCGGAAAAGTGGTACTAGACCTAAATTCCGTCCGCTCTGCATCTCAGACGAGAGCATCCGATAGATTCACGGCACGTCAATTTTCCGCGGTGTCGCTGTCATGAAGAATCGCCTTGAGTTCTCGCAGGACACAGGGAAACGCCCGAGCGTATCGATGCCCTGGTCTGTCAGCGCTTGCAGTGTTCCCGTCTTCGGCATATATATTGCCTGTAGGAGGCGATCATGTTTGAAGTACCGGTGGACAAACAAGAATCTAAATTAGGATACGAGCGCATTGGCATCTCCGTCCTGGTGCTGCTGGTGATTGCAGGAGCCGCTTTTTATTTCCTTACGAAACAGAGCACCAAGCAGCAGCCCGCCCCTGTCGCGGCTACCCCCACGGCACCTGCTGACCCGGTCCACGATTTGAAAATTGTCCGCGTCACCATGAATAAAGATCCCATGGGAACCACTGCCGTCTGGCTGGTTACTTTGCAAAACAAATCCGCGGGCTACACCTACACCAACATCCGCTATGAAACTAGTTACATCGGCGCGGACGACAAACCGATCGTCGTGAATAAGGGCTCCATCGCGGACTCCTTCGGCCCCGGCGACACACACAATTCTCAAATTCGCGACACTCTTTACCCCAACGGCACCGCCTGGTACAAGTTCAAGGTCGTGGACGCCAAAGCCTCGCAGCGTTAATGGAGAAAGTAAAATCCCCAATCCTCACTGCAAATACCGCATCGGGTGTCTGGCGCTCTCTCTGACGCCTTGTAGCGGCTCCGCCGAGCGCAGCCACCTGCTCTCAGAACACGAATCGCGGGAAGAAACTCGCTAACACGGCCGCAAGAATCATCCCGGGCGACGATGCTTCGCCTCCCCACTTGACGGCGTTTCCCTGGAACTGCAACCCGACTGCAAAATGGCCATCCGAAAGTCTCTGGCAATACACAACGCGAGCAAACCTCCGCAAGTCGCCCCGCAGCGAGCTGATCATCAATCGTTCATTCAGTTCGCGCGCGCGATCCGTTAATAGCCTTACCCCCAACGAGCAGATGTTTTCCGTTGTGGTTCGCTCCGCGGCATCTGGGTTCAGTATTGTGGACACCTGGAGCGGGATTGCTACTTCAATTCGTTTTTCAAGTCTTCCAGACCGTAATGGCATTTGTGAATAAACCTTCCCAACCGGACTCTGTCGGCCGGCTCCAGGCGGGGCTGAGCTAACGGCTGGGTCGCGCCACTATTTCTCCAATGAACATAAGCGCCGGGGAATTTAAATCAATCGGGTGATTCCCCTATTGGGGATGGGGATAATCGTGGAAATGTGCCGAGGCAAGACCTGACCGAATTAAGGCTGGATCAGGCCGTTTCGAATCGCGTAGCGAACCAGGCTGGCTGTTTCGTGGATGTCCAGTTTTTTCATCAGGCGCGCACGGTGCGATTCAGCCGTTTTTACGCTTATGCCGAGGTGTGTTGCAATGTCTTTGGTGGACTTGCCTTCTCCCACCAACTGCAACACCTGCCGTTCGCGTCCTGAAAGTGGATCGGCGGCAACATAGCTCTTGGACAGATAAGCATCCACCACGGCGCGCGAAATCTTCGGACTCAGGTACACCGACCCGCGGCACACTTCCTGGATCGCATGAATCAGGTCAGAGCCCGCCTGGCTCTTCAGCACATAGCCCTTCACTCCCGCTCGGAGCGATTCCGTCACGTACTGCTCTTCATCGTGCTGCGTCAGCAGGATCACTTTTGTTTTCGGGGAACATTTCTTCAACTCGCGCGCCGTATCCACGCCGTTCAGCACCGGCATGCTGATGTCCACGATAGCAACATCGGGATTCACTGCCATCACCGACCGCAACACTTCCTGGCCGTCCGATGCTTCCGAGACGACTTGATATCCCTGCTTCTCCAGCAGTGCTCGCAGCCCCTGGCGAATCAAGGCATGATCATCGGCAAGTAGAATTCGTATGGGCATAGTCTCGCGGCTAGATTAGATATTCCACCTGCGCGCATCAATCCGGTGGTCTCTGGGGTTTTTGCGGGGGTAAAGACCTGAAGTGAAGTTGGTCGACGATACTGAAACCTTCATCAATAAAAAACAAAACTGAAGCGCCCCGCCACGACTGAATGCTCGGCGGCACCTGTGAAACGCTTTGGCGGAATTCGCTTAGGGCTGGATCAATCCGCGGCGGACTGCGTAACGCACCAGGCTCGCCGTCTCGTGGATATTCAGCTTTTGCATCAGCCGCATTCGATGCGATTCGGCTGTCTTCACGCTGATGCCCAGCACCGACGCGGTGTCCTTGGTGGACTTTCCTTCCGCAATCAATTGCAGCACCTGCCGCTCGCGAACCGTCAAAGGGTCGGCCGGCCTGTCCGACTTGTTCCGATATGCTTCCATCACCGCTCGTGAAATTCCCGGGCTGAGGTAAAACTCCCCACGGCAGACTTGCCGGATCGCCTGGATCAGGTCGTTCGCCACCTGGTTTTTCAGAACGTACCCTTTGACGCCGGCCTCGAGCGCTTCATGGATGTACTGCTCCTCTTCGTGCTGAGTCAGCAGAATCACTTTCGTTTTGGGAGCGCTGCGGGACAGCCCCCGGGCGGCATCGATGCCGTTGAGCGTCGGCATGCTGATGTCCAGGATCGCGATGTCCGGCTGGTGAGTCTCAACCAGTCGCACAGCCTCCTGCCCGTCGGACGCTTCCGCCATCACTTGAAAGCGCTCCCGCTCCAACAGTGACCTTAGCCCCTGGCGAACAAGCACGTGGTCATCTGCGAGTACGATTCGTGTCGGCATGACTAGCCGCCAGTGGAAGTCGGATGGAAATTTCAGTTCCGTGGCCCGGGCGCGATTCAATCTGCAGTGTTCCGCCGATGGCGCTGACGCGCTCGCGCATGGCGACGAGTCCCAGTCCCTTTCGGTGCGTTCCTTGGGCGCGGGGAATTTTAAATCCCGCGCCATCGTCCCGGATCGTGCAACACTGTGTGAAATCTTCTCTCCAAGCGCGGATCCACACGTTGCTGGCCTTCGCGTGCTTCACCGCGTTCGTCAGCGCCTCCTGCACCAGGCGATACAGTGTCGTCTCGATTGCGGTGGGCAGGCGGCCGGAAACGGTCGCATCAATGTGGATCGGCAGATTCGCTCGCTTCGACACTCCGTCCGCCAGAAAACGAACCGCCGGAATCCAGCCAAGATCATCCAGAATCGTCGGCCGAAGTTCATGCGAGTACCGGCGCAAATGTTTTTCGACTTCGTTCAACAGCTCTTTAATCCGCGTGAATTGCGCCTGCTGCGCCTCCGGCATTCCCAGCGCAACTTCGGCCAATGCGAGATGAACAGCCACCAGCAATTGCCCCGCTTCGTCGTGCACCGCATAAGCGATACGCTTGATCTCTTCCTCAAGCGTCTCATTCAGCTGCCGCAGCGCCTTCACGGCATCCTGAAATCCGCGATGCGCCATCTCATACGGCGAAACGCACTCCGCAAGAAATTCCGAGCTGCTCCGGAGCAGTTCTTCTTTTTGCGGTTCAGTTTCCGCCGTGCGTACCAGTTCAATGACCGCGTGATGATGCAGCGAAGCCAGCTCCACGACGCTCAATTGCTCCTCCAGCGCCCGTCGCCCCAGTTCATACGCCCGGCCCAAAGCCAGTTCGCCTCCCTCTGCCGCATATCCACTCAGAGCGGAGCGGTACTCCTCCTCGAAATTGTCCAGCTTCCCCTTTTTGCGCGCCGCGGTCTTCATGAGTTTATTCCGGTCAGCCGCGCCACCAGCACGAGCGCATCATCATTCCGGCTGCGATATTTGTTCAGAATTCTGTCCGCAGCCCTTTGCGGATTCTCTCGCGCACTGAGGCTCGTCGAAAAATCGCTCTGAATTCCGTCCGTTGCAAAGACAACCGTGTCCCCCTGGGAAACGGGAAGCACGCTGGCCTGCAGGGAGGGTAACTTGGAACCCACCACGCCCGCACGTAGCAGAATCGACTCCTGCACATTTCCTTTCTTTGTATCCGCTCTTACCAGAACTCCCTGTACGTTGCCGACGCCAATCCACGTCATCATTTTCTGTTCCGGGGAAATGAAAGCCAGACTCAGCACCGCTCCCCGCGTCCCCTTCAGCTTTTCGTGGCATAGTTCCACCAGCGAAATCACGGGCTCGTCCGCCGAACTCCGCAGCACCGTCGCTGCCGTCCTGGCGGCCTCGGCGGCTTCTTCGCCGTGACCGATACCATCAATCACGGCAATCAAAACTCCGTTCTGATTGCAGCAAACCATGTGCAGGTCTCCGGACTCGCCCTCTCCCACATGCGCATGTTTCGCCAATCCGTATTCGACCATCGGCTCGTTTATTGTCTCCACTTCTTCACCGTCACCATCGTTCCCTTGCCGGGTTGGGAAGTGATCTCAAACTCATCCATCAGCCGGCGCACTCCCGGCAGTCCAAGTCCCAGGCTCCCTGAGGTGGAATAACCGTCGCGTAGAGCCTGGCGAATATCCATAATTCCCGGTCCATCGTCGGCTGCGATGACCAGGATCCCGATTCGGCTTGATCCGTGGATTCCTTTCAGTTTGATTTCGCCCGTGCGCGCGTAAGACACGATGTTGCGCGCCAGCTCGGAAATCGCGGTGGCAATCAGCGTGGCGTCACCCGAGGAAAAACCGAGTTCGCTCGCCAGGCCCCGTCCTTTTTGCCGGGCAAGGACGATATCCTGGTCCGAGTTGATTTCCACCCGAATTTCCCCAACCGCCACAATCACTCACCTTCTGTTCGTGATTTTGAACTTCTCGTTCAGGTACGCCAGACCCTCTTCCAGGTCCAGCGCGGTCGCAACGCCTTCCAGCGTCAACCCGAGTTGCACCATCGCAAACGCCACTTCCGGTTGGATCCCCACAATCACTGTTTCCGCCCCGCGCAATCGAATCATATGCGCAATCTCGCGCAGCGTGCGCGATGCAAAGGAGTCCATCACGTCCATCGCGGTCACATCCACAATTACCGCGCGCGAGCGGAACTTTACCACTTGCTGCACCAGTCCCATCCGCAATTGATTTAAGTCGGCATCAGAGAGAGCGGCCTGGAACGTCGCAATCAGAAACGCTCCTTGTTTGAGAATGGGGACTTCCACTAGCTTTTTCCTCCGGTCGGATTAATTGGGCTCTGTGATGGACGCCACTTTGTATCCCAGCAGTCTTTCCGCTTGTTCGATGCCGCCCTGCAGGTCGCCGACCGTGTTCATCTTGCCCAGGTCCACGCCGATCGTCACCAGTGTTTGCGCGATCTCCGGCGAAAGGCCCGTCACGATGACCGTCGCGCCCAGCAGCCTGGAAGCTTCCACCGTTTGTACCAGGTGGTTTGCCACCGTAACGTCCATTGCCGCCACACCTGTGATATCAATCACGACGACTTTTGCGCGGTTGGTGCGGATACCTCGAAGCAGTTGTTCTGTTAACTGGCGCGCGCGTTGCGGGTCGATCACACCGATGATCGGCAGAATCAGCAGCCGCTCGCGCACCTGCAACACAGGCGTCGAGAGTTCGCGAATCGCTTCCTGCTGTTGGCGGATGACGCGCTCGCGCTCTTGCACGAAACCGACCGCCACCGTGTTCGCGATGCGGTTCGCCGCCGGTTCGTACGCGTCCAGAATGCGGTTCAACTTCTTGAAATCGGTCTGGTATTTCGCAAAGAGGGAACGCGCCAGCACGTCGCGCAGCAGCAGCACGATTCCCACGACTTCGTGCGTCTCAACTCCTCGGGGAATAATGCGTTCGGAAAGGTTTCGCGCGTAAGCTTGCAGCGCTTCGAACGCTTCTGTTTCAAGCGCTTCCACGTAGCTGTCGTATACCGACGTTGCTTCCGCGAAAATTTCTTCCTTCGTCATCGCAGTCAGCAGGCGCGTCTCCGAAATGCGCACCACCCATTCTTCGCGCAATTGCGTTCGGTTCTGCCGGAGGTGGGCAACAAGTTCGCGAAGCAGTTCGGATGGTTCTTCCGTCCGCTTCAGTTCGATGTCCGTGGGGGTGCTGTCTCGCTTCGCCATGAAAGTCTTCTCCTGGGCGCAAATAGTCCGTCGCCGGGCCAATCCGCTGTGTGAATCCGATAGGGACTTGACAGTGAATACCATCGGAAACCTACTCCCTCAATCAGGCAAAGTACCCTAACACGACTCAGGTAAACACCTTAGTATTTTGTTGATGGAATTTGCGCCACAGGCCTTCAATTTCCAGTCACGCTGATTGTATTCAGTGACTTACAGGCAATCTTCTATCCGGGACCTTACCCTCCGACCCGGGTATGGTACTTGTATTTCCCTACCAGGTCCGAAATTCACCGGATTTTCAAACTTCTGCTCACGACACTGCGGCTTTTCCCGCCACTTGCGGCGTCTCTTTTCCACGGCTTGAGGTTGGTCCGGGTCCGGCCCAGATTTGGCGCAATTCTTCCGCCCGGAGTAAAACCCGCTCCGTCAGATCCTTCGAGGGCTGCACAATCCTCGCAGAATCCTTTTTCGCGTTAGCCGGGAAAATCTCAAGCTGCTCCAGTTTTTCGAACACCTGCTTCATCGCCCGATCCGGATTCCTCAGGAAGTCCGTGCCGCGGATTCGTGTGAACATCCAGCCCATGCGTTCCAACACCGACTGCCGGTCCATGTCCTCGGGGATTTTTTCCAGTGGATGGTATCGGTCCCCGTCACATTCAATCGCCACCCGCCTCCGGTCACCCTCGACGACTAGATCGATTCGGAACGCCCCGACCCGCCACTGCGGCTGCACGCGATACCCCGCCGCCAGTAAGCGTTTCATGACCTCGCGTTCGAAAGGTGACTGCGCGCGATTTTCTTTTTCTTCCAGCGCCCGCATCAGGTGGCTGGGATCCTGGGCATGCTCGATCAGTTGCCGGCGCAGATCGTCTGCCTTCAGATCATTTTGCGGACTCAACGAATGCACCACCCACATCTGATCGCGCGCGCGGCTCGCGGCCACGTTGAACCGCTGCTTGAACAATTCCTGGTCGCGCAGCGAAAGCGGCCCACGCTGTGCCGTATCCACCAGGGAGATAAACACAACGTCGCGCTCATCTCCCTGGAACTGTGCGGCATTCCCGCATAGCAACCTGTGATGCTCGCAAAGATCCGGCGAGAGGTGTTTTCTCAACAAGTTGTCGATCTCGAGTGCCTGTTCGTCGCCTACCAGCGAAACCACCCCGAAGCTGGTCGGCTGCCCCGCCTCATTTTTCTGATATTCCGGCTGCTCCATTGCTGCCGTCAGCAGCGAAGCCACGCCAATGGCCTCCTGCCGGTTAATCTTGCCGTCGCGGCTCGATCCGCCAACTCGGTAAGCAACCGTGTGCGGACGCACCTGCACGCGGCTCGCATCGCGCAGCGGCTTGATTCGCTGGTCGTAGGAAATCATGTTGCTGAATTGAATGATTTCCGGCACGCAGCGGAAATGCTCCACCAGGCAGGTTGTCCCGCCGAAGGATTGCCGCGCCAGGTCGTAAATCGAAATTTGCCCGTCATAGAGATCCGAATTCGGCACGCCTTGCAAATACTGGAAAATAAGATTCTGAATGATGCCCAGGTCTTGGCCCACCGCTGACGGGCTCACCTGCTCATGGTCGCCAACCACCAATGCCGTCTTGCCGAGATAAAGCGCCACCAGCGCCATCACATCGCTCTGGCTCGCCTCATCGATGATCACCACGTCAAACCGCGTGTTGCACGGGTCAAAATTCTCCACCACGCGCGAAAGTGGCATCACCCAGACAGGCACGGCGCTTCGGCATTCCGACATTTTTCTCGCCGCTTCGGTGCGCAAAAGCGATACGCGAATCCCGTGCCCTTTGCCGATGCGGCGAATCGTGTCCAACCACCCAACCAGCGCCTGCCGCTGCCGCGAAGAAGTCCGCCGCGCCTGCGCGGACCAAGCCTGCGTGTCAATCAGCCCCACGGTCACACGCCGCAGTTGCTCGCGCAGTTTTTCGCTTTTCACCTGCAAACTCTCGATGGAAACGCTCGCACGCCGGTCCAGCTCATCGTTAAGTTGGCGCCAAGTCCACGCCGCCGCC
>Ga0210403_10000741_pt1 | contig 32945 bp, 30 predicted proteins | sample IncBWC19MmetaG_FD_150863 | JGI IMG/M metagenome (GOLD analysis project Ga0210403, IMG submission 150863) | Forest soil microbial communities from Barre Woods Harvard Forest LTER site, Petersham, Massachusetts, United States - Inc-BW-C-19-M | ecosystem: Environmental > Terrestrial > Soil >...
CGACACGGACGACCTGCTGTTGCACGGCGTATCCCCAGACGCGAAAAAGCTGGAAAACGGCGACACGCTAATGGTGCCATCGGTGGGGCCGCAAGTGACAGTGACCGGAATGGTGAGGCGGCCGGCGATATATGAGCTGAACGGCGAAGAAACGGTCGAGGATGCGCTCGAACTAGCGGGAGGAATCCTGCCCGCGGCCGCTTTGCGGCACGTCGAGGTGCAGCGCCTGGAAGCGCACGAAAAGCGCACCATGCTGAGTTTGGACCTCTCGCCTGACAACTCTGCACCTGCCCAACTCACCTCTTTCAAGATCCAGGATGGCGATGAAATCCATATTTTCCCGATCGCCCAATACAACCAGGACACGATCTATCTTCAGGGACACGTGCAGCGGCCGGGGAAGTACTCCTATCACGCGCAGATGAAGTTGACCGACCTCGTCGCCTCGTACAAAGACATTCTTCCCGAACCCGCGGCGCACTATGGTGAAATTATTCGGCTGAATCCGCCGGATTTTCACCCGACCGTGGTGAGTTTTGACCTGGCCGCGGCGATGGCCGATCCCACTGCGGCTCCCGCGTTGCAGCCGCTGGACACCGTCCGTATTTTCAGCCGGTTTGATTTTGAACCCGCACCTACCGTGTTCGTCGTCGGGGAAGTTCGCTCGCCCGGCAACTACAGAACTTCGGGACAGGCTTCACTGCGCGACGCTGTATTTCTCGCCGGGGGGTTGAAGCCGGATGCCGCGCTGGACACGGCCCAACTCTTTCGAATCAATCCGGACGGCAGCTCCAAGATTTTCAGCGTAAATCTCGGCTCCGCGCTCAACGGAAAGGCCGAGGACAACATTTTGCTGCAGCCGCGCGACCGACTCCTGATCCACAAGAACACTTCCCGCGTGGAACCCAGCACGATCGAAATTACCGGCGAAGTGGCGAAACCCGGCCGCTATCCGTACACCGAAAATATGCGCGCCGAGGATCTGATTCGCGCCGCCGGCGGCCTGAAGCGCAGCGCCGATACCAACACGGCCGACTTGACCCGTTACGCGGCCTCTGGTGGCTCATCGCAACATCTGCAGATCTCCCTGGCATCCCTGAGCAATGGCAATGCGAGCGAGGATCTGCCGCTCCGCAGCGGAGATGTGCTGGCGATTCGGCAGGTTCCAGGATGGAGCGACATCGGCGCGGCCGTGAAAGTCAACGGCGAGGTCATGCATCCATCTACGTACGGCATTCGGCCGGGGGAGCGCTTGAGCTCGGTCCTCCAGCGCGCCGGCGGGTACACAGGCCAGGCGTATCCCTACGGCGCGGTACTGATGCGGCGTGAAGTTCGCGAGATGGAAGCCAGGAATCAGACAGAACTCATCAATCGAATGAAGGCGGAAAGAGCTCAGCTCAAGGCCCTGCCGGAGGGAAATACACAAGATGAGAAGAACGCCAAGCTCAACGCGCTTGCGCAAACCGATTCGACAATAACTCAGCTCTCGACAAATCCTCCCATCGGCCGGGTCGTAATTCACATCCAGTCCGATATCAAAAGCTGGAAGAACACTCCGGCGGATGTGGCCTTGCGCGACGGCGATGTCTTGATGATTCCAAAAAAGGCCAACCTGGTGACCGTGAATGGACAAGTGTTTAACCCGACTGCAATCAGCGCGCAATCAGGACACTCTGCGAAGTGGTACCTGAGCCAGGCTGGCGGGTTAACTCCGCTTGCGGACAAGAAGGCCGTATTCGTCGTCCGTGCAGATGGTTCTGTCCTTTCCGCGAAAAACAATGGCGGAGGAGGTTGGTTCTCGGGTGATCCGTTGAACACTACACTGCGTCCGGGAGACACGATCGTCGTTCCGGAAAAACCGCCCAAGATAGGCGGCGTGAACTGGCAGTTGGTTATGCAGACGGCTCAATTGGCCTCGTCGGTTGCTCTTGCAGTGGCGTATATCCATCCGTAAATGGGCCAGCTAATGACAGGGAGAAAAACAATTTTGATTTCGATGCTAGCGATGGACCTGCTTGTGGCGACGGCGGTTATGGCCTGTCCGCAAACGCCCGACACTCCAGAGCCTACGGCAGAAGCCAAGAAGAGCGGAAAGATGCAGCAAGACCCGAAACCCAAACCCGAACCGGCGGCTAACGATGAGGACAAGGATACCTCGGTAAAGCTGTCCCACAATTTCCGCGGACTCGGGGAGAGGTTCCTGCTGGACCAAAAGAATATTTGGGTCAGCCCAGCAAAGCTGCGCTTCACCGACCTGGGCTGGATAATTCCGTACGGTGGCGTTACGTCCACCCTTCTTTTGACTGACAAGGATGCAAGCCTTCACATGTCGCACGTTCCAAGCACTGTGAGCCATTACGACAACCTTTCGAACGTGGGCATCGCAGCCATCCTGGGTGGCGCCGCGGGAATGTGGGTATTGAGCTACCCGAAACACAACGAACACTGGCGCGAGACCGGATTCCTGGCCGGTGAAGCGGTCATCAACAGCCTGGTGGTCACCGAGGCGATGAAGTATTCGCTGGGCCGCCAACGGCCCAACGAAGGAAATGGGAGCGGTCCATTCTTTAACGGCGGCGTCTCTTTTCCTTCGGAACACGCTTCAGCTGCATTCGCCGCCGCCGGTGTGATCGCGCATGAATATCCGGGGCCGCTCACGAGAATCGCCGTTTACGCGCTGGCGGGGCTGGTGGACTACTCGCGAGTTCGGGCTCGCCAGCATTTCCCCTCGGACGTCTTCGTGGGAAGCATCCTGGGAAACATGGTGGCGCAGAGCGTATATAGCCAGCACCATGATCCGGAATTGGGCGGGGAAGCGTGGATTTCGGCTTCGCAGTTTATGCGCGAGCACTGGAAACCAGAGCCGGAAAGCATGGGATCACCGAACGTGCCGCTTGGTTCCTGGGTGTATCCGGCGATCGAACGGTTGGCCGCGCAAGGGCTGGTCCAATCTCAGTTTTTGAATGTGCGGCCATGGACGCGTCTCGAGTGCGTGGAATTGACGAATGAGGCGGCCGGCAAGATCGAGGAGAACGCTCCGCACGGAGACGAGATGGCCGGAATTGTTGCTGCGTTGCGCAAGGAATTCGCGAGCGAGCTTCGATCCATGGAGACCGGCGAAAACCAGTCTATGCGGATGGAGTCGATCTATACGCGGATGACCGGCATAAGCGGAACTCCGCTGGCCGACAGCTATCACTTCGGGCAAACGATCTACAACGATGAAGGCCGGCCTTACCAGGAGGGCTTTAACAACATTACCGGTTTTTCGAGCTATGCCACTTCCGACCGGTTCGCCATCTATTTCAGCGGTGAATTTCAGCACGCGCCCGGCGCGCCGGCGTATCCGCTGGCGGTGCGGCAAGTGATCGCGAACGTGGACCAGAATCCACTGCTACCGGCGACACCCGTCGCTCAAACGGATCGCTTCGTGATTCAGAATGCGTACCTCAGCACGAATCTCGATAGCTGGAATTTTTCCTTCGGGAAGCAGGATTTGTGGTGGTCGCCCGACTACGGAAGTTCTTTTCTGTTCAGCAACAATGCGGAACCGATTTATATGTTCCGGTTGAGCCGGGTGAGGCCGTTCACACTACCGTGGATTTTCCGCTATATAGGCCCGATGAAGATCGACTTGTTTGTTGGAAGAATGCGTGGAAACGATTATCCGTCGGGTCCGATTTTCCACGGGGAGAAGATCACCTTCAAGCCGACGAAGAATCTCCAATTTGGATTCAGCCGCACGACGGAATTCGGCGGCGTCGGGCGAGCCATGACACTGGGGGCAATCTGGCATAGCTATTTCTCTTATACGAGTTCGTTCAATTACGGGGCAAATGACAATCCTGGCCATCGCGTGGGTGGATTTGATTTTTCTTATAAGTTACCATTTGTCAGGAATTGGCTGACACTGTACGCGGACTCGATGACCAGCGACGATCCAAACCCGATTGATGCGCCGCGCCGCGCACCAATCAATGGGGGATTGTATCTGGCGAAATTCCCCCACATCCCGAAATTGGATTTGCGAGTTGAAGGAATCTTCACCGACACCACGACCTCGCGAAGCACTGCGGGGATGTTCTCCTACTGGGAGCAGTTCTACCACGACGCTTACACCAACAACAAAGTCATCATGGGCAGCTGGATCGGGCGCGAAGGAACGGGTGAGCAAGCCTGGATGAATTACTGGTTCAGCCCGAAGAGCAGCTTGCAGTTTGGATACCGCCACCAACAGGTTGACGGCGATTTCATACCGGGCGGCGTGAAGCTGCATGATGAATTTGTAAAGGCCAATTTTTGGGTGCACGGGAATCTGAATGTGAACGCACTTCTTCAGCACGAGCAATGGACCGCGCCCTTGCTGGCGCCGACACCGCAAACGAATTGGACTTCATCGGTGGGGATCACCTTTCAGCCTGACAGATTATTCTCGCGCGGACAAAATCCGCGGTTCACGACTTTAACCGGGCAATCCGACGGGGGCACAACGCCATGACCGAGCGCGGTGCACGAAACGACTGTGGATTTGAGCAACAGGCACGCGGTATGCTTTCGCAAACGGGGACTACACCAAACATAACAATACTCGTGGGGGTACTTCATCAACTCCAAAAGGGCTACTGCCCTTCGTTCCATCACGAGCTACGGAACGCCGCAAACGTGGGAGATGTGAATTGAGTGCGACTGGAAAAGTACCGGTGCGGGAGACACCTGCCGACGAGCTGGAGAAATACGAATTGGCCTCCTCGCTGCCCGTCGAACCGGTGGAGACGGAGCAAGATTTCCTGCCTTACCTTCGCTTGTTTTGGGAACACCGCCGATTTCTTTTCCGCACGGGAACCTACGCCCTGCTCGCGAGCGTCCTGATCGCATTTCTGATTCCCGCACGGTATCAATCGCTGACTCGTTTAATGCCGCCGGATAGCCAGTCTGCTTCAGGGATTGGAATGTTGGCCGCGATGGCTGGCAAGGGCGGGGCTGCTGGGCTCGGCGGCCTTGCAGGGGATCTCCTGGGAGTGAAGAGTTCTGGCGCGCTTTTTGTGGGTATCCTCGGCAGTGAGACGGTCCAGGATCGGCTGATCGATGAATTCCACCTCATGAAAATTTATCACGATCGAAAAATCGAGGATGCGAGAAAAGATCTTGCCGAGCGCACCGATGTTTCAGAAGACCGCAAGAGTGGAATTATCACCATAGGTGTGACGGATCACGATCCCAATCGAGCTGCCGGGATGGCGAAGGCGTACGTTGGGGAGTTGGATCGTCTCGTGGCCCAAGTCAGCACTTCTTCTGCGAGGCGCGAGCGCATATTCCTCGAAGGTCGCCTGGAGAAAGTGAAAGGGGATTTGGATTCAGCCGCCAAGAATTTCAGTCAGTTTGCCAGCAAGAACTCGGCGATCGATATTCCGGCACAGGGAAAAGCGATGGTGGAGGCAGCCGCGGTTCTACAAGGGCAGTTGATCGCGGCGCAGTCCGAGCTTAGTGGATTGGAGCAGATCTACACCGACGCCAACGTACGTGTTCGATCGGTGCAAGCGCGCGTGAATGAGTTGCAAAAAAAGCTGAACGAGATTGGCAGCGCAGGTACTCCGGGTGGCAGCCAGGGCGAAAACTCCCTGTACCCCTCGATTCGCAAGCTGCCGTTGCTGGGCGTTACCTACGCGGATTTGTTCCGGCAGACGAAGATTCAGGAGACTGTGTACGAGTTGCTGACGCAACAATACGAATTAGCAAAGGTGCAGGAAGCCAAGGAAATCCCCACAGTTAAAGTGCTGGATCCGGCTATTGTGCCTACGAAGAGATCCTTTCCTCCCCGCCTCGCAATCATGCTTCTGGGGACGATGCTGGGCGTCATCATGGCGATGACCTGGATTCTTGGAAAAACACAATGGGATGCCGTGGATGCCTCCGACCCACGAAGAGTTTTTGCGACTGAAGTGTTTACAACGGTGCAGGCTCGTATGCCGAGGTTTTCGCCCAACGGGGCGAGTGCAGAATCGAACGGGCACCGGACCTGGAGTTGGCGCAAGAAATCCGACGCAACAGGGGACGAGCAGAACAAGAACCTCGAGTAAGGCGCACAGTAGCGGCGGATTTGGCTGTAACTAATTGACGGAAAATGGGTTAGGTCACAAACGCCTCTGTAAGTGACGGGGCGAAGCTGTGAGCACACATTGAAGGCTACGGAGTTGAAGAAGGAATCATGACGAGTCATTGGACGAAACCAAATTCCGGAAGCGAGTTGGGCATTCTGCAGGCAGCACATTGTGAAAAGAGGTGGTACGCCGCGTACACCAGCGCGAACCACGAGAAGCGGGTTGCGGAGCAGCTCGTGGTACGCGATGTGGTGCACTTCCTGCCTGTATATGAGTCGGTGCGACGGTGGAAAGACCGGCGCGTAACGCTGCAAATGCCGCTGTTTCCTGGCTACGTTTTCGTGCGAATGGCTCTGCGAGACCGTTTACAGGTACAGCAGGTTCCCGGAGTAGCGCATCTGGTGGGGTTTGACGGCACGCCGGCGGCGCTGCCAGATGAAGAAATTGAGGCGCTTCGTGCCAGCCTCGAGAGCGGCGTCCGGGCAGAGCCACATCCTTATTTGACAGTGGGCCGGCGCGTGAGGCTAAAGAGCGGGCCGCTGGCGGGGATGCAAGGGATCCTGCTGCGGCGGAAGGGGGCCTTCCGGGTAGTGATCTCGATTGAACTGATCCAGCGGTCCGTCGCCGTGGACGTAGACGCTGTCGAAGTGGAACCGATCTTGACGGTGCCTGTCGGAACGGACTCGAGAACAGATACTCCAACCGTATAGGGATTCTGTGGAGGCTTATTCCGGTGAAAAAGTTGAGGGAGTGTTTTTCAGCGCGCTACTCAGTTAGAAACAAGATCGTTCCAATTCTTCGACGTCTCCAAAGTCAGGTCGGAATGGACGTCCGCCGGCGCGTAGCCCGTACCGAACCCGTCGGAGAATTTGGCCAGTTTGCAGACGGAGGAGCCCAGTGATGGATCAGAGAGTGCAGGCGCGTAGGCTGCTGGATTGGTCTGCGATTTCCGAGATGTGGCGAGGTCGTTTTATCTCGCTGCTGTATGCGCTCTATGCGCCCCTAAAATGGTTGGGAGTTGAGAAGCTTCCCGGCATTCGCGTCTTAAAGCAAAAGAGCCGGCAACTGCTCTTTTCATTGCTGGCGTCCGACGATGCGGTCCTCATCAGTGTGCCCGGTGCGCGGCTATACGTGCCAGCCTCGGCATGCAACTCCTACATGCGCGATTTTGAAGCTTACACTACGCATCTCCTCAGAGAGGCAATCAAACCAGGGGCCACTGTGGTGGACATAGGCGCAAATATAGGCTATTTCTCAATCATCGGAGCCCAAAAGACTGGACCCCACGGGAAAGTCTATGCCTTTGAGCCCGTCCCTGATAATTTCCGCTTGCTCAGAAAAAACGTACAGCTTTGCGATGCGGTCAGCGTGACCTGTATTCAAAAAGCAGTTGCCGACGAAGGGAAGTCGACGACTCTTTTCGAGAGCAACCACCCGGGTCAACATAGCCTTCTCTTGCAGCCCTACACGAAAACTGGGCATACCCGCACAGTAGAATGCGTGACATTAGATGAGTACCTTGGCGGCCAACCGGTAGGCGTCATTAAAATGGATATCGAAGGATATGAATATTTTGCCTTGGAAGGAATGCGTAAAACAATTGCAAACAGCAAGGATTGTACGCTTTTCACGGAATTACATCCCAGGATTCTTCGTTCTATAGGCATCGACCCGATGGAATTTCTGGCTAGACTGCTCAGTCTTGGTTTGGATGTACAAATGATTGTTGAGGATAACCACTCATTACAGCCGATCACCGCTGACGTCCTACGTCGGGCTGAGGCAGACTCGGAGTGGTACACCAATCTTCTCTGCGTCAAGAAAGGCTCCGCTAATGAATCGCGGAATAGCGTCTAGGGTTCGCCCAAGAGTTTCGTCAGCAAAGCTACCGGGCCCACGGCGGCGGAGGAGGGATCTTGCCCGACGCGCGTGAGCTCGGCCACAGTTCTTTCAGCTCCGGCCTCGGGGGTCTGTCCAGCCAAGCCAATCGCGTATCCTTCGCCCCATATTTGATGGTTCCCTTCTGTGCTATTGCGACCGTTGTGGTGGCAATAACGCATGGAGCGGTGATTTCCCTGATTTTTGCTTTCAGCCTAATGTTTATGTGTTTCGCTTATTATCACTTTGCGATCGCTATGCTTCTGATGATCTTTCTGTTGCCCTTTGACCTGCAAAGGAATCTCGGAGGTGACCACGCGCTTTTCGCGGATCTCGCAAAGCTACTTTTGATTCTTCCATTTCTCCTCATCCGTCCCTATCGGAAGTCGCTTGCAGAATCCAGACTCTGCAAGTTTTTTTTGAGCGCGTTTCTGTTCAATGTCGCAATCAGTCTGGGACGTGCGATCGATCTGCCTCTTACGGCGAAGCTTCTGTTGCGACAGTTCTCAGCAGTCTTCTTCGGCTTAATGGTGGCAGTTGTTTTCAGAAGTAAAGAGAAACTGACGCGAGCGACTGCCGTTGTTTTGGCTATGATTGTGATTCAAGGTGTTTATGGTGCGTATCAGTGGATGACCGGAGGTTTGGGGTCCTTCTGGTATTGGCTGAACCCGGAAATCGCCACCTTTACTGAGTGGGAAGGACGGGCGATGGGCGCGCTAGGACACATGAATTCTCTCGGCGGAGTCCTGAACATGGGGCTGTGCCTTGCCTTGTCCCTTCTGGTTTCGAGGCAATGGACCCGCTGGCGGCTTCGTCTTTGTCTTGGCGCGGCGGTGATGTTGATCGGGCTGCTGGTAACCTTCAGTCGCGGCGGATGGTTCGCGTTGGCGCTGACAGCCGTCTTGTTATTCCTAATCGAATTTCGAAGGAATCGCCGGCTGATCCTGGCTCCGGTGCTTCTCGCATTGTTGCTTCTTCCGATTGCAAAAACCGAGCTCGGAGCGCAGGTGTACCGGCGCGTGACCACTATTGAGCCGATGAGTGACTATACCCGCCTGGCTGCTGACGCCACCTCTCTGCAATTGTTTTTGCAGCATCCTTTGTTAGGAGTGGGCTACGGCAACTGGCGATTCTTTTTCTCGGATTACGCCCCTGACTTAGAGCAGCTGCCCTTTGCACATAATCTCTATCTCGGGATTCTAGCGGAGACTGGACTGGTAGGTTTCTTGCTTTTCTTTGTCCCTCTTGGCTATCTGATTGCAAAAGGCCTCAGGTTTCCGATGGAAGGGGACCTTGTGGTGGCAACTCTCATCCGAGCCTGCAGTCTCGCAATGATAGGGGCTTTCGTTCAAGGGCTCTCAGACTCATGGGTGGATGCCAATCCTCCTTACGCGGGATTGTTTTGGACTATCGTTGGCATGCTCATCAGCGGACTTGCGCTAGCGGCCAAATATGGGAATGGACGGTCCAGAGTACTTGACTCCGGGATAGGGGACTTAAAGCCGGCCTAGTCCCGGGCACCCGATCACGATCAAAGGTCCCCAGAGAGTCTGAAATCTTTATCATAATATGCATAAATCTACGGATGACCTAGGCTGTGCTGTGAGCGCTTTAGCGACGCCAAGAGCGGAAGTCCCCATTAGTATTAGTGACAGTCATAGCTTGGAGCTCAAGCGCATTGGCACGAACAGCCTGATTTTGGTCGTACTCACGTTGGTCGGACAGGTCACGGGCCTAATCCGCGAGACAACGACAGCTTACTTTTTGGGCGCCACCGGTCGCGCGGATGCTTATATCGCCGCTTTTCAGCCGATCGACATCGTGACAAGCGCGCTGATCTTGGCTGTGCCGTTTGGCCTCATTCCTTTTCTGGTGAATTACCGCCGCAGATTCGGCGAGGCTGGCTCACACTGGGCGATTGATCGCGTTCAGCTGGGCACAGCGTGCTGCTTTCTGGTCATAAGTCTCTTCTTGTATCGAAGGAGCGAGTGGATCGTACACCTGACAAACCCGCAGCTGTCCGGCGCGCAGTTGGAGCAGGCGATTCAGCTATGGCACTGGATGCTTCCTGCGATTCCGATGGTGAGTCTTACGGCATTCTTCATCGCTCAGTTGATAGCCGAGGATCGGTTCTTTTTCCCTGGTGCTAACTCGATATTTCTGAATTTGAGCATAGTGATTGTTCCCGTGTTTGCGTGGAAATTCCTAGGAGTAAAGGCCTTCGCCCTGGGCGTTTTGCTCGGGTCTTTCCTGCAGTTGGTCACGCAAGGATGGGCGGTGCTGGGCCGTCATCGACACAGGCACTCTAAGATCGAAGGAACCAAGCCATCGCTGTGGCGCGATGCCGCAATCATCATTGTGCCAGTCGTGCTGCTTTATACCTTGGGTGGGCTGAATACCCTAATTCCCAGGCGATTTGCGTCGGATTTAGGAGAAGGAAGTCTGGCGGTTTTTACGTATGCGACTCGAGCAAGTTTGCCGATTTACCTGTTGGGGGTATATGCCATTTCTTATCCCTACTTTTCCACCTTTGCGAGAGCGGTCGCTTCCGGGGAAATTGAGCAAGCACGACGACTCCTGCGTTCGATGCTCCGTTCGGCGGTCCTTTTCGCCTTACCCGCTATGTCTGCGATTATCGTACTGCGGGAGCCTCTCGTCCGGATTCTATTTTTTCGTGGGGCTTTCGATGCGCAGGCAGCGGAATCTGTTTCGACGACGCTTGCGTTTCTTGTCCCGTTTGTTCTCGGCGCGCTTCTAACAGACCTTTTGGGGAGATGTCTGATAGCGATGGGACGCACCCTTGCAGCTTGCGGGCTTTATGGTGTCTTGCTGGGCCTCTCCTGGGTCTTGATAAGCGGATTACACGGTTTCGGCGGGCTAAATGGAGTCTCCGCTGCCTGGGCGTTTTCCCTCCTTGCGGTTGCGGCACTGTTTCTGGTGGCCGTCAACTATTACCTCCGAGGTCAGGCCTTCAGGGGAATCGGTGAATCTCTTTGGAGGGCCCTCGTGAGCGGCATGGCGGCGGCAACGATAATGGCATTTTCGAGCTACTGCTTGCGCCTATGGCTTGGCATCGGAATGACGGGTTCCATGGCAAATGTTGTTCTTACGATCTTAGCTGGTAGCGTCGTCCTGATTAGCCTTGCGCGGCGTTTAGGCGTTTCCGAGGCTATGGCGTTGGTCGATGCTACACATACAGTTGGGCGCAGACTAAGAATCTGGCTTTGGGGTAGGCCGACGGTACCATTTGTGCCGGGGGTTGATCAAGATTGAGTTCAACGACCGGTCTTAAAACAAGGAAGAACCCGAACTTATGCTTCTGAAACTAGGCAAATCGAAGGAGCTGTACCTGCCGGTCGCCGATCGGCTGAGTCTGAATAAGTCATTGGAACTGCGAGTTTTGAGCAGGTATTTGGAACTGCGTCCCGGGGAAAGAATTCTCGACGTTGCTTGCGGTAGCGGCTATTGGACGCGCAAGCTTGCTGCCGCCTACGGTTGCACCGCGGTTGGAATCGACTTGTCCGAGCGCGAGATTGCCACAGCGCAGCGCCACCACAGCGGCACGAATTGCACGTATCTCTTGTCGCCGGCGGAGAGTTTGCCAGTCCCGACAGCATCCTTCGACAAAGTGATCAGCGTCTGCGCTCTGGAGCATTTTTCTTCAGATACTACGGCACTTAAGGAAATGGCTCGGGTGCTCAGGCCCAACGGGATTTTGGGCTTGAGCGTCGATAGCATGTCCGGCCCGTTCGTGACGGAGGGTTACCGGGAGTGGCACGCGCAAGAACATTTTGTCCGGAACTACTACGATCTTGACTCGATTCGGACAAAGCTTGAGCATGCTGGCTTTCAATTGCTGGAGCATCGCTATCTTTTGACCTCACGTTTCACATGTTGGGCGTTTCGACTGAATCGCCGCTATCGCTTTCCTGTGGTTTTTTTCATCCCACTCTTGCATCCCCTGTCGCGACTCTGCGATGCGCTGAATGGGAGTCACGACGGTGGTTTGATTCTGGCGTTGAAGGCCAAGAAGTGTGAACGCCATACAGTCGGAGCGGTCGCATAATGCAGATCTTATTCTTGTCCGCTCATTTGCCGTCGCCGCGGGCGCACCAAGGTGGGCAAAAGACTAGTTATCACATATGTGAATTCCTGGGGCGAAGGCATGAGATTCATCTCTTGTGCTTTGGAACCGAGAATGAGCTGGCTGTTTTTGATCACCAGGGAATGGAGATCTTTCAAAGCTGCGACATCGTTCCGGTCAATCAGTGGACACGGCTTCGCGGCGTTTTTTCTTCACCGCAATTGCCGCTATCCGTGGCGGCCAGGACCTCGCGAAAGTTCCGAAGCAAATTGCGGCAGCTCACGAAAACCCACCGATTCGATGTGGTAATCCTGGATGGCACAGCAATGTGGCAGTACGCAGGAGATGTCAAGCCAGTGGCATTGCATGGCGGGAGTGCGCACGACGTGTTGAGTCAGTTGTGGGACCGCCGGGCGTTGCAGGCTGTCACCATGTGGTCTCGTCCCGCGCTCCGTTTTGAAGCAGAACGCGTTCGGCGATGGGAGCGTAATATCCTTTCTCAGCTAGATTTCGTGGTCCCTCATAATGCAAAGGATGGCGCCTTGCTCGGTGTGCTCGATCCTATGGTTCAGCAATTCGTGATTCATCCTTGGGTGAGCGTACGATTGCCGAACGCACCATCGCCGAACGAGATTCCGGCTTCTGAGATGATGCGCAAGCCATACAGCGCTGTTTTCTGGGGTGCGCTCGACCGGAATGAAAACGCTGACGCGATTGCATTTGCCGTACGAGACATACTTCCAGGAGTGCGCCATGCGGTCCCCGAGTTCAAATTCTTCGTGGCGGGATGTCATAGCGAAGCAATTGCCCCAATCACCGACGGTGTGCCCAATGTGATCCGGACCGGTTTTGTAGATGACATCGGTGGCTTCCTAGCGGGGATGCAAGTGGGGTTGCTGCCGCTCCGGCAAGGGGCCGGCATCAAGATCAAGACACTTGAATGCATGGCGGCAGGAGTTGCGGTAGTGACCACACCGGTGGGCGCGGAAGGAATTGCCGCGTCACACGGAGTCCATTTTCTGATCGGTGAAACGGCCCGGGAACTCGCGAGCTACACGGAGCGATTGCTACGCAGGCCAGAAGAGGCCCGCCAAATGGGAGAACGGGCCCGGGACTGGTTCGCGTCGGAATACGATTTCGACCGGCCGATGGCGGCTCTTGAGTCCTTTCTCGTCGCAAATTCAGGTAGAATCGCGAAACGTGAATCTTCCAGCTTGTGTGCGATTGGTGTCTGTCAGGATCAGCCCAACCGGCAAAGACGCTGCAACCAAGGCAATTGAGTAGAATTACTAAACCATTGAACTCGGTACACTAGTGATATCCACGTGATTGAAACTTCCATTTTGATCCCTACGAAGAATGGTGCAGAGGCCATGGAGGCCTGTCTGGCAGCCATTTACGCTCAAAAGGGCACTGGACCGTTTGAGGTAATTATAATCGATTCGGGGTCGACAGACGGGACGCTGGAGATCGCGAGGCGGTACCCGGTGCGTCTAGAGCAGATACCCCCAGAGGCGTTCCACCACGCGCGCACGCGAAATTACGCCGCTAGCCTTGCGAAGGGAGAAGTTTTAGTGTTTCTGTCGCAAGACGCCATTCCGGCATCGGACACCTGGTTGGCTGCATTCCTTAGCAATTTCAACGAACTAGCGGTCGGGGCAGTTTACGGGCGCCAATTGCCGAAAGCAGAATCCGGGCTGGAGCGGCGTTCGGCTTTCGCGGTGATGTACGGCGGGGCCAGAATCGTGAAGCTACCGATGGACGGAGTAGGGCTCGGGCACAAGTATTACCATTTTTCGAACGCCAACTCGGCCATCCGGAGAAAGGTGTGGGAAGCCACACGGTTCCCCGATGAACTGAAAGTATTTGAAGACGTGGGAATCGCCAAGCGCATTCTGGACTCCGGCTGGAGCATTGTTTACGAGCCAGAGGCAGCTGTATATCACTCTCATGATTTCCCATTCGGTACCCTCTTTAAGCGCTACTTTGATATTGGTGTGGTCTACCAGCGCTTAGGTATCTGGGACGAGCGCTCACGTGCTTCTCTTTGGCGAGATGGCTGGAGCGCGTTCAGAGGCAAACTGCTTTTGCTCCTGAAGGAGGAAAGACCCGAGGACACAGGGTCCTCCCTCGTTCAGGATGTCGGAAAATATGTCGCCATTCAGCTGGGGCGCAACGAAAAACTTCTGCCGCGTGCCGTGAAGAAAAAATTGAGCCTTTACGATCTCTTCGATTAACTGGTTCGGTTGCGGCGCGACCGTTCCTGCTCCTTGTTCCTGAACTGATTTCTCCCAAAGCTTCAACCAACAAGTTCCCCCAGGGGACGCGTACGGAGGATTGCACAATATGCTTCTCCGCTTGAAAATGTATCGCCTTTTGTTGAAAGTCACAGTCTACCTCCTCCCTTTTCTTGCTTTCGAGATCGGTTGGCAGATTTGGGCTTATGTCTTAACCTTTATCAATCGTCCGGTCAAGTATCCCCATGATGGGCACTTCACGCTCGTGTTATTCAGCGCCCTTGTGTGGGCGTTCATGGCGGAACATTACAAGGTGACAAATGTCGACGAACTCTTTCGAGAACGAACCGGCGCAAAGGCCGCCTCGATGGCGAGCGTGGCAACATCTGTCATTTTGATAAGTGTTCTTTATTTTGGACACAACTCTATTTTCCCCCGGGGGCTGTTCGTCAGTTGCCTAGTTATATTGTTGGCCTTGATTGTGCTCTTGCATGCCGCTTTTCGGTTTCTGTACCGGAATAAGCTTCGACTCGGTCGGCCGACCCGGCTATTGATTGTGGGAGCTGACCAGTTTGCCCGCGATGCAGCGATTCGGCTTCAGCGGCTTTCATTCGCTCCCTGTCAGGTTATTGCGTACGTGAGGCTTCCAGGACAAGAAGTGGCGGTACAGGGTACCCGCGTTTACGACCTGGAAGATCTCGGCCCTTTGCACGCAGGGAATGGAATTGATGAAGCGGTGATGGCCATTCATCCGGCACAGTTCTCGCTGATTCCGCGCCTTATTAAGGCGCTCGAAAGCCTATCCGTTCCTGCACGCGCACTCGTCGATCTTGGTGAGGGGATAGTTGTCCGTGAGAAGCTGTTCCAGGTGGGGCGTATGCAGATGCTCGATTTGACGACAACGCCGGCTGATTTGCTTGACTATGCTCTGCTTAAAAGAGTCTTCGATATATGTTTTTCGGGGCTGGTTCTCCTTGTGACTTCTCCGCTCATGGGTTTGATCGCGCTGCTGATTCGGGTGACCTCACCAGGGCCAATTTTCTTCGTGCAGGAGCGGGTAGGACTTAATGGCCAGCCCTTCCTGATGCATAAATTTCGCACCATGAGCACGAGTTCTTCCTCCGACAGCGATACTCTCTGGACGCGCGAGGCGGATCCTCGCCGGACGGTTCTCGGAAGCTTCCTACGCAGGACGAGCCTGGATGAGTTGCCTCAGTTCATCAATGTCTTGAAGGGAGACATGAGCGTCGTAGGTCCGCGTCCCGAGCGCCCCCATTTCGTGCAACAGTTCCAGCAGGAAGTTGGCCGGTACAACCACCGCCACTGCCTCAGGGTGGGAATCACAGGCTGGGCCCAGGTCAATGGCTGGCGCGGAGACACCTCCATCGAAAAGCGCATCGAGTTCGACCTGTACTATCTCCAGAATTGGTCGTTCATTTTTGACCTGCGGATCATCGTTATGACCATCTTTTCAGCGCTTATCGGAAAAAACGCGTATTAGGTGCAGTTTCTTATTTATCCGGGTTGCTCCTAATCCAACAGCGTTTGTCACTAAGTGGGCACGACCATTTCGGAAGGTACGCGTTCTGGGGTCAGTACAGCGAAGACGAATCCAACCAGCACATAGGAGGAAAATATGAAAGGTGTTGTGCTCGCCGGCGGAATGGGAAGCCGGCTCAATCCACTCACACGAGTGACGAATAAACATCTATTACCCGTCTATGACAAGCCGATGGTTTATTACCCCATAGGGACGCTCGTGAACGCAGGGATCAGGGAAATCCTCCTCGTCACCGGAGGGAAGAATGCCGGAGACTTTCTGCGGTTACTCGGGAATGGAAAGGACTTTGGATTGAAGCATCTGAATTACACTTATCAGGAAGGTGAAGGCGGTATTGCGGAAGCCCTCGGACTTGCGGAACATTTTGCGGATGGCGATCCGATCTGCGTCATTCTGGGCGACAACATCATTGAGAACAATATTTGTGACGCCATCGAGAATTTTAAGAAACAATACCAAGGCGCCAAGATTCTCTTGAAAGAAGTTCCGGACGCCGAGCGGTTCGGTGTGGCGGAAATACGCGGAGGCCATGTCATTGGCATCGAAGAAAAACCTAAGGCTCCGAAGTCCAAGTACGCAGTGATTGGAGTCTATCTTTACGATGCGACCGTATTCGAGAAGATTCACCGTCTGAAACCCTCGGGCCGCGGCGAGCTCGAAATTACTGACGTCAATAACTTTTACCTTCAGGAGGGCAACTTGACCTATGAAGTGCTGGAGGGGTGGTGGACCGACGCTGGAACGTTTGAATCTCTCCTGTGCGCTAACAATCTTGTGGCAAAAACGGGCGCCAACAAGCTCACGGTCAAAGCTCAGTCGGCGATTGCCTTGGGTCAGAGTGCTGCCCGATGAAAATCTTTGTGACCGGCGGCGCAGGATTCATCGGTTCCAACTTTATCCGCCACGTTCTGGAAGCGGGCAGGGGCTTTGAAATCATCAATTACGACAAGTTGACATATGCCGGGAACTTGGCGAATCTTGAGTCGGTCGCGAGTGATCCACATTACACATTTGTGAGAGGCGATATCTGCGATGCTCCCGTGCTAGAAGCAGCGATGCGTGGCTGCGACGCGGTTGTTCATTTTGCGGCCGAGTCCCATGTCGACCGGAGCATTTACGAACCGTCACCCGTAATTCAAACAAATATCAACGGTACTTTCACGATTTTGGAGGCTGTCCGCAAGCTTTCTGTGACCCGCTTTGTGCATGTTTCCACGGATGAAGTCTACGGTGACATCCATCCCAATGAGTTCGCTGACGAAAATGCTCAGCTGAATCCGAGCAGCCCCTATTCGGCTTCAAAAGCAGCTGCAGACCTACTTGTCCGCTCCTATGTACGAACCTATGGAGTTCCCGCCTTAATTACACGATCGTCAAACAACTATGGCCCTTACCAGTTCCCTGAGAAATTTGTGCCCCTGATGATCACAAATGCTCTGCAGGACAAGCCACTGCCCATCTATGGGGACGGTAGACAGGAGCGCGAATGGCTGCATGTGGAAGATAACTGTCGCGGCATTTTGACAGTTCTAGAAAAAGGTAGGATCGGGGAGATTTACAACCTCGGAGGACTCAACGTCACAGACAATCTTTCCATGGTGAGAGAGCTACTTCGGTTGATGAAGAAACCGGAAACGTTGATTTCCTATGTTCAGGACCGTCCGGGACATGATCGTCGTTATGCGTTGAGCTACAGCAAAATCGAGACCGAGCTTGGCTGGGCGCCAGCGATTTCCCTTGGCGATAGTCTACGCCAGACAATTGACTGGTATATGAGTAACAAGAAGTGGCTCGATGATGTGCGAGCGGGAGAATATCGCACATATTACAGAAGATTCTACGAGAACCGCGATCGTTCTCTTCATGCGATTGCCTGGGCGGGATTTCAGGTTCCTCAATAATTCTGGTCTGTGGTCTTGAAAATATTCAGAAAACGGCAGTGCGCTCCTCTTCAACCACGCGCACGGATTCTATGGATAGGAAATAGCGGGTGATGGAGCGAATAGAACTCCCCCTTCCTGACGTTTGTGAACTGCGGCCTAAGGTGTTTCATGATAAACGCGGTTTTTTTCTAGAAACTTACCATCAGACAAAATTTGCCGCACTTGGCATCGAAGATCACTTTGTTCAAGATAACCATTCGTGTTCTACCGGAGCGACGCTGCGCGGACTCCATTACCAATTGCGCCATCCTCAGGCAAAGCTTTGCCGGGTAGTGGAAGGAGCAGCCCTGGACATTGCTGTCGACATCCGGTCGTGTTCTCCTAACTTCGGGAAGTGGATCAGCCTTCGACTCTCCGCCCTTGAACAGAATCAGATCTATATACCACGAGGCTTTGCGCACGGATTCCTTGCTCTAACCGATACCGTCCAGTTTCTTTATAAATGCAGTGATTTTTATGATCCAAATGATGAACACGGAATTCTCTGGAGTGATCCCGACCTCAACATTTCTTGGGGAATAACAAACCCCCTTATTTCTGAAAAGGACGCGAATTACCCCAAATTCGCGCAAATCCCGCCAGAGCTCATGCCGCTGTACTCCCGCAAATGAAACGCAGAATTTTGCTGACAGGGAAGACTGGCCAAGTCGGTTCGGAACTCCTGCGATTATTGCCCAGACTTGGCGAAGTCGTTGCGCCAGATCGGCTGGAATTAGACTTGCTTAATGCAAACGATATCCGGCGAGCGGTGCGCGAGATCCGACCTGAGGTGATCATCAATGCCGCAGCGCACACAGCCGTTGACGCCGCCGAGACACAACAGGTCGATGCTTGCGCGCTAAACGCTAACGCCCCTGCGGTGTTCGCCGAAGAAGCGATGAAGCTTGGTGCGGTGCTCATACATTATTCGACAGACTATGTGTTCGACGGATCGACAAGCACACCTTACGAGGAGACGGACCTAGTCGCTCCGATCAATGTATATGGAAAAACAAAACTGGCCGGTGAGCAGGCAATCCACGCCTCGGGTGTGCCCCACCTAATCTTTCGGACGGCTTGGGTCTACGCTACCCAGGGGCGGAACTTTCTGTGACGATCTTGCCGGCTGGCCACGGAAAGGGAAGAGTTGAGAATCGTCCGCGACCAATTCGGGGCGCCGACCTGCAGTCGGGAAATTGCAGAAGCGACTGTGAAGATTCTCACTCAACTCACGGAGCAAAACAGTGATCTATCAACATTATTATCGCAACGTGGTGGAACTTATCACATGACCGCACAGGGCGCGACGAATTGGTACGAGTTTGCGTGCGCGATACTTGAAGAAGCCACTAACATATCGAGCGACTTTCCCTGGTTTGCCGTGGCCACGAGAGGGCGACCTCTCATAGCAAGGCGAGTCATACCAATTACCACAACCGAATTTCCCACTCCAGCTTCTCGCCCGGCCTTCTCCCTTCTTTCCAATTCCCGCCTCATCCGGACCTTCGGCTTCGGATTGCCGGACTGGCGCACGCAATTACGCCTTGTCTTTAAGCCGGAATATAGTACGCAAGTACACGGTCCTCGCCTCTGATCGCTAGCACTAGGCGAATCACCAGACCTCTAGCGATGACCACCTACTTCTGACATTTCGCATTCGTCGTCTGGAACACTTCCGGACAATATGCGTCCGGAGCTTCACCACACCAGTAGTTACGTCCCAAGTATTCTGTCCGGGGAAGCAGGTGGTCCAGTGTGCTGTGGGACATTACTTAGGGAGTTTTCGAGATCATGAGCACGTCCTCGACAAAGCCTTTTGAATCAATCGTTGTGAATGGTTCGAGTGTTTTCGGTGCAGTTGTTCGTGGCAGTTCGCGCACACTGTCATTAGATTTTGTATCTCGTCGTTTCCAAGCCTACTGCGGGCCTTCAGGTGGTGAACTTGAAGATCGTTCGACCGACCGCAGATTTGGCAACGCCACCGATCTCTTTCGAGCACTCTAGTACGAAGCGCTTGGTACTCAGGCAATGGAAGCTCCAAGCGCGGCATTCTCTGATGGAATTTCTTCATGATCCTACTCGATTACCTTGATGCGTTCTGTCCGCATGGGGGAGACACTCAAGACTATCCTGCGTTGTTGCGGGACTCATTCTTTGGGTTACCGTTCTAAGATCGCCCCCGCAAGAAAATCCGCGCAGATCATCTCCAGGCAATAACCACGAGATTTGTCAGTTCCCAGCATCAGGCCAGCGGTTTCGAGGGCCTTCTCGACCACTGGCAACTGACTCTTGTATAGCTTGAAGTAAATGATCTCCCAGGGCTCCGTTTCTTTCCCTGTCAGGTGACGTTCCACCGCGCATTTGAACCCTTCCTTCGGCATTTCCTTCGCTTTGTGCAACCAGGTTGCACAGTCAAATTCCTCCCCATCCTTACGTGCTACCTTGACCAGTTCGGTCGCTTTGCTCCAACCCACTTGCTGCAGTTCTTGTTTCGGAATCCGCGCCAGATTTTCGTGAATCGCCATCAGGTAATACGCCTTTCGCCGGGAATCGACAAATCGTTTCTCGAGGAATTCATCAAATGAATTCAGTTTCTCTAGTTGCCAATACTGCTTGGCGCGTACCTCGCATAGGTATTCCCCCAACTCGACGAACCGCACGTCCTTTTCCTGTTCCTTGGTCTTCTCCCAAGACAGAATTTCGTCAATCCGGCCAAGGACGAATACAGCCCTACGGCGATTAATCTCCGGTGTCTGCATCAATCCTCTGTTAATCCACAAGCTCGTCAAGCCATGCAAGGTTGCTCGCTCCTAATGTGCGGATGAGGGTGGAATCGATCAGCTTTTGGTCATCGAGACAGAGCCCGAGATGCGAGCAGCTCACACAGCCGTTTTGTGGAAAACGAATCCCACTGTGAGACGGGAATTGGGCGGCTTCGATCTGGTTGATCGTTGCCCCCACGAGCCGGCCAAATTCTAGGCGTTGTTCTTCGGAAATTGATGTCTTCAGGTATTGAATTTCTGGCTGATGCTTTCTCACAAAAACCACGAAGGCCACATCGGGAATCCCAGTCATCCAGGAATAGCAGATCAACTGAGGGTCGAGCGACATCAACCCATTTGGTTCCTCGGGATACCGACTGGCCGTAGTCTTCCAGTCCATCAGACAACGCTGGCCATCGAGCTCACCGATGGCATCAATGTAGGCAACAAACTGATTCGCGTTCGGGAGCTCCCGCACCAGTTTGATTTGAAGGTTCTGCTGCGGCTGGGGAATGTGAACACGATTGTCCTGGGCAAAGCGCTCGAGGAGATGAACACCCTGATGGACCAGCCGATCCCAGGTCTCCCCCTTTTTGAACTCGAACGGAGTATCGCGGAAAGTGCCCCACTCGCTGTGAAGTGTCGCGCCACAGTCCCCACCGCAGAAGTAAGATTCCAGCGCCTTTTCAAAGCAGCGCCCGAACATCATGGCGGCCCGGGTCTCTTTCTCACGCCAGCAGTCCAGATAATGATAGCGATAGCTGCGCGGGCAACGGAGATAATGCGCTATTTGTGTGTAGCTAAAGTGCATTTTGGCTACTCCCGTTCTCCTCCAGGCTGCTTGGTGAACTGGAGATCGTTTCCCACTCGGCAGCCGGTGCAAACGAATCGAGATTTTGGTAGGTGTGACCATTGAGGTTGGTGAACGTCGTCCGAATAACCCCTCGAAGATTCAGGAGGGCTCTTTCATCAACCTGATCCCGGCTGAGCAGTTCAGTGTCGTAGCCGAAATCTCGGAGGAACCAGGTGAGCTTCCAAAGCGCTCGTTCCGTGCAGTAGAGTCGTCCGGAAAAGGTCAGTGCCTCATGGGAGGTTGGTTCAAGGATGCTGAAGCGAAGTGCCAGAAAGGGCTTCTGTGGATGCCAGCGATAAGAGGCCCCTCGGACACGAACCAGAAACAGCCCATCGAGATTGCTGGATACCCCATGATGTCCCGATTGCAGACCCGGAATATGTCGCCTCATGACCTTGCCTCCACAGGTTGAGAATAGGAATTGAGTTTGCAGACTAGGGCATCACGGTTCTCTTTTGCAGCCGAGGAAAGATGGGAGATAAAGGACTCGACCAATTCGCGGCTAGCACCGCTGAGGGCTTCGGTACCACAGAAGTCCGCAGCGTAGGTTTTAACGAGATTTGGATCGAGGTTGTATTGGCGGATCAAGAGGCAGAGTTGATCCCGGAGGCGGGGTTGCCCGTTGCTGGAACCATTGGAGGGGTGCGCCCCGTTTGAAGGTGACGAAACAGTGGAAGATCTCGACGGACTCGAAAATGTACCCAACTCTTCGACAGAACAGAGGCCGATCCCGTAAGCCTTGCGAAGGGCGCGATTGACAGCGCGCGTCTCGGCGATACGTAACTCAGCACCTTGCACAATGGAAGAAACATTTGAGGGATCGGCGTCACCATACCCCACGAATCCCTTCGAAGATGCGCTCTTGAAAACAGTGGCCTTGAAAACCCAGCGACTTGATTTGATATCAGAGAGGCGCTCTTGTAAGGTAGTCTTGATTCCGCAGCAGCCTTTACGGGAAGCAAGTTGAAGGAGACCGGAGTGGGTCACATACCACCGACCGTCCAGGAACTGCAGATCGCCAGCGGCTACCGATAGAGAATACCTAACAGTAAGCTCTCGAAGCGACCGAAGCGCGATGCGGGACGGTTCACCCCATAATTGGCGCGCGAGCTTTAAGTTTGAGCGAAAGCTAACAACATGTCTTTTCACGAATCCTCCCTGTAGCGCACTCAAAATGACCGCTCAGCATTTCTGTAGAGAGACCGAGTCACATTTCTTCCATTGCTATTGGCAGCCCCCGCGATGTAAAAAGGAAAGGCTGGCCTTGTAGCCATCGATTGTGGGAGATCGGTGAATCTCCATAGCTATATTTTATATCTATAACGATAAACAATGTCAAGGAAAAACGTACGCCCAAAGACCGTGTCGGTGGATTGGAAGGCAGTTGGGCGAAGGATCAGGGAGTTCAGAGGGTTCGACATGACACAGGCAGACTTGGCGAATCGAATCGGAGTCAGTCAGGGTTATTTGTCAACTATCGAGCACGGTCAGGCGGAAGTTGGGGCGGAAGTCCTGCTCGCAATCAGTCGAGAATTTAATCAGTCTCTGGAATGGCTACTTACGGGCGAGGACGAATAGTTCTATCTCAAAGCTGTGTTGAATCGAGCTGTCGCCTGTTGAATAAGTGGACTGTTGGAATAAAAGAGGATCGAGGCAGCGCCTAGGGAACGAATGAAACGTGCACCCTGGTTCACTTCTAGTGAGTAGTGATCCAGAATCAAAACTGGAGGGCGTAAACAATAAGGTAAGGATTAGTTCCAGAGGTACAGTGGCACCCAGAAGTATGAGGCAGGCGCATCAGCGTCTGCCTCTTTTCTTTGGAGTGCGGTATGAGGATGCGACGACCCCGAGAGGGCTGCGGGAAAGGTTGAATCTTCAGCTAATTTCTGTGGGTTGACGAAATACCCAGAAGTGATAATATAGAGAAGAAAAAGCGAAAGTGCAACCCGGTTGCACGCGGGATGCTCTATCGGCAGAAAATGGCTCGGGTTCGTCGGACGAAGAGCAAAGCCAAGAGCGAACAAAAAGGGTGCCCATGCAAATACCAGAAAAGAGCAACAGCTCCGAACAGTCCGAGGAGAGCGCGGCCGCTCCAATTTCCGTTGTCCGCGGAGCGACAGGTCCGCGGACGCAGCGGGGCAAACAGAAAAGTAAGAGCAATGCTCTAAAGCACGGAATCTTTTCCAAGGCGGTTTTGTTAAAGGAGGAACCGCGAGCAGAATTCAACTCTTTGCTCCGTGGACTTCGGAACGATTTTAGACCGGAAGGAACATTCGAAGGAATTCTCGTCGAGAATCTTGCCACTAGCTTGTGGCGCAAACGTAGGCTGCTCATTGCGGAGGAGCCGGAAATCCGGAAGGGAACGGAGTTTGTCGACTCGGACATGCTACGTCGTGCGAAAGATGAAGAGGCGATTATTCTGCAAGATAGTGGCCCACTTGTAAGAAAGACTACAAATGCCAGAATTCTTGATACATGTATCGAAATGTTGGCACTGTTAAAGGGTTGGATAGAAACGGAAGATTTTGATGAGGTGCTTGGCGAAGGCGTCAGGACCTGGCTTTACGGGAAATATGGGCCTTCGGTAACTACAGCCTTTGATCGATATTTAGAGATTCGGCGCATTACCCGTTCCAATGCGAGCGCCGGTCACCAGACCGATCCGTCGTACTTAAAAAAATGCAAGGGTGTTCTTCTCAATCTACTTGATGAGGAAATATCGCAATTTAAGAAAATTCAATGCGAGCAACTTCTGGAAGAGAACAATAGAATAGAAATCGAATGGCATCGAGGGAACGTACCTGATGCCCCCCAGTTAGATCGCTTGTTGAGGTACGAGACAACTCTGCAGCGAGACTTCGATCGAACTCTGAGTCAACTCGAACGGCAGCAGCGGATTCGCAAAGGACAGCCCGTATCACCAACGCTCAACCTGCAAGTCTCGTCATGATTTGTGGTTCTCGGATGGCTCCTGACAATCCCTTAGAGGGTCGGTAGGAGGATGCAGAAAATTCTGTACTGGTGTGGCCTGCGTCGGGACACCATACCAGTGGGGATGCCAAAGAAATTACAAAACGAACTCAGATAAGTCTTTCGGATTGAGTAAGTTGGTCTTTTTAAGTGTGTCGCTGGATAACCATTTTGGGAGCAAGATGACGACCCGGCGCGCACCTTAGATTCCTTAGGGCGCAGAACGTAGGTCGCGCGGTTCCGCAAAGTGTACGGGCCGTAGTCACCTGGTACGGCGGGAGTCCTTCGCCGCTGGAGGGTGACTTTTGCCAAATCACCAAAGCAGTATGTGAGCAGCAATTAGTTTTTTGGCACGCGGTTTTGTATTATGAGGCGTTGAAAATTGTGGCGATTCCAATTTTGAGCGAGAGCTATCCACGATGAAACTTTGCCGGTTTGGGGAGATGGGGCGGGAAAAACCCGCGCTGGTTACGGCGAATGGTGTGCGCAGAGACGTTAGCGGGCATGCGCGAGATTTTGACGATGCGTTTTTTGCCGCGGGTGGCGTGGAGAAGTTGTCCGCTTGGTTTCGGGCGAATGAGGTGAAGTGTGCTGTGGTGCCGGAAAACGCTCGATGGGGGGCGTGTATTGCGCGGCCATCGAAGATTGTGTGTGTCGGATTGAATTATGCGCGGCACGCGGCGGAAACCGGGAAGGAAGTGCCCAAGGAGCCGGTGATCTTTATGAAGGCGCCGTCTGCCTTGTGCGGGGCGTTTGATGACCTGGTGATTCCGAAGAATTCGCAGAAGACGGATTGGGAAGTGGAGCTGGCGCTGGTGATCGGGAAGCGGGCCTCGTACGTTTCGGAGGCGGAGGCGATGGGGCACGTGGCGGGCTACTGTCTGATGAACGATTACAGCGAGCGGGCGTTTCAAATGGAGCGCGGAGGGCAGTGGGTGAAAGGGAAGAGTTGCGACACGTTTGCGCCACTGGGGCCGTTTCTGGCCACGCCGGATGAGATTCGCGACCCGCACAAACTGGCGTTGGGGCTGAGCGTGAACGGAGTGATACGGCAGAATTCCAACACATCGGACCTGATTTTTAGATTGCCGAAAGTGATCAGTTATTTGAGCGAATTTATGACGTTAGTGCCGGGGGACGTGATTTCAACGGGGACTCCCGAAGGCGTCGCGCTGGGAATGAAGCCGCCGCAGTATCTAAAGCCGGGGGATGTGGTGGAGCTGTACGTCGAAGGGCTTGGAAAAGCCAAGCAGAAGGCTGTTGCCTACCTCGCGAGCTAGCACACCCGGGCGCCCGCTCCGGATGTTGATTGGGAAATTCAAAGTTTTCTTGTTCAAAACTGTACAGACGCCACCTGCTGCAGTTTGTAAGATCTAGCTGCTTAAGACCGCTCTGAACGCACAGTCCCACGGGTGGAGCGGCTCGGGCAAACCCTCCCAGCAAGGTGGCCAAATGAAAATTCCTCTGATTGTTTTCTCGTTTCTCGCGTTAATTCTTTCTTTGTTCGCGCCCATCGCCAAAGCCGACTCCGTACCACTTGGAACGGCCGCCGCATTTGCCGTTCTGGCGGGGTCAGCGGTGAGCAACACCGGCACGAGCGTGATCATCGCCGGGGATCTGGGCGTATACCCCGGCACGGCGGTTTCCGGCTTCCCGCCGGGGATCGTGACGCCTCCGGGAACAATTCACAATCACGATGCGGTCGCGCAACAGGCGCAAGTGGATCTGACTACGGCGTACACCTCCCTGGCTGGCGCAAGCGTCACGAGAACTCTCACCGGAACGGATCTCGGCGGACTTACGCTCACGCCTGGTGTGTATTTTTTTGCTACCAGCGCGCAATTGACGGGAACGCTGATTCTGAACGCTCAGGGGGCTGCGAACGCAACCTGGATCTTTCAGATCGGCAGCACGCTTACCACGGCGGCTAATTCTGCTATTTCGATTATAAATCCCGGCCCGAATGACAGCTTGTTCTGGCAGGTGGGCAGTTCCGCAACGCTCGGGACGTCGACAGACTTCGAAGGGAACATTGTCGCGCTGACGAGCATCACCCTGGATACTAGCGCAACAGATGAGTGCGGAAGAGTTCTGGCGCTAAATGCCTCTGTAACGTTGGCGAGCAACACCATCTCGACCGCGTGCGGGGACGTTCTGGGAGAAGGCAATAGCGGCGGGCTTAGCGGTGGCACGGGCGGGACAGGCGGAGGCGGAACTGGAGGCGGTGGCACTTCCGTCCCAGAACCCTCCACGTTTGGATTGCTCCTGGCGGGACTTCTGCCACTCGGACTTCTCACGCTCCGCAAGCTGCAGGCAATCTGCTAGACGGCGAAACGGGAATTGGAAGCTATTCGGATTCTGCAGGTGTGCGTCTCCGCAAATAATTTTGCGAGAGACACGGCGCCTTAAGCCGCAATCCCGCCCCCCCCAAATCAAAGTTGAGGCGTTTTCCGTGCCTTCACACATTCGTGAGAAATGCTGAAGCGAACGCCTTTCTGCGAGTATTTTTTCAATAAATTCAAATTGTTTGGGAACCGATCATCCGCAAAACGCGGATTCGGGAGGTGGCTTTTCGACTCCAGTGGAGCACCGAGATGGAACGCCATCTGGGAGAATGGCGTTCCCAGGGTGACTAGAAGGTTTTGTTCCAGCCCTGGATGGATTCGGGGCGGATCAGGCTGGGATTGTGCCTTTCGGCTTTGTTGCTCATCTCGAGCGAATAGCCGTTGGCGAGGTAGGAGGGGATGTCGCGGGAATCGGTGATCGGGATATAGGGACCCTGCTTGCCCAGGCGAACGTGATAGCGCTCGTCCTTGAAGCGATGCGGGAGCAGGCGGGTTCCGAGATTCTTGCCGCGAGATACGGTGGCAAACAGCATCGAACGCCTCCCTGGGATTAATAGGAAAGCGATTCTAGTGCGCGGGAACGAGGCTGGTAAGAGGTATGCCTGTGGAAAAGTGTGGATCGCTTGTGGAAGAATCTTCGTGTGCCTGGAGGGAAAGCCAATCGGAGACTTCGGGTTCCTGGGTGACGATGTGGATGTCAACCGCGGGGGACTCGCGCAAGAAGCGGTGCACTACACTTAGATAAAGAAATTTTTTCCAATCGCGAACCAGGGCCCGGCCGAAAACAACCTGGGTAATGTGTTTGGAGCGGACAAAGTCGGCGATGGCGTCGGCGACGCTGCGTCCTTTGAGGCGGACGACGAGCGCGCCAAGATTTTCCGCGAAGCGCAGATTGGCTTCCAGGATTTTGGGATTTTCTTCGCGAGTGGCGAATTCACGCATCACGTGGACGACATAGAGCTCGGCGTCGAGGCGCCGGGCCATGCGGGCAGCGCGCGCGACGAGGTATTGGCCGGAAGGGCTGCCGGAAATGCAGACGGCGATGCGCTCCCGCACACCCCAGTTTTCGCGAATCTGCTTCGCGTCCATGTAGGTTTCGAGGCTGCGGTCCACCTGCTCGGCGACCTGACGCAGGGCGAGTTCGCGGAGGGCGATGAGATTGCCACGGCGGAAAAAATTCTTCAGGGACTGCTCGACTTTCTCCTTGCCGTAGACGTCGCCGCGGCGCATGCGATTGACGAGGGCTTCGGGAGTGAGGTCGACCATGACGGTTTCGCTGGCGCTGAGCGGAACCCAGTCGGGCACGGTTTCGCGGACGGTGACGCCGGTGATGGCGCGGACGGTGGGGGCGATGCTTTCAATGTGCTGGATGTTGAGGGTGGAGACGACGTCGATTTTCGCGGCCAGGAGTTCCTGGACGTCTTCATAACGCTTGCGGTGGCGGCTGCCAGGAATGTTGGTGTGGGCGAGTTCATCGACGAGAACGACGCCGGGGCGGCGGGCGAGGATGGCGTCAATGTCCATCTCTTCGAACGGGGTGCCCTTGTAATCGATTTTTTTGCGCGGGACGGCTTCGAGCTGAACGGCGAGTTCCTGGATGCCTTTGCGGCCGTGGGTTTCGATGATGCCAATGACAACGTCTTCGCCGCGGCTTTTGCGGCGGATGGCCTCGCTCAACATGCTGTAGGTTTTGCCGACGCCGGGTGCGTAACCGAGGAAGAGCTTGAAAATCCCCCGCGCGTTGGGCGAGGGAGAGGCGAGTTCCAGCCACTCTTCGGGCTTCTTGGGCAAGTTGAGGTGTTCTCCAGTCTTAGAAATCGTCCCGGGTTACAATAAGAGCATGACGCGATTCGTCTCGGGGCGCGGAATCGGATTTGCTGTTGCCGCGGTTCTGTTGATCTCAATCACTTCCGGATATGCACGATTTCTGCACGTCAATCAGACGACGGTGGCGCTGTCGTTTCTCCTTGCAATTTTAGCAGTTTCCGCGGTGTGGGGCATGGTGGTGGCGATATTCATGTCGTTCAGCGCGATGCTTCTGTTTAACTATTATTTCCTGCCGCCGATAAGGACATTCACGATTGCCGATCCGCAGAACTGGGTGGCGCTGGCCGCATTTCTGACAACTTCGATCGTGGGCAGCCAGCTTTCCGCGCGCATCCGCAGAGAGGCGGATGCGGCGCATAACCGGCGGCGGGAGGTGGAACGGCTGTATGCCTTCAGTGAAAAACTTCTGGGGGAAGGCAACGTCATCCAATTGATGAACGCGATTCCGAATCACATCGTGGAATGCTTCGAGGCGGGGGCGACGGAGCTGTTTGTGCCGCAGAAGGACAAGTTTTATCGTTCGGGCTACGGCGCGGCGCAAATTGACGAGGCGAAGATGAAGGCGGCTTACGTTCTGGATGAAACAAACTCGGAGCCTGAGAAGTTGCTGCATTTCGTGCCGGTGCGGCTGGGGGTGAAGCCGATCGGGAGTCTTGGCATTTCCGGAGCGGTGCTTTCGCGGCAAATGCTCGATGCGATTGGTTCGCTGGTGGCGATTGCGATGGAGCGCGCGCGGGCGGTGGAACAATTGAGCGAGACCGAGGCGGAGCGGCAGGGCGAGCGGTTGAAGTCGGCACTGCTGGATTCGATTGCGCACGATTTCAGGACGCCGCTTACGGCGATCAAGGCGGCAGCGACCGATTTGCTGGCTTCGACAGGCCGGAACCCGCAGCAACTGAAAGAGCTGTTGACGATTGTGAATGAGGAATGCGACCGGCTGAATCACCTGGTGGAAGAAGCGGCGGAGATGGCGAAGCTGGAATCGGGCGAGTTCGAACTACACCTGCAGCCGGTGGCGATTTCAACGCTGGTGGAGGCGGCGCTGGGGCATTTGCGGAAAGCGCTTGGGGAGAGGCGAATCATTGTCAATGCAAACGGGGAACTTCCGCTCGTGCGCGCGGACCTGGAGCTTGCGAAGGACATTCTGGTGCAACTGGTGGACAACGCGAATCTTTATTCGAAGAAGGAACATCCAATCACCATCACCGCGGAAGAGGCGGGCGACATGGTAACGGTGAGCGTGGCGGACCGCGGTCCGGGGATTGATCCTTTTGAGCAAGGGCTGATCTTCGACAAGTTTTACCGAGGCAAGGACCAGCGGTACCAGGTGCGTGGCACGGGGATGGGATTGCCGATCGCCAAGGCGATCGTAACTGCGCATGGAGGCACGATTTCGGTAACGAGCCAACTCAATTCCGGTTCGGTGTTTTCGTTCACGTTGCCCGTGGCTGTTCGAAGCGACAATCGATGAATTCGGCGAACATTCTGGTGGTGGACGACGAGCCGCAGATCCGGCGCGTGCTGCGCTCGACCCTCTCGTTTCGCGGATACGAACTTGTGGAGGCGGCGAGCGGGGAAGAGGCGCTGGAGCTGGCGCGGAAGACGAAACCCGATCTGATATTGCTGGATGTGAATCTGCCGGGAATGTCCGGCATCGAGACCTGCCGGGAATTGCGGCGGTTCACGGCGGCGCCAATCATCATGCTGACGGTGCGCAACGCGGAGCGGGACAAAGTGGTGGCGCTGGACGCGGGCGCGGATGATTACGTTACCAAGCCGTTTGGGATTGAGGAGTTGCTGGCGCGGGTACGGGCGTCGCTGCGAAGGCATTCGAGCGCGGAGGCGATTCCGGCGTTTCAGTCGAAGGAGCTTTCGGTGGATTTCGAATCGCGGCGGGTGACCGCGTGCGGAGAAGAGGTACACCTTGCGCCCAAGGAGTTTGAGGTGCTGAAGCACCTGATTGCGCAGCAGGGGAAGCCTGTGTCGCACCGGCGGCTGTTGCAAGCCGTTTGGGGGCCGGAGTACGGAGAAGAGACGGAGAATTTGCGCGTGGTGATTAACCAGTTGCGGAAAAAGATTGAGAAGGATCCGGCGCAGCCGAAGATTATTTTGACGGAGCCGTGGGTGGGGTACAGGTTTCAGCCGCCGAAGATGGCGGCGAAGAGTTCGGGGCGGAGTGCGAAATAGTAAGCGCCACTAGCCTGCGGATCGATTAGGTGGTCGCGATTACACCTCAAAAGCGGTGGCAGAGCCACCCTTTGGCCGGGTCAGGGCAAGCCGCACTCCAAAGTAAGAGCGCACGTTCCTACTTCAGCGAGTCGAGATCTAAGTTTAGTTCGAGGACGTTTACGCGGGGTTCGCCGAAGATGCCCCAGGTTCGGGCTTGGGTGTGGCGGGCGACTAGGGATTTGAGCGAGTCAAGGCTGATGCCGCGGGCTTTGGCTATGCGGGGAATCTGGAAGTCGGCGGCGGCGGGAGAAATTTCTGGATCGAGGCCGGAGCCGGAAGCGGTAACGAGGTCCGTGGGAATTGGCACACCGGGATTTTCCTGTTGAAGCTTCGCGACATCGGATTTGACGCGGTCAATCAAGGCTTGATTGGTGGGCGCGAGGTTCGAGGGGCTGGAGGCACTGGCGTCGTAGCCGTTGCCGGCGGCGGAAGGTCGGGAATGAAAGTATTTGTCCGCAGAGAACGATTGGCCGATTAATTTTGAGCCCACGACGCGGCCATTTTTCTCGATGAGACTTCCGGCGGCTTGTTTTGGAAAGAGCAGCTTGCTCAATCCCGTGACGACCAGTGGATAGATCAATCCGAAAACCAAAGTAGTTATCAGTGTGAACCGCAATGCGAGGATGAGTTCTTTTTTCATAAGGACCTCTACGCCAACCGCAACCACGAAACCAGAATGTCAATCAGCTTGATGCCCAGGAACGGGGCTATCACGCCGCCCAGGCCGTAAATGAACATGTTTCGGCGCAGCAGGGCAGCGGCGCCTAGCGGGCGATAGCGGACACCGCGCAGGGCCAGCGGAATCAGGCCGATGATGATCAGCGCGTTAAAAATGACCGCGGAAAGAATTGCGGATTCCGGCGTGCGGAGCTTCATGACGTTGAGCGTGCCGAGAAGCGGAAACGTTCCCGCAAACATCGCGGGGATAATTGCGAAATATTTGGCGACGTCGTTGGCGACAGAGAATGTGGTCAGCGCGCCGCGGGTGATGAGCAACTGCTTCCCGATTTCGACGATTTCGATGAGCTTGGTGGGGTTGGAGTCCAGATCCACCATGTTGCCCGCTTCTTTCGCGGCTTGCGTACCCGTGTTCATCGCGACGCCGACGTCGGCTTGCGCGAGGGCGGGAGCGTCGTTGGTGCCGTCGCCGGTCATGGCCACGAGTTTTCCCTTGGCTTGTTCGTGGCGGATGAGGGCCATTTTGTCTTCGGGTTTGGCTTCGGCGAGAAAATCGTCGACGCCGGCCTGGCGGGCGATGGCGGCGGCGGTGAGCGGATTGTCGCCGGTGATCATCATGGTGCGGATGCCCATGGCGCGGAGGTGATCGAAGCGCTCGCGGATTCCGCCCTTGACGATGTCGGTGAGTTCGATGGTGCCATAGACGCGGAAATTCGCGGCGACGAGAAGAGGCGTGCCGCCGGATTTTGAGACACGCTCGACGTGTTCCTGCACTTCCTTCGGAACGAGCTGGCCTTTTTCGGCGATGTAGCGCTTGATAGCTTCGGGCGCGCCCTTGCGGATTTCACGGCCGTCCATATCCACGCCGGACATGCGGGTTTGCGCGGAGAAGGGAATAAAGACGGGGTTGTGAGGAGCGAGCTCGCGCCCGCGGAGGCCGTATTTTTCCTTGGCGAGGACGACGATGGAGCGGCCTTCGGGAGTTTCATCCGCGAAGGAAGCGAGTTGCGCAGCGCTGGCGAGATCGGCGTCGGTGACGCCGGGTGCGGCGTGAAAGGCGGTTGCTTCGCGATTGCCGAGAGTGATTGTACCGGTTTTGTCGAGGAGCAGAACGTCCACGTCGCCGGCGGCTTCGACGGCGCGGCCAGACATGGCGATGACGTTGCGCTGGATAAGGCGATCCATGCCGGCGATGCCGATGGCGGAGAGCAGGCCGCCGATGGTGGTGGGAATCAAGCAGACGAGGAGCGAGATGAGCGCGAAGACGCTTTGCGGCGCGCCGGAGTAGATGGCGAAGGGCTGCAGGGTGACGACGGCCAGAAGAAAGATGATGGTGAGGCCGGCGAGAAGAATGTTCAGGGCAATTTCGTTAGGGGTTTTCTGGCGGGAGGCGCCTTCGACGAGGCTGATCATGCGGTCGAGGAAGGTCTCGCCGGGGTTCGAAGTGATGCGGACCTTGATTTCGTCGGAGAGGACGCGGGTGCCGCCGGTTACGGCGGAG
>Ga0210403_10000742_pt1 | contig 32933 bp, 34 predicted proteins | sample IncBWC19MmetaG_FD_150863 | JGI IMG/M metagenome (GOLD analysis project Ga0210403, IMG submission 150863) | Forest soil microbial communities from Barre Woods Harvard Forest LTER site, Petersham, Massachusetts, United States - Inc-BW-C-19-M | ecosystem: Environmental > Terrestrial > Soil >...
GCGAACAGACCGAGCTCCTGCTGGATCTCTATGTCAAAGCCTCCAATTGGGATAAGGCCAGCGCTCTTGTCCTGCGTGTTTTGAGCGCCGATAGCAAGAATTTCGGCCCTGCCCAAAAAATCGTCGACGGGCTCCTCGAGATGGGTCAGAGCGACCGCGCCATGTCCATCATCGGCCAAATTCGCGGCCCCATGATCGACGGCGGCGAGCATGAAGTCATCGGCCGCATGCAAAACGAACTAGCCGGCCGCATGCCCGGCCGCATTGAGCCGCTTGAATGGCTTGTCGACTTCTATGGCCGCACCAGCGATTCCTTCCGTCTGCCAGACGCCCTTGCCCATCTGGGCGACGCCCTTGCCGCTTCCAATCAGCTTGAGCGCGCTAAAGCCATTTTCGAGCAACTCGTCGACCGCCAGCCAGACAGCGATTCCGCAAAACGCAAATTGGATGCCGTCCTTCGAAAGATGGGCTTGCTCACCACCGAACCGGAACCAGAAGTGCTGCCGCCCCCCAAAGATGATCTTCAGACTGACATTCCCAAGACTCCGGCACCGAAGCTCCGTCCCGACGTAGATTCAGCTTTCGCGTCCGCCGTCAGTGAGAAACCCGCTGCCGTCTCTGCCCATTCCGAGCCGCCCCTCGACGACGAGACCCAGAAATTTATCGCTCAGTCCCTCACTGACGTCGACCTTTTCGCCAGCTACGGGCTCACTCAAAAAGCCATTGGCCTGCTTGAAGCCATCTTGCGACGCGCTCCACGCCACACGCCTACTCTTGAAAAGCTCCTCGACTTTGTCCTCGGCGCTGGCGACGACCGCCGCACCGCCGAACTTGCCGCCCAGCTCGAGCAAATCCATATCAGCCATGCCGACTTGCGCGGTGCCGAACGCTTTGGCGAACTTCGCCGCAGATTCCAGCGCGCCGCGGGGCTCACCGATGCGGAACTTGCGGCTAGCACCGCGGTTCAGCAGGCGCCTCCACCTGCGACCATCCCGGAAGTCCCGATGATGGAAGCAGCCGCCGAGGCCGCCCCGGCCGTCGAACAGCAGGCGCCCCAGTTTGAACTGCCTGTCCAGGCTAAACCAGCGATCCCCGAGAAGGTCGAGACCAAGTCCTCTGCGGATGCCCCAGTTCATGAGGAAGTCGATCTTTCCGATGAATGGGCATCGATGCTCGAAGATTCTCATCCTGCTGAGCCCGCCCTTAAGACTGCGCCTCCCGCCGTGCCCGCTCCTCCTGCACCTCCCGTAGTTGCAGCCGAGCCGGTGGACGTCGAGGAATTTTCCATCGCGGAAGAGCCCGTCGCCGCCGCATCTCCCGAATCCCACGGTACCCACGAAGAGACGAATGCCTTCGCCGACATTTCCGCGGAGCTTCCGCCGCCTCCCGCTCCCAAACCGGACAAGACCCCGGTGCCCGTCGAACAAAGTCACGCACCAGCCAAGCCAGAACCACCGCCCGTCGCGAAGGAAGTCCCGGTTTCCCATAAAACGCCGGCTCCTCCGCCACCGGCTGCACCCGAATTTGAGCTGGAACAAGACATTGAGCTCGTCCTCGAGCCCGAACCGCTCGTTCCCGCCTACGACCAGAGGCCTCCTGAGACACCCATCGTCGTCAGTCCGCCTACGCCGGAACCTGAACCAGCCGTTTCCCACGCCGCAAAGGATTCTGCCGCCGCCCCACCCGCCGGTTTTGCCTCCGACCAGTTTCTCGTGGACCTCGCAAAAGAAATCGACGACCTCGGCCTCGACGCGCTCACACCTTCGCACTCGGAAGTTGCGCCTCAAGCTGCTGCCCCTAAACCGCTGGAGAAACCCACCGGCCCGGCCGAGCACAGCCCGCTCAAGGAAGTTTTCGACGATTTCCGCGCCGAGCTTGGCGAAATGGGCGCCGAGGACGAAGACCTCGAAACCCACTACAATCTCGGCACAGCCTTCCGCGAAATGGGCCTCCTGGATGAAGCCATCAGCGAATTTCAGAAAGTCGCCAAAGCCACCGAGCGTGGCAAACCCTTCCGCTACGGCATGCAATGCTGCACCCTGCTTGGTCTCGCCTTCATGGAAAAGGGACAGCCCGGCATCGCCGCCATCTGGTATGAGCGCGCCCTGCTCACCCCCGGCATCGAACCGGAAAGCATCCTCGCGTTGCGGTATGATTTAGGTGTTGCTCAGGAATCCGCGGGTGAGCCGGAAGCAGCGCTGAAGAGTTTTTCCCAGGTCTACGCGATGAACATCGATTATCGCGACGTCGCTGATCGCATCGCCGCTCTACAGAAGCCCGCCCGCTGATTCATGGCATTCATTGATACTGGCGATTCCCTCTTAACCATGAACCGTGTCTTTCGCGCACTGCTCGTCGTCGTTTGCTTCGAGATGGGAGCTCTGCTCCTCTATCTCCCTTGGTCCGCCTTTTGGGAACAAAACTTTTTTCTCATTCATTTTCCTTCGCTCATTCACGTCGTGCTTCATCCCTCTTTCCGCGGCGCCGTCAGCGGCCTCGGCATTCTGGATATTCTCTTGTCTCTCAGCTTTATCGGTTCGCGTCCCGGTCCCAACAGTGTCCCTCCCAAATAACTCACCGCTCGAATCCAGGCTCCCTTCCAACAAAAAGTTCATCCTCTGTTATGTCACCGACCGCCGCAGTTTGCTGGTCTCGCCTCTAGAAGATTCACTCGAATTGATTTTGAAAAAAATTGAACTTGCTGCCGCCGCCGGAGTGGATTGGATTCAGCTTCGAGAGAAAGATTTGTCGGGGAAGCATTCCAGTGTGCTCACCCGTGAAGCTTTACGCTGTGTTTCCAGGCGTTACCACCAGGCAACGGGCCCCGCGCGCATCATCATCAATGACCGCCTCGATGTGGCCATTGCCGAAAGAGCGGGCGGTGTTCACCTGGGTGAAAACTCCCTGCCTGTCCAGGACGCAAAACGCCTTGTTGCCGCGTCGCAGTCCGTCAAAGCACTCCCGTCCGGTTTTCTCTTGGGTGTCTCTTGCCACTCGCTCGAAGCTGCTCAATCTGCCGCCGCCGCCGGCGCCAGCTATATTTTCTTCGGCCCCGTCTTTTCCACGCCGTCAAAAGCCGCGTATGGACCGCCGCAAGGTCTCGCTCGTCTTGCGGAAGTCTGCTCTTCCGTCAAAATTCCCGTCCTGGCCATTGGTGGAATCACCGCAGAAAACGCGCCCACCTGCCTCTCGTCCGGCGCTTCCGGCATCGCCGCCATTCGCCTCTTCCAGGATTCCGCCAACCTTGCTGCCAGCGTGAATGCCCTCCGCCAATGCGTCTGATCCCGAGCCCCTGTGTCCTCTGTGTCCTCCGTGAACTGTGCCCTGAAAACAGCCCCTTGTCGCAGCCGCGCCACAAAGGTCCTTTCCTACTGTTAGCTGTGAGCTGTTAGCTGGGGTCCTCACCAGTGCAAGTCTTTTAGAATGAACACTTATGTAAGTGTATCAAAACAAAGGACCTTATCTATCTTTAGAATGAACACTTATGCGAAACCCCCTAGGGGGGCCGATTATTGTTAACCACCATGACCGGCCGGCCAAGACGTCGCGCTGCCTCTCGTAAACGACCGCAACCAAGAATCTCCGGCCCGGCCTAACCCGCTGTCATCTTTTGGCTCAGTGTTCTTTTCTTCCGTCCGTAGAGTTGCTGGTCTGCTGCCTCTAGAAGGTCTTGCGCCGTTCGTCCGTCGGTGGGATACACGGCCATCCCGATAGTCACGCTAATCTGTGGCTCCTCCTGGCCTACCCGGAGACAAGTTTCGACGCGTTGCGCCACGTGTTGCGCCATCCCATGGTCGGAGTCGATCAAGATCACTGCAAATTCATCGCCGCCGTATCGCGCCGCCAGGTCGGTTGCCCGGCACTGTCCTTTCATCACCACGGCCAGGCGCTTCAACGCCCGGTTCCCCGTAAGGTGACCGAACCTGTCATTGATGCGTTTCAGGTCGTCCAAGTCCAGCAACAAAACAGCAAAAGAATGGTGGCTGCGCTCTGTCCGGCGCAGCTCGCGCTCCAACGTGTCCATGAATTCCCGGTAGTTCGCCAGCCCTGTCAGGGCATCGTGCGTGGCCTGATAGCGGATCTGCTCCTCGGTCCTTTTTCGCTGCGTGATATCCAGGCCAACGCCAATGCACCCGACGATTTCCCCCAACGGCGACCGCAGTGGCTCCAGATGTATCTCTAATATACGGTCCTGCTGCTTGTAATCGAACTGCACCGACTCTCCGCGCAGCGCCGCGTAATGGTGCGACATCGGCGTCATATTTGTGCCGGCGCACTTCAGGTATTCCGACACAGGCCGTCCGATCAGCTCTCTAGCCTGCAATTCGGAGTGCTGTAAACCGGAGCCCCAGTTCGAGGTGATATGCAACTGTTGGTCCGTCGTCCATAGCAGCAGCGGCATCTGCTCGACGACTTGGCGCAACTGTCTATCCAGGGGTATGTCCGAGACGGTGTGACGAATGGCTCTTCCGCTTTCCAAAATGCTGGTGGCGGCACCGTGCTCATCCCGCACCACGCTCCGCCGTACGGCCACGTTGATTCTGGAACCAAACTTGTGGAGCCGCTCCACAGTCTCGCTTTCCAGCAATTTCCCGTCACGCACAGATTGCAGGACTTCTTGCAGCGCCGGTACTTCATAAATCGGAAGCAGCGCCAAAAGCGACTGACCCGTAACTTCTTCCGCAGAGTACCCGTAAAGGCGCTCTGCTCCGCCGCTCCAAAGTTGAATCACGCCTTCCAGTGTCATACCAACAATGGCCTCATCGGCCGATTCGAGGATGGCGGCGAGCATCTGCTCGCATTGCGAATTGGACTGCATGTGGTTTTGCAGCTCTTTTCAGAAAGGGGAGGCGACCGTTTAGTGAAAACAGGTTTCTCGTAGGCGAGAGGAGGGACCTGCGGGATGTTCAAAACCCCAAGGTGGTTACAACCAACGCATTTTGGAGTTTACCACTTCTTTTTTCCCGCGCAAGCTGCCCATAAGGCCATGTGGCGAGAGTGCTATAGCGCAGAGAGCGAAGCAGCCCCAGGTGGCTCGACTAGGGAGTCGTCTTCGCAGCGTCGTTAAGAATCATCGCCAGCCGAACGCCGGCTTGAGCGAGCCGTTTTTCAACAACGGGTGCCGCTTTTTCCTGGTAGGCCTCGCCCGCCGTGATGTTCTGGTGCAAGAGTCGTTCGCCAATATTGTTGTCGTCGGAGCAACTGTGGACAGGGACGTTCGGCTCAAGAGCGATCTTCGGCGTCAAATTTCCATAAACCGTGTTTTCAGCAAAATCGAAGCCTTCCCAAGCCCAATCATCGAGGTGCACGCCGGCCTTCTGCCAGCCGTCGATTTCCGCTGAGAATTGAGCGTCGAGCGTGTCGGCATACTCCGCCGGATCGGCGCCCTCCGCGTCGCGTTCGGGAATGGCCGTATCCCAGAGGCTGTGCAAGTTTGGCGAGAAGGAATGATTGCGCTCGCGCGCGCTGCGCCGGAAATACTTCACCGCCACACAATTCCCGCCTTCATCGGCATTCGTCACGGTGTGCAGCGGCTGGTGCAAATCTCCGACAAAATGAATGATAAAGCGAAGCGCATCCGCTCGTTTCGCCACGTCCGCTTTTGCATCTTTCAGAATGGCAAGTTGTTCGGTGATGGCTCGCGTGACGCAACCTTCTTGTCCACAAAAAGGATCAAGCGGCCCGCGCGGAGAACCTCGCGGTATGTCGATGTAGTGCCACGGCCCGTTTTTTCGTTCTCCGCGTACGTCGTCCGCCCACGTCGATACATCAGCCATCAAGTCGCGGTTCGCCCCGCCGCAATAGCGATTCAGTTTCGGATCGACGGGGCTTTCCGCGAGCAGCTTCTGCACGAACAACTTCGCTTCGGGAGTCAAATGCTTTTCGGCAAGCAAAGCCACCGTCTGGTGGCCCTTGCATCCCCACGCCAGCGTCGCTGAAGGGCAGAACAGCAGGACCAGCCCACACAAACAACTCAGACAAAGACCAAAGCGTTTCATGAATGGCTCCCGTGAGGACGTATCAGAGCTTTGGGAGAAGCTTTACTCCCAGAGTTTCCGCGAAACACCAAAAAAGAATATCTGAAAGGAGGTGCTCGAACAAATAAAGTGAGGTGCTACACGGGGTCCCTGCGGAACACGCGCTAACCTGAATGGCTTCAAGCGCTCAGCCAGCGTCCAATCGGCCGCCAGGATTCGGTGTGATCGCAAATCACGCGCAGCGCCGCAGTGATGGGAATCGCCAACAATAAACCCATGCCACCCCAGACCCATCCCCAGAAAAGCAAGGAAACGGTAATGGCCACGGCGTTCAATCGAACGCGCTTTCCGACAATTTGCGGGGCGACAAAATTGAGCGCCAGAACATGGATGGCCATCAATCCCCCGGCGATCAGCGCGAACTGGCCAAAGGTTTTCCATTTGGCTAGCGCGATGACGAACGCCGGCAGCCACGCCAGGACCGCACCAATGTAAGGCACCATATTCAATAAGCCGGACGCGATGCCCGTCACGAGAGGGAAGTCCAGCCCCAGGAACCAGAAAAACAAGCTGCTTGCAACGATCACCATCAAGGTCAGCAAAGTCATTCCCGCAAGATAGTCGCGCAGAACGTCGCGCAAATCCTCGAGCGTCTCTTTCACGCGCGTCCGTTGCGAGGCCGGAAACAATTGGAGCGTGCCGTGCCAAACCTCATGTTTGCCGGCAAGCATAAAGAAAACCAGGAAGGGCATAAAGGTGATTTCGAGAAACAGGGCATAGAGTGAACCAATCCCACGGAAGAGCATGGTTCGCACAATCGCCGCCTCCGGCCGCTCTCCACCAGTTTGCTGCGGCGCCGTTTCAGGCGCGATCTCCGAAACCTTCCCCTCAATGCCCTTGATCTTGCCCTCGACGGCGCCCGCCGCTTGTTTCAGGAGCGCTCCGTATTTCGGCCAATTCGCCTCGAAATCTTCCGCTTTCGTGGCCACGCCATAGCCGACCGCGATTAACACCGCGAGCATCAGAAGCACCATGACCATGGCGCCGACCGTCCGAGGGATGTGCATTCTCTCGAGCAACTCGACGGCGGGATCGAGAAAATAAGCCAGCAGAATGGAGAGCAGCATGGTAATGACGACACCGGCGGCGTAATAGAAAAACAGCAAAATGACCGCGGCGGCTAGAATCCGCAAACTGAAGTTTGATCCGGCGATTCGAACATTAGATGGTGGCGTGTCTTTCTCTGTCAGCTCTGGCACGAGGAACTCCGTGCCCCTCACGTTAACACACTCATGCAAGCTCGTGACGGTGTCCATGGTCAGCGCTACGTATCTTCAATGGCGTCTCCGCATGTTGTGAAAGAGCCGGCGCGTTTAGCGGCGCCTGTTTACGCAAGCGAACCTCGAGATGGCCTCTCGACGAGGTCCATTCGAGCGTGTGCTAGACTTTTCCCGTGGTCAGCCCCTCAGGAATTGGCCGCTAACCTCTCATGCCCAAAGAACTTTTCGGAACCGATGGAATTCGTGGAGTTCCCGGCGAGCCGCCGCTGGATGACGCTACGCTTTTTGCAACGGGCCGCTCCCTGGCCGCCTATTTGCTCCGCGAGCATTCCGCTGTTCATGTCCTGATCGGCATGGATACGCGTGAATCGGGACCGCACATCGCCGCGCTTCTCGCTGCAGGCCTTCAGCAGGCCGGAGCGTCTGTGGCTTTCGCGGGCGTTATCACTACTCCCGGCGTGGCCTGCCTCGTGCGCCAAAACGATTTCCAGGCCGGCGTAGTGATCTCGGCTTCGCATAATCCGTATCACGACAACGGCGTAAAGCTTTTCTCTCACGCGGGGATGAAATTTCCTGATGCGGTGGAAGAAGAGCTGGAGGCGGATATTTTCAAGCATCGCTCGGACGCGCCGCCGAACAATCCGCCGCTTCTCACCGCAGACGAATCGCTAGACGCGGAGTATCTCGAGTTTCTTCGCAGCCGCGTGATTCCTGGAGCTAAACTTTCCGGGTTTCGCATCGTTCTCGACTGCGCCAACGGGGCCGCTTACAAGCTCGGCCCGGAACTCTTTCGCTCTCTCGGCGCGAAGGTTGTGTCGATGGGCGTATCGCCGGACGGCAAGAACATCAATGCCGGCTGCGGTTCACTGCATCTCGAAGGATTGCAGCAGCGCATGCTTGCCGAGCGTGCGCAACTAGGAGTGGCTTTCGATGGCGATGCGGACCGGGCTCTCTTCGTCTGCGAAACCGGGAAAATCGTCAACGGCGACGGCGTCCTTTTGGCAGTTGCCCGTTACTTGAAATCTCAGAACAAGCTCAAGGGAAATCGCGTCGTGGCTACGTCGATGTCGAATCTGGGTCTGGAACGCGTGCTGGCTGGCGAAGGAATTTCGCTGGCGCGCGCTTCGGTCGGCGATCGCTATGTTCTGGAGGAAATGGTTCGCAGCGGCAACGTGATTGGCGGCGAGCAATCCGGGCACGTCATTTTTCTGGAAGACAGCCCCGCCGGCGACGGACTGCTGACGGCGATAAAAATCGCGTCGCTCGTTTCCATGCACGGAAAGATCGAGTCGCTTATCGAGGGCCTCAAGGACTACCCGCAAATCATCGTCAACGTAAAAGTAAAATCCAAGCCGCCGCTCGAAACGCTACCGGAAGTGTCGCGCGCGCTTGCCGAAGCGCAATCCGCTCTGGGAGAAAATGGCCGAGTCGTTCTCCGCTATTCCGGCACAGAACAACTCGCGCGCGTCATGGTCGAGGCCGAACACGACGCGGATGTGCAGCGCTTCAGTCAATCTCTAGCTAACGCACTGCGCTCGTCCATCGGTGCCTAGAAGTTTTTGAAAGCGGCACAAAAACCCGCGGCGGTTTAGCCTAGCTTTTGCCAGGATAAACCGCCGCTTTTTTCTAGCGTGGTGAATTTTTACGGCCTCGCTGCCTTGACCTCGACGATGTTGCTTTCGGGGTAGCGGTCGTGATGGAGGACCCACGACATTCCCTTCGCACCTTCGTCCCGGCCTTTCGGCACGCGGTCCAGAATCGCGTAGACGCCCATGAAGTCCTCGAGCCCGCGTCCGTAAACGGAGAAGGTGTGGAAGATTTCGCCGTTCGCGTTCTTGTAGAAAATGCTCATGCCCGGCCGTTCGTCGCTCGGAAACTTCGTCAAAGCATAGTTGTAAATATGCTCCTTGCCCACTTCGTCTTTGGGCACGGAAACTTCATAATCAAAATTGAAGTCGCTTCCGTGAGACGACACCCAGGGAAACTTCCATCCCATGCGCTTCCTGAACGTATCGATCTTATCCAGCGGTGCTCTCGAGGCGATCAGGAACCGCACGTCCCTTTGCGCCAGATGGACTCCCAGATTGTCAAAGTGATCTGCGAGCAGCGAGCAGCTCGGGCATCCTTGCTCCCAATCCGGGCCAAACATGAAGTGATAGATGGCTAGTTGGCTTTTGCCGCCGAAGAGATCAGCCAGCGATTTCTTGCCACTGGCGGTGTCGAAGACATAGTTCTTATCAATTTTCACCCACGGCAGTTTGCTGCGCTCTTCGGCGAGCGCGTCTCTCTGCCGCGTCAAACTTTTTTCCTTGGCGAGTAATTCCTTGCGCGCTGCGATCCACTCTGCCTCGGAAACAACTTTCGGGTGTTCCACTGTGCTCTGGCTCATGACTGATTCTCCTTACAAGAATTTTTGTTCGACCACTCTGACGGCGCCGGAGACTGCTGCTGGCGGACAACGATCTCCAGTGTCGTCTCTACAGGGCAACCCACTCCGGTGAAACTCACCCCTTAATTGCTCGCTGCTCGCGTTTTATTTTCCTGCGCGGCCTGAGTCATCTGCGCATACCTGCTGCGCATGACCTCGACGGATCCTGGATTGCGCTTTTCGCGCCACGCATCCAGGCGCTTGCAGTGCTCTTCGAGATTCCCGAGGAACTGCGGATTGGCAAACATTGCTCTCCAGGCGCCGACCAGCGGCTTCACCTGTTCCCAGACTCCCCACTGTTCGCCCGCATTCTCAAAAAACAATTCTTCGTCGACGAGTCCGCGGTTGGCGATGCTGGCCACCATCTCCCAGTAGCCGAGCACCATGCGCATATACGCGTTTTCCGGGGTACCGGGTGGCACCAGCTTCATGGCTTCGTCCGCGGTTTTCGGATGAAAATTCACGGACATCCAGATCCGCGCTTCGCGCAGCTTCGCCTCTCTCCGCAACTCATACAAATGCAGCATCAAGTTCATTTGCTCGTGGGTTGCTCCCATGTTTTCTCCTTTTCTGACTTTACGAAAATCTTTCCAGCGAGGGTTTTACCGAAAAGCTTGTTCGCCACTACAGCCGTCACTCCGCCGGTGGATACTGCCGAGGCGATCAGCATTGCCGTTGTTGCTATGCACGCAGGACACATGAGCTTCTCCTAAACGGCAATTAGGCCGATTTGGCCTTTTGCGCGAAAGCTGGAGGTTCGTCGCCGCTCGGTCCCCAACTTGCAGGGACTGCGACGTCGAGCATACGCAGGTACACGCTGAATTGGCCGCGGTGCTGGTACCAGTGGCTCAGCATCACGTCGCGCAAAAACGTGGCGCGAGGCTGAGAGAGGACTTCTCGACCACCGGCAATCATGCGCCAGGTTTCATTCATGGCCGCGTCATCGAAGTTTGGCAGGAGGCTGCGAACCGTAGCGATACTCTCGTCGAACGTCTTGAGGATTTCGTCGCGGCTCGCCGGCTGCGGAAATTTGAAGGACTCGGCAGCCTGCGCCGGATTGTTCTGCACGAAGCGCACGATTGCGCCCGGCACGGATGCCAGATGATACGCGAGCTGGCCGGCGGACATGGACTTGTTGTGCGGCTTCCAGGTCAATTTATCTTCTGGCAGGCGCTCGAGAAATTTCCGAGTGACGGGTGCCTGGACTTCAAATTCAGCGAGCAATGCTTTTGCGATCGTCATGGCGATTCTCCTCTTGTTCCGAACGTAAAACTCCACTGTCTTGAGCTGACGTGAAACGAGACCTCTGCGCGTTACTGTTTATTCCCGCCTCCTGCCGCGAACGATCCACGCGCTTCCGCCACTTTCCGCACGCGCTCGTTGATCGTTCCCCATCCGCCCGTCACGCCTTTCCGGTGATCGTCCTGAATTAATCCCAGCGCGGCGTGGCGAAATTTGATGAGCGTGCCGCCGTCGGTCTCGCTCAGGCGGTACTGCACATTGGAAGAAACGGGATAGGACATGAAGAGCGGACCCGCAAATTCAAGGAGCGTCGGCCGCTTGATGGCTTGCACATGGGCCCAGAAGTGGCCGTTGCCGTCGCCGAGGTCGCGGAACCAGCGGCCGCCGGGCCATGCTTCGAGGACCATCGGCATGGGAGTGCCGTTGGCGACCTCGTTGCCGGGGCCGAGTTGTTCGAGCAGGGCTTCAAAGGTTATTTCGAGCGAAGCTTTCACGTGAATTTCCTGGTTGATGTTCAGGGTCAAGCTATCGAGTGCTACCACTGCTGAAGCTGTCGAACTCATGGTTCCTCCTCAAGTTTTGGGTAAAATCGGGTCAGTCTTTTTTCGCTGCGTCGTTCTTCTGTTCGGCCCGTTCCTTGATACGAATCAGCTGGTGCTGCCAATATTTTTCAAACGTTCTCGCCCATTCGTACAAAGGCCGGATTGCGGCTGCATCGGTCCGGTAAAGCATTTGACGGCCGTCCCTTCGCGCGTGCACGAGGCCGACATCCTTTAAGACGCGGAGATGCTTGGAAACGGAAGGCTGCTCCATCTCCAAAGCATCGACGATCTCGCCGACCGGGCGCTCCTGAAGGGCGAGATAGTTGAGTATCTCGCGGCGGCGGGGCTCGGCGACGGCGTTGAAGGCGTCGGAAGTGGTGGAGGCGCGTGCCATGAGAGGTACAATACATTCCGATATGGGAATATGTCAAGCATTATTTTTGTCGACCTTTGCCGCACGCTTTGGTTGCTTTTTCCATCGTCCGCGTCATTTTACGAGGGAACTTTTTGCGGGGTCGCGACATTACCGTTAGTGGAGGCTCACGGAGCGTTCATGCAAGACGCATTGCCAGCGCTCGTTCTAAACTCGGAGGCTCTTCCGCGTAATGCCATGAACGAGACGCCGCCTACTCCCTTCCCGGCTAGCCCGACCAGCGACGAGCACCTCATGTTGGCCTTCTCCAAAGGCTCGGCGGAATCGTTCAACGAGCTGTTTTTGCGGTACAAACAGCCCATTTATGGATTTTTTCGCAGGCGCACGGATGATCCATCTCACGCGGAGGAACTGACGCAGGAAGCGTTCCTCGTTTTGTTGCGCGCTGCTGGGCGGTACGAGCCACGGGCGCTTTTCCGGACTTATCTCTACGCCATCGCGTTCAAGATTCTTCGAGCGCACCGGAGGAAAGCGGCGTTTCGCGCTAGGTTCTTCGGGCGTCCCAGCACCATTCCCGATCCGGCCAAACAGGACGCCACGGAATCGGGTCTATGGGTGCGGGGTGCCGTCGAAAAACTCGAAATGATCGACCGCGAAATCCTCCTGCTGCGGGAATTCGAGCAGCTTAGTTACGCGGAAATCGCGGACTTGCTTCAGCTTCCCATCAATACCGTCCGCTCTCGTCTTTTCCGCGCTCGCACCGCCTTGCGTGACCTGCTTCTTCCTCAGGAACAAAAAGGGAGTCAAAATCCATGAACACCGCAAAGCACGAATTTCTTCCCGAAGAGGTAATGGCTTTTTTGGACGGCGAACTCTCGCCAGAACGTTCCGCCACGATTTCCGCCCATATCAAATCGTGCCCCTCGTGCTCCGTCGTCGCACAAGAGATTCGCGGCACTGCGCAAGATCTCGCAAACTGGAAAGTGGAACCCGCCCCTGCGCGAGTTTCATCGTCTGCAATCCAGGCATCCGCGAACACAATTTTGCCGCCAAGGTCTGGATTCTCTGCGTATCGCTACCGCGGATTGAGATTAGCGATCGGAGCCGCCGCTGCGGTTTTGGTGCTGTTCGCTATTGCGACTCCGAATCTCCTGCGCTCAAGGATGGCGGCAAACGAAGCTAGCGCAGTTGGGTCGATCCGAACGATCAACATTTCTGCGGCCAGCTATTTCAGTTCGTACGGCCACTACCCACCGTCATTGAGGAATCTCGGGCCGTCTCCTAGTGGCATCGCCTCAGAGAATGGCGCCGATCTCATCGACGGAGCGCTGGCTCAGGGTCTAAAATCTGGTTACCTCTTCAGCTATCACGCGGACTCCAGCGCATCTGGCTATCGTGTTTCCGCGCTCCCTCTCGATCCGTCTAAATCCGGACTTCGGCGTTTTTTCACCGACCAAACCGGTTTGATTCGTGCGGAACCTGGAGGGGTGCTCGAAGGAAGCGGCGTGGAGGTGGCCCAACTTCGCGAGTCAGGGGCCGTGAAGGATGGCTCGGTGACGGTTTCACAACTTGCAGTGGACGTGAACGGAAATCTTGAACGTAAAACGAAAGCCGAGCGCGAAGCAGTCGTAGATGGCGATAAGGGCTGGACCGACAGCGGGCCCATGATTGCTCGCCATGTTTCTCTCTCTATTATGGTCAAGGACTTCGCAGCCTCCCGAAACTCGCTCGATGCCATTCTCGCCCGCTATCACGGCTACGCTGCGAGTCTCACCGTCAACTCCCCGCAGGAGTCCGCTCGCTCGCTTCAAGCCTCACTGCGCATCCCCGCTTCGCAACTAACCGCTGTTGTTGCTGAACTAAAATCGCTCGGCAGCGTTGAAAGCGAAGCGCAAAACGGCGAAGAAGTCACACAGCAGCACGCTGATCTTGTTGCGCGCCTGAAAAATTCTGCTGAAACAGAACAGCGTCTCCAGGGCATCCTTCAGCAACGCACGGGAAAAGTCGGCGACGTTCTTAGTGTCGAGCAGGAGATCGCACGCGTACGCGGAGAAATCGAGCAGATGGAAGCTGAGCAGAAAAATTTGGAGCACCGGGTGGACTTCGCAACCATCGACCTGAAGCTGTCCGAGGAGTACAAGGCCAAGCTCGATTCCCCGGCTCCTGCGATCTCCACGCTGATTCACAATGCGGCCATCAACGGCTACCGCAACGTCGCCGACACGATGCTCTCCATCGTTCTCTTATTTGCCGAGTACGGCCCAGTTCTTTGCTTCTGGCTAATCGTGTTCTTCATTCCGGGCTGGCTAGTCTGGCGGCGCTGGCGTCACGCCACGGCGGCAGCCTAGCCCGAGTCGTTTGAGTGGTTTAGGTTGGATTGCGTGTGCAGGCAAATGCGAGTCTTCCGCGTTAACGTTAACGCCTCTCGCATGTAGCATGCGCGTTGACGCTCGGATTACAGACTTTAGTCGGCTGCCTCGCTTGCACGCCTGGGCTGTAAAAAACATATCGTAGACCGAAACCACACTCGAGTCGCCTCGTCCCTACCCATCGGTTTTTTCGATGCAATACTCCTAAAGAATGTAGGTGATTCGATGAATTCTGTGAGAATTTGTAGAATTCTGAGGGCGTCTCCTGGTCTATCGGGAGCAAATGTCCCGTAAATTCTTTTGAATCATACACCTCTGTCGGAACGCTATATGGGGCGTGTGCTGGCACAACTATTGCTCTCTTCTGTAGCAACTTACAAGATTGGCTTCCCGGGGTGGCCGGATCCGAACCTCGACTCGGTTCCGGTTTTTTGGGGGGTCAGTTCAAAAAAGGGGGCTTGCACCAGCCCCCTTTTTCATTTCGGCCTTGTACTTCGTGGTGGTTGGCCGGTGCGGGAGTTTGCTTCCCGCGAGTGTGTCATCGAAGTGGTTCCGTTCGGAGGGCCTGATCCGTTAGGGCCCTCTTTTTATTTTCTGGTCTTTCCTTCCACTTATTTCAGTCGATTGAGTCGTAGGGGAATGGCACTCCGTGCCTGATGAGGGGGTCTCTCGCAAGCCCCGGCAGAGAATGCGGCCAAAAAAATGAGCGGCCGGTGGGGGGACCGGCCGCTCGGGCGTGGGGGATGGAGGGTCTTGCAACCTGAAGCCGGTCCGAATCTTCCGCACGTTTTGCTGCGCTCGCGAGCAGCAGAACGAGATACAGGAGCAAACAGGCCCAAACCTTTTTACTCCGGAAGCCGCAACCAACTCCCGATTACAGTGGCCATTCTGTGCTCGCTGGTGCTGCGCGTCGATAGTCCGACCGGTTCATTCTTCTCAGTACTTCCCGCTGCTCTTTATAGACTCCTTTTAGTACCTATGTACTTACGCAAGTTCTTCGCTCCTCCGTTCGAATCAAGCGTTCCCCATTGCGTTCCAGCGCGTAACGATCCGCACCACCAAGGATTCGAACGTCGCCCAATCGAGCGTAGCAGCGCTCGCGCAGGTCCAAGAGCGTAAAATTGCCTATGCAGCAAAAACGCCGCAGCGGACGTATCGCAAAAGAAATAGCTATTGTCCTGCTCGGCACCGATACGACCGGGAAAGTGTTTTCGGAGCCAACGAAAACCGTGGTGCTGAGCCGCCACGGCGCGGGCATTGTCTCGCGATACCGGTTCACTCCAGATGAAGTCTTGATACTGCGCTTGCCCGATTCCTCCAAAGAGGCCGAGGTTCGCCTCGTGGGACAGATCGGAGGCGAGCCCGGCCGCTACATCCATGGCGTGGCATTTGTCGATCCCGATCCACACTTTTGGCCAATGGAGTTTCCTCCTCCCGAATCTCCCGAATCCTTCGAGTCGGGAAGCCAGGCGTTAGTGCTTGAATGCAGCCTCTGCCAGGAGCGCCAAAACGTTGAGCCGCACGAAATCGAGGAAGACGTCTACTCCGTAAACGGCAATATTTTGCGGTACTGCGAGAGTTGCGGCACGGCCACTCCCTGGAAAAAAGCGGTAGGCGAAGCACTCCCCGCTCCCAGCGCCGCTGCGTCAAAGGCGCCAATGAAAGCTCCCGGGCCATCCCCAGCGCCCCCGGAGTGCACAGGATTGCCATTGCGCGCTGCTTCCCCGGCAGCGGCTCTCATTCAGCCGCGTACAGCATCCCACTTGGCTGCCTCGGGTCCTGCGGCGTCCCGTTATTCCGGCGCATCGGCCTTGGCGGAATTCTCTTCCTTCGGGGAAGAACCGGCTTCGCAGGACGTGGCCAGCGCCATAGCGGTTCTTCAACCGCCCGAGGTTGCGGCAGCGCTGCCGAGGGAGGAGGCCGATATCTCCTCCGTCAATCCAGAAGCGGCTCCGGAGCCCCTTTTGGACGCAAATGGAAAACGTATAAACAGGCGCAAGCACATGCGCATTCGTGTGAACTTCAGCGCGCGTGTGCGCCAGGCTGGGCACGCGGACGAAATTGTCGAGTGCGAAAACGTCTCCAAGGGCGGACTCTGCTTTCACAGCCTGCAAAAATATGCGATGAATTCGCTGATGGAAATTGCTGCGCCTTATTCGCCAGGAGAGGCGGCGCTTTTCGTGCATGCCAAGATCAAGAGGATAGAAGCGCTCTCGGGTGGTCTAGTCTTCCGTTACGGGCTTGAGTACATGAAGTCGCCTGCCACTTCAGCCTAACCTTTCGGAAACCGAACTTCTGCATTTGCAGACCTACCCAGTCTCTCCCATTTGGTTGAAATATTCATAACCAAACTCTTCGTGGGCTGGCAAACCTACAGATCTCGGATGACTTGCCGGAGCTGGCTGACGGCTTGGTGTAGCTTCTGCCTTGCAGGTTCAGGCAGGCCCGCCACGGCCGCGGCGAGCGAGCTGACGCGGCGCTCGCGCGCTTCCCACATGAGGCTCACCCCTTTCGGGGTGGCTTCGAGGCGGATGCGGCGGCCGTCTTCTGTGCCGTGGCGGCGCACGAATCCAGAGCGCTGGAGGCCGGCGACGATGCGGCTCATGGTAGGGGGGCGGACCTGTTCAACGTCGGCAAGTTCGCCAAGCGACTTTGGACCGCCGAAGACGAGAACGGAAAGAGCGGAAAGCTGCGCCGGGCCGACACCGCTCTCGCGGTCGCGGACGCGAAGGCGGCGAAGGAGGTGGATGGCGGCGGAGTGGAGTTGGTCAGCAAGTTCGAGAGCCGCCAGGTCAGCCTCTGTGATTGCTTCGGCAGGAGGGGAAGGAGGGGTAGTCGTTGCTTTTGGACCGGGGCGAATTTCGCGCTTGACAGGAGGCATAGAAGATAGTTAGCTATGCTAACTAATCTTCTCGCGGAGGTAAAGGGAAATGAACGCAATGGCTGCAAGCTTGGGAATCACGAACATCGGGCAGATTTCCATCATCGTAAAGGACGTAGAACGGGCGACGGCGTTTTACCGCGACGTGCTGGGGTTGCCGCTACTCTTCACGGTACCGAGCATGGCGTTTTTTGATTGTGGCGGAGTGCGCCTGATGCTGGGAACGCCTTCGTCAGAGGAATACGATCACCCAAGCTCGATCCTCTATTTCCGCATCGCGGATATACAGGCTGGATACCAACGGCTCGTCGAAAACAAAGTGGACATCGTTGCGCCGCCGCGGTTGATTGCGCCGATGCCAACGCACGATTTGTGGATGACAGCGTTTCGCGACGGCGAAGGAAACATCCACCAGTTGATGAGCGAAGTGTCTCGGTCCGTCTAAGAACAAAAAATATCAACAGCCTCGACTATGCGGAGCAAGCGGGCGGAATCCGCCCGGGGCTCACCATCGCGGATTTTGCTAGACTTAGGGAAATGTTCGCCCTTGTTGCCTGGCCTGGAGCCAGCAAAAGCTCTCAAATCAGGAAAGTAGTGGTCGGCGGGAATGCTTGACACATTTGCGACCAGCTTCGTAGCATTAAGAATGGTGTTTGTGCCGGCGTAGCTCAGTGGTAGAGCGAGGGTCTCATAATCCCTAGGCCGTGGGTTCGATTCCCTCCGCCGGCACCAAATTTTCTGTTTCGCCCTCAAGACATATCTGCGACGAATCCAAACGCCGCGAAGTGTAGGCAAGATATTGTATACTCTCCGCGTTCGGCGTGATCCAGACTGACCTGGAACACCGAATTCCAAAGTCTATAGTTGCTGGAGGTATTCTTGTCGCTCATCCGAAGCGGAAAGTTCAGCCTTGCACTGCTGGTAGTCTTAAGTTCGGTTCCGGTGGTACACGGGCAGCAAACGGACTCCGATCCTACAGAAGACAGCCAATTTCGATTCCGCTTTGTTGGCCCGCGAGTGGGAAACCGCATCGCGTCCGTTGCTGGAGTTGCCGGCGATCCGAGCACGTACTATGCGGGAGCGGCATCCGGCGGTGTATGGAAATCGAGCGACGGCGGGAATCGGTGGGCGCCAATTTTTGATAAGCAGCCTGCCGCCGCGATTGGTTCGCTGGCCGTTGCGCCCTCCGACCCCAGTGTTGTGTGGGCAGGAACAGGCGAGGCGTGGGTCATCCGCGATAGCGACGTGATCGGCAATGGAATCTATAAATCAACCGACGCCGGGAAGACCTGGACGAATATGGGGTTACAGGAGACAGGCCGCATTGGACGGATCATCGTGCATCCGTCAAATCCCGACATTGTATTTGCATGCGCGCTTGGACGCGCGACCGGCCCGCAGCAAGAGCGCGGCGTTTTTCGTACCGTAGACGGTGGCCAGCACTGGGAACGCATGCTTTTTGCGGGGGAGAACATAGGCTGCTCCGGGCTTTCGATGGATCCGCACAATCCGCGTGTATTGTTTGCAGGAATGTGGCAACTGGAGATGCATACATATGCGGAGTTGAGCGGCGGCCCGGGCAGCGGAGTTTACGTTTCGCGCGATGGCGGAACGAAGTGGACGCACATCGAAGAGCATGGTTTGCCTCATTCGCCTCTCGGAAAGATTGATGTGGCTGTTGCGCCGACGAATTCAAATCGTGTGTTCGCGCTGATTCAGACGAAAGACCAAGGTTCGGTGTGGAGATCGGACGACGCAGGCGGACACTGGAAGGCCATCGATTTTCAAAGAGGCTTGATTGGACGTGCGGGCTACTACATCCGAATCGCCGTATCCACGGGAAATGACAACGAAGTCCTGGTGGCGAACAGTTCGTTTTATCAATCGCTGGACGGCGGACAGAATTTTCAAGAGGTGCGCTGGGGCGGAGACACGCACGACATCTGGATTGATCCGGCAAATCCCGATCGCTTCGTGATTACGGACGATGCAGGGATGATCATCACTACCGTGCACGGACGGGGTTTTCACCGAGTCACGCTGCCGATTGGGCAGATGTATCACGTGGATGTCGACAATCAGACTCCCTACTACTTTTATAGCAACATGCAGGATGACGGGAACATGCGCGGGCCCAGCGCGCCGATCGATTCGCAGGAAACGGGTTGGGATCGCCACATGGGTGGCTGCGAGTCTGGTTTTACGGTTCCTGATCCCGGCGACCACAACATCGTGTGGGCCACATGTTATGGGGATGAAGTGACGCGGTGGGATGCGCGAATCAAAGAAGCGCGGTCTGTGAGCCCTTACCTTCATACGCTGGATGCGCCGCCGCCGGACATCAAATATAGGTGCCACTGGACCTCACCGCTGGCGGTGGATCCGTTCGACCACGACACCGTTTATTATGGCTGTCAGGTCATTTTCAAGACGACGAATGGCGGGCAGAGTTGGACGGTGACGAGTCCGGATCTCTCGACGCAGGATGCCAGCCGCATCGTCTCCTCAGGCGGAATTGTCGGCGACAACCTCGGACAATTTTATGGAGAGGTCGTTTTCGCCATTGCGCCTTCCAAGATACAAAAAGGTTTGATCTGGGCGGGCACGAACGACGGTCAGCTCTGGTATACGAAAGACGGGGCTGCCAATTGGACGAACGTCACCAAGAACATTTCCGGATTGCCGGCATGGGGAACGATCACCAGCATTGCTCCTTCGACATTTGATCCCGGCACGGCTTATGTCGCCATCGATTTTCATTTGATGGATAATCGCGATCCTTTCCTTTATAAGACGACGGATTTTGGAAAGACATGGAAGCCCATCAGCGGGAATTTGCCGAAGCATCCGTTGTCCTATGTGCGAGCCATCACGGAAGATCCGAATTGCGCGGGTTTGTTGTTTGCGGGGACGGGAAACGGTCTCTACTACTCGCTGGACGACGGCGGGCACTGGACGGTTCTGCAGACTGGCTTGCCACACGCTCCTGTCACCTGGGCGGTCGTGCAGAAAGATTTCCACGATTTGGTGATTTCCACGTACGGGCGCGGGCTTTACATTTTCGACGACATCACTCCGCTCGAGCAACTCGCCAAAAACCATACGGATGCTCCCACAGTCCTTTTTGAACCGCGGGCGGCTCATCGATTTGTCCACGGCGGCGCTGCGATGCTTAACTTTTCGCTAAAAGCGGCGCCCAAAGATCCGGTGGAAATCGAAATATTGAGCCCGGAAGGCAAAACGATTCGCAAACTCAAGACAAAAGCGCATGTTGGAATCAATCGCGTGAAGTGGGACATGCATTACGAATCACCGCGGCTTATAGCCCTTCGCACTGCCACTTCCGACAATCCTCACATTTGGGAGGAGCCGCGCTTCCGGGACTCCGACTCGCGGCCGATAACGCACTGGGGCATTGTTCCAGCGGAAGTGGGGCCCATGGTTGCGCCCGGAAAATATTCCGTGAAACTGACGGTGGCGGGCCAAAGTTTCACGCAGCCGTTGACGGTACTGGCTGATCCGCGGATTTCGGCTTCGGAAGCGGACATTCAATCATCGGTGAAGACGCAGCTTCGCATCCGGGATGACATTACACGGGCTTCCGATACCTTTAATCAAATTGAGTGGCTGCGGAAGCAAACCGAGGTGCTGGAAGCGATGCTCCGACCGCCAAAGAAGAAGGAGAAGGAGAAACCTCCATTCGCCGAACCAGACGATTTCGATGAGCCGGAGCCTGCTCCCGCGGAAGATGAAGCCCAATCAAAACGGAAGGCAGAACTTCTGAAGGTCGTCGAAGAGATGGACAAGAAACTCCAGGCTGTCGAGTTCAAGCTGGTTACGCCGTCGCAACTCAACAGTGACGATAAGTATTTCGTAGAGGCCGACAGGGTTTATCTCAATCTGATTTGGCTCAACGCAGAAGTTGGTCCAGGGGGCGGAGACGTTGCGGGTGGGGCGGACTTTGCCCCGACGGACACTGCTTTGGACTTGCTTCAAGGGATAGAGACGGAACTTGCCGGCGCTGTCGGGGATTACCAAAAGCTGATCGAAAAAGATCTCCCCGCGTTCAATCACACACTCGAGGAAAATAATCTAGCGGCTATAACCGCCTCCGCGACGGCTCAATGAGAAACTAAAAAGTAAATCGGACTTCCTAGCCGTGTGCTCAGCTCATTTCGGCTCTGCGGATGCTTTGGGAGAGACAGCCTCGCCATTGCGATGGATTCGCACGTTTCATTCGTTTTCATTGACAGGCGTCGGAAGAGTTGGGCAGGATGGCAAACCAAGTGGCCCCCCCCAGCGCTATCTCGCCATTTCTGCCGGCAGTCGTTTTTGTGAATCCCTCAGCGGGCGGCGGGCGTGCCCTTTCTTGCATTCCGCGGATCCGAAAAGTGTTCGAGGCGGCTTCTGTTCCTGCAGAGTTCATTTTCGCGGAGGGCTCCGGCGACCTGGAGACGAAAGCGCTTGCTGCGATAAAGGGTGGCAAGCGGCTTTTGTTCGCGCTAGGCGGGGACGGCACGTTTCACGAACTGGTGAATGCGGCCTACGGCGCTGATGTTGTTATAGGCGTTCTACCGGCGGGCGGCGGGAACGACTTTGCTGCCGCACTGCAAATACCTGAAGACACTGTCGCGGCCGCTGAAACGGTTCTTCGTGGCAAGCCAAAGTGGGTCGACCTCGCAAGAGTACTCACGGCGGATGGACGCGTGCGGTTGTATTCAGGCGGAGGCGGGCTGGGAATAGACGCGGCGGCGGCGGAACTTGCGAACGGTGCGTTCCGGCGTTTGCCCGGCAGGTCTCGGTATCTCGCTTCAGCGCTCTGGGCTTTCTGCGGTCACCGCGCGATCGGTGTAAGAGTTGAATTTCCCGGCAGTGATTTGACGTCGATAGAAATCGACGCCCTTGTGGCTGCGGCACTCAACACGCCGAGCTACGGAGCGGGGATTCGGTTGGCACCTGACGCGCGATTGGACGACGGATGGCTGGAGGCTGTGATTGTGGAAGACCTGAGCGCTTTTCAGGTTTTGATTCTGCTGCCACATTTGGCGAGGAGCGGTGAGCTTAGGACAGCGCGCGTCAAACGGTTCCGGGTTCGCGCCGTGAAATACAGCACAGACCGTGCCTGTTTCTTCCACGGAGACGGGGAGATTCTGGGGCCTGCTCCCGTGGAAATCGAAATAGTGCCCAAGGCCGTGCGAGTCCTTGCGCCTGAAGGGTAATGACTTTCCGTAATCCCGCTTTCGCGTAGTCTCAGGGCGTGTTTTTGTGAAAGACTTTGCGCCGGATATCTGGCCAGAATTCCTTCAGTTCGTTGGAGAGACCATCCCAGAGGATGAGAAACCCAAACGTAGAAAAGTTTCTACCTACCGTGCGGTCCTCCGCTGGATGGTAAATGTTTGAGAGTCCAGCGGCCACGGCATTGCCGAGCGACTCCGAAATATTAAAGCGATCGTGTCCAGAATCTGTACGCGTGACAAAGAGTCTGTTTATTCCATGATAGGCACGATGCGCGAAGCTGCCTCTTCCCAACTGGTAGTAGCGAGGGTCTTCATGAAGCAAACTCGGAAAAATGGCGGTAGTCATATACGTTCCGATGCTGTTGTCGGCGAAGGACTCGCCATAGCGCTGTCCGTAGGCTCCCCAGCCTTGTCCCCAGGACTTCGGATCATTCTTTGCCTGGGCTATGGCGGCAAGCGCGCCATTGAACGGATAAGCGGCCCAATCGAAAACGCCGGCCGTGGCGAGCCGAAATTTTTGACCCGAGGTAAGCGGGGGAAGAGTTTTGGCGGTTTCCACTGTGCCGTAATTCGGCAGTACTTCGAAAATGCGGTCGTTTACCGTGCCGGTTTCTTTCTCCAGCTTGCTTTTGCCTATTTGAGCGTCAGGCGAATCTTTGTCCTGCGCATCCTTGGCTTTGTCCTTAGATGAGTCCGCCGGTGCGGGCGCGGGTGATTGAGGTGCTGGCTGCTGAGCGAAAGTCGAAGAAGCAAGGAAGAGCAGTGCAATCAAGATTCGTACAGACAAATGGCTCGGTCTCACAATCGTCCAATCCAATCAGAACGCCGATTCTCTCTTGGGAGAAGGGGTTTGCAAAAAAGGGCTGACCGAGCATCCAGAAAGCCATATTGGGATTTAGATTCCTTGCCCGCGAAAAGGGTTTCATCGGGATCGCCGGCAAACAAGGTTTGTTATGGAGGATCGCGAAGGATCCCAATACCATTCCATTCGCTCAGCCCTTCTTCTTATCTATTTTCAAATTCAGCGTGATGTCCTTGCGGCTGTCAAAACTCGAAACAGTATGGGTCGCGGATTGGGAGCCTTCTTTTTCTGCATGAATTTCGTAGTCGGCATTGGGATCGAGACCGCTGAAACGGTATTTGCCGGTGGTGTCCGTGTAGGAGCTGCGCACTACGTTTGTGCGTGTGTTTTTAAGGAAGACCACACCTTCGGAGATAAGGTTTTCGGATTTGTCCTGAACGATTCCGTGGACGGTGCGGAGCTGGGCCTCGCGCTTGGCATCCTGCGCAAAGGCGAGAACCGATCCTAAGGCCAGAATTGCCGCCATGATAATAATGCGTTTTGGCGCTCTCATTTGTCTCCCCCCGCGGTTTCCATACGAAACACTATACGTGCTTCGCTAACTCCTGTCTTGGCATCCAGTGCGCGGCTTTGATCTGCGAATCCCTTTGCCCGTACCAACATTTCGTAGTTCGAGCCTTGAGGAACACGCACCGCAAATTCCCCGCGTGAATTCGTATAGCTGTCCCAGCGGTATTTTTTCTCATTGCGCCGCCGAATCTTCAGTTGCACACCTGGGAAAGCGAAACCTTTGGGATCGAATACCGTCCCGATAATCAGGAAATCGTTGGCATGGCTGTACTTTTGTTTTGGCTGTTTCGAGGATGACTCAGGTGCGGGTTGCGGGGTTTGAGGGGGCGGAGGTGCCTGCTCCTGTGCCCTGCCGATGAACCTATTACAGCAAATCAATACAAACGTCATTCCCGCGAGGATAAGCCACCGGGGAGTTTGCATGAGTCCGCTCCTGTCTATTTAGATGCTTGTGCTGGGGAAAGTGGATAGTGAACTGGGCGGCAGAAAAGGGCTATTCGTCGTCCTCTTCCTCTTCTTCGTCTTCCTCATCTTCGTCCGGAAGATCGCCGTTTTCCGCGGCTTCTTCTTCGTCGTCATCTTCTTCTTCATCATCGAGGTCGTCCGAGATGAGGTTCAGATGCACGGGATGCGTCTGGGAGACCTCAAGCTCGGATTCGCACTCGGGGCAGCTCAGGATTTCGCCTTCTTCGACTTCGTCTTCGTCCACGTCGATTTCGGTGGAACACTCAGGGCAGCGGATCACGGCTCCATCCTCCGTAGCAATGTTCGCAGGGCGGGGCCCTACAGATTGTGCCGCCGCCATGGCGTATTATATACCGTGCTGTGCTAAGTCAACTCGAATGCGCGGGGCGGCTGCTTGGATTGTAAACCGCTCCGGGGCAAATTCCTAAAGTGGCTTCCTCGCGAGAATATCCTGAACGCCCGATTGTCGGTGTTGGCGGCGTGATTATTGAAGACGGGCGTACTCTGCTCATTCGCCGCGGCAGCGAACCTTTGCGGGGGGAATGGTCCATTCCGGGTGGCACATTGGAGCTCGGCGAATCGCTGCAAGCGGGTGTGGCGCGCGAACTGCGCGAGGAAACAGGTCTCGACGTGCGCGTATTGGAGCTCATCGAAGTGTTTGACCGGATATTTCCAGATGAGAGCTTGCCGCCTTCCGAGGAGAAACGCCAGCCTCGCTTCCATTTCGTTATCGCGGATTATTTGTGCGAGCGTATCGGCGGCGAACCGCGGGCGGGAAGCGACGTCACCGATGTGGCGTTTGCCACCGAAGACGAGCTAGGGAAATTCCATCTGACAGAGACGGCTACCCGCGTCTTGAAGAAAGCGTTTGCCATGGCTCGTTCGCGGCCTGCATCAAGTTGATCCACGCGCGAAGCTCTTGACTTGAGGATTTTGACTAAGGAGCCTTGGCAATTTCAATGCTTCCATTCGAATCGGTCAGCTGCAATTGGCAGCCTCCTCCTCCAATTGTTCCGTTCAACGAATCCCCCCCGATGTTTCCCGTCGCGGTGACGGGTATCTCGGAGGAAACCCTGCCGAAAGAAGTCCGCGCGGAAACGTTGTAGCCCACGCCATCGGGTATGCGAACGTGAATGGAAGAAAACGACGTCTTGAGAGAGATGTCGCGGCAACCGCTGGCGGGACGCAGCGCAGTCACGTCGATGGCTCCGTTTTGATTGTCCACGCGGATGCGGCCGCCGATGGATTCCAGCGTAACGCCGGAGAAGGAAGTGGTGACGGTGGCGTCCCCTTTGATATTTCGCGCGGTCACCGAGCCGTTGTTATCATCCGCGGTTAGATTGCCATTGATTCGGTCGGCGTTGATGCTGCCAAAGCTGGTCTTCGCGTATGCATCGGCGCCGATGTCGGTGAGCGTGATCGCCCCGTTCCCAGTAATCGCGCGAATCCCCTTCGGCACGTTCGTCGCTTCAATGGCCCCAAACGAAGACTTCAGCGTGATGACTCCACGAATGTCACGCACGGTGATCTTTCCATTGGACGTCTCTGCGTCCAGTGCGCCGTTGATATTCTCCAGATCGAGGTTGCCGAAGGAATCGCGGATGGTAACGGAGGGTCCTGTAAGCGCGCTGGCTCTAACGCGGCCATTGTTTGTGGTGCAATTTACGCGGCCCTTCACGTCGCTAAAAGTTACGTTTCCAAAGCTGTCGGTGACGTCGAGGGAACCGGCGACCGAAGAAATGTCTACGTTGCCGTTGTTGTCGTGGACGGACAAATCGCCGCGAATATTCTTTGTATCCACGTTGCCGAAGGAAGTCGTTACTGTGGCCGAGGCGGCGCCGTCGAGAGTGATCGCTCCGTTGCCTCCCGTGATAGTCGCGCCACCCTGAATGTTGCGCGCCGTGATGCTGCCGAAACGGTCCTGGACGTCGAGAGTTCCTTTTACATCCGAAATCTGCACCGAGCTGTTCTTATTGTTGACGACGGCGTTGCCCGCGACGCTGGTCAGCTCGATACTGCCGAACGAATTGTTCAGATGTACCGGGCCGGCTTCCTGCACAGTGAGAGAGCCATAGCCGTTGTCAACTTCCACGGCACCGTGGACACGAGCGACGTTCACGCTTCCAAAGCTGTTGCGGATATTTAAAGGGGCATCCGCCGGCATGCCGATGTCATAGCTCACGGACCAGGAGGAATGTTTGCTGATATGAAACCACTTGCTTTCTTCCGGCGGGTAAATCGTGCGAATGCTCACGCCACCAGCGGTTTGTTGCACTTCGATTTGAATTTTTTGCGCGAAGGAGTCGGCTTCCTCATGCGAGCTGGCCTGTGCCCGGATGACAGCGGAAATCTTAACTTCGCGGCCGGCTTCTCCGTGGACCTTTACCTCGCCGAATTTGTGCTCGACGCGGACGGACTGTCCCGCGCCTAGAGTCAATGTCTTGTCAAAATTGCGAGTGACTTCATCCTGCGCGCGGCTCCCAGCCGCGAATGCCGGAGACGCCGCCAGCACAAGGACGGCGGCAATACCGAGGCCGCCCATGAGGCGCAAGCTGTGCAAACGCTCTCGATTCTTATTCGATACAAACAACTTCATCGCTTTTCCTCCAAAATGTCTTGCAGCGTTTGCTGTTTTTCCTGGTACATCGCCAAAAGTTGCTGGCGAAGATGCGCGTTGGATGGATTCATACCAGCCTGCGCACGAAGATCGTTGATGGCGCTATCGAGCACGAGCAGCTTTTCGCGATAGTTCGCTTGCAAGGGTGTCGCGGGGTTTTCGAGTTGGGGCTTGGCGTCCGCAGCCAGCTTATCGATGGCCTGCTCGTATGCGGCTTGGGCGCGCTCGACTTCGGCAAGAGCGGGGCTCTTCAGAAGCGATTGGTCGCCGCTGGATACGGGCTTAATGGGGTGCAAATAGAGCCAGCCGGCGGAAACCGTCAAGATCAACACCAACGCGGCGGCTGCTGCGGTTTGCCATCCGAGCGAAAGGCCGAAGCCAAGAGACAGCCAGTTCCAGCGCCCCGTGCGGGTCTTCTTAGCGGCAGCTTCTGCTGTGAGCGCTTGCTCGATACGCGTCCACAGAGCAGGCGAACCGGAGTAGTCGCGCAGTTCCTTCGCGGCGACGCTGATAGCCTTCCATGCGCGCAATTCTTCTGCGCAGGCCGCGCAGTTTGCGCTATGCGTTTCGAGAGCAGCCCATTCGGCGGGCGTGCCATCTTCCAAAACTCTGTCGCGATCTTCACATGTGATGTTCATTGGCGTTCACCGTGCTCCCGCAGTGCTATTGCCGCGTGGAGGCTCAAGTACCTGGCGAAGATTTTTCTTCGCTTGAAAAAGTGTGTTCTTCGAAGCCGTCTCCGTGATCTCCAGCATTCCGGCAATTTCCGCATGATGGAAGCCTTCGACCTCGTACAGCAAAAAAACGTCGCGCTGATGCTTGGTCAACCCGGCCAGCGCCCGTTCCAGCGCCATGCGCAAGGATGGGTGCGCGCCGGGCGCCCTCGGCTCCGGCCTCGGCGATTCTTCACTGTCGTCGTTGGCCACTTCTTTCTTGCGCACCCTGCTTCGGCGTGCGTCGTAGCACGTGTTGATGAGAATCCGGTACGTCCAGGTGACAAAGCTGGATTGACCGCGAAAGCCGGCGATGCTTCGCTGCACTTTCAAAAACGTTTCCTGCACGGCATCCTCGGCGTCGATCGGGTTGCCCAACAGATTGCGTGCTACGTTCTTCATGCGTGCGCCATGAAGCGCATAGAGGCGCTCGTAGCCGCCAAGGTCGCCCGTGCGGCAGCGCTCCGCAAGTTCGGCGTCCTCGGAAGGCACCGCACTCGTTGTGGCAGGCGCCGCAGTCTGGCTGGGGCGGCCTGTCAGGTCTTCGGAAGGTTCCACTCGCATCTCCCGTTCGCGCGGCACGGAAGAGATTCTAGTCTCCCAAGGCAGCGCAAGTCCCATAGTTCCCATTCCTGGCTCCTGGGATATAGACGTCACGGAGGGGCGGAATGTCAGGGCAAGGCTGTTCGCGAAGGCGTCAGGAGATTTACTTGCTGAAGGCTAAAGGACTGATTGCAGAGGTGATAGTGGGCGCGGTATCGAGTCCGAGGTAGATTTTCTTATGCAACAGGCTGTTTTCGTGCCCGATGATTAGATGAGTCTCCGGATCATCCTCGGTGATCAGCAAGCGCAGTCCCGAAGCGTCTTTGGGAACTGCGAAAACAAGATCCTTCGCGAAAGATTGGCCGGGACGCAATGGCTGTCGCAGAGAGCCCGAATCGCCAGCTAGATGCGCAAGCTTGGTTTCCCCTTCCGGAGACCGCTCGTATGCGTGGCCGTTCGCATCGACGAGCAGTACGCGGCGAGCGTTGGGTGTCAGCGGCCCGTCGCCTCTGTTGGGAGAAATAGTTCGCTCGTCGAACCAAACCTTGAGGCGAACGATAACAAATTGCCCTGGGGCGGACGCTTGCTGCAACTCTGGACCCCTGACACTCGCCGTTTGAACGCCTGAAACGGAATAGCCAATGTGACAATCGACCTCGCAAAAATACTTCCAGCCTCCCGCCGGCAAGACCTTCTCACTGCTCGCCAGCGAGACGCCGCAGAGCAGAAGCGCATAGCACGCAACAACCGTCAGAGCAACGGCGCCGCCGATGCGTACGTAGAGCTTGGAACGGCGCGCCGCTCCGTAAAGTAAAAACAGAAGGCTCGCACCGGTAGTGAATGCGGCACCGAGAAATAACAGCACAACGATCGGCGCCAAATGAGGCGTAGTTTCAGTCATCTTTTCACCCCGTTCAAACGAACTTATCCAGCAATCGCGTCTGGCAGAGCTCCGCGAGTTCTCTCTCGCCTGCCGAATTCCTCAACTGCACCCTCGAGGTCAGCCACCGTAAAATCCGGCCAGCGTTTCGGCAAGAAGACAAATTCGGCGAAAGCACATTCCCACAAAAGAAAATCGGAAAGGCGCTGTTCGCCTCCCGTCCGGATGAGCAGATCCACTTCTGTGGAACCGCCGCGAAGGACTTCCGCCAGGACATTCGAGAAGGACTCGGGCGAGAGTTCGGTGACTTTGTAAAAGCGGCAGGCGGCGTAATAGATCGCTTCGCGGGCGGAGTAATCAATTGCCAGTCGAAGATGAAGGCGCGTGCCGCTTGCAGTAGCGGCTTCGGAATCTGCTATGGCCTGGCGCAGCGTCGCAGGAATACGGTCTCGGCGCCCAATGACGCTCAGTCGCACACCCTCTTCGACACAGTGCGATGTCTCCACCAGCAAATATTCATGCAGAAGGCGAAGAATCGCGTTCACTTCCGAAGCGGGGCGTTTCCAATTTGCAGAAGAGAGTGCAAAAAGGGTAAGCGTGTGTATTCCCATGCGTGGTGCGGCTTCGATGATACGGCGAGCGGATTCGGCGCCGGCGCGATGGCCGGCGGAGCGAGGCAGGCCGCGCGATGTGGCCCAGCGTCCATTTCCGTCGGAGATGATGGCCACGTGAATACCGGAGCTCAAGACGGGTTCTGAACGCGTTGTGGCCAGGTGCTGCATGGTTAGGGGTTGCATGTTTTTACTTCTTTCTCCGCCGCCGGAAAAAGCGTCATAAACTACTCTGCTACACAAAGTACATAGGCAAAAAATATATGGGTCTTAACCCTCGCGCGTCGCGCGAATCAACGCTTCCATATGGTTTAGGTAGCGTTCCAACGCGCGCCGGCCTGCCGCCGCCAAGCGGTACTCCGTCTTGGGCAGCCGTCCATCAAACGATTTCGTGCACACGATGTAGTCTGCTTCCTCGAGCTTGCGCGCGTGCACGCTCAGGTTTCCGTCCGTGGTCTTCAGCAGCGCTTTGAGCTCATTGAAGGTCAGCGAGCGGTTCACCGCCAGCGCGCTGACAATCCCCAGGCGAATTCGTTCGTGGATCAGCCGATCCAGGTCCGGCGAAACGGCCTCGCGTGCGGAGCCACGCACGGCAGCGAGCGAGGCGTCGCGTTCGCGCGTGCGCTGCTGACGATCCTGGTGCGCTGTGGATGACTTCGCCATGCGATTCTCTTTATCCGCCGTGATGCCGGGCAATCCAGATTCCGAATCCGATTTGCAAGACTCCGAACCCCGCCGCCATAAACGCGTCGCCCCAGTGAGCAGGTGCAAAAAGTGCGGCTGCGCCGAGACTCATGAGGCAAAATCCCATGACGGGAACGACGCGCACCGAAAATGCACCGCCGGTCACGATCGCTGTTCCGTAGAGAAGCAGCCAAACGCCCGGAAGCGCCGCTCCGGCGCCCGCCGCGAATAGAGCAAAGGTCAACAATCCCCCAACGATGATCGGCGGCGCAAAGCTGAACAGGAATTTCCGGCCCGGGCCGGAAAAAAGAGCCGAATTCGCGCGATGCGCTTTCGTTGCGGCTGCCGGAGCGGCGATCGCTACCGCTACAAAAGCCTCAACGAGCCAAACTACTAACCATGCTCGCGGAGAAGCTTGACGAGCTGCAACGAAAGCAGCCGCAAGCGCGGTAATGCCCATGGCGACTCCGCCCCACCCGGGGACGGCGGTAAACTCGGCCGCGCTCTCCATCGTTTCGCGAATGTATTTGAGATGGTCAGCCGCGCGCGCGTCTATGGGAATAGGTTCGCGGTTGTTCGAGCGGAGAGGACCTGCAGCCAGCATCCCAAGACCTTATCTCGATCTCCGATGCTTGTCAAGTACTTTATAATATAAAGTGAGTGCGGAATTTTGAGCCTAGGACCGTTTCGGATAGCGTCCCCTGATCGCGTTCCAGCGGATGGTGAAAATGTCCACAAACATGTAAATGCTGTCTCGGAACATGTTTACCTTCGTTGCGGGTGAATGCCCCCAACGCACGGGTATTTCGATGGTCTGCAGGCCATGATGCCGTGCCAGATAGAGCAATTCCGGATCGAATCCAAACCGCTCTATACGCTGCTGCTCGAAGAGGATCTTGCAGGGTTCGCGCCTAAACGCTTTGAAGCCGCATTGCGTGTCGACAAATGGCAGGCGGAGAATCACACGCACGATCGTATTGAAGATGATGCCTGCGAACTCACGAAAATGTGACTCATGAACCGTAATAAGGCTCCGGTCGAGCGCCCGCGAACCTATCGCCACGTCGTAGGTCGTCAAAGCATCGAGAAGTTTTGGCGCTTCCTCGATCGGCGCGGAAAGATCGGCATCGGTAAAGAGCACGTTTCGGCCGCGCGCTTCCTGCATCCCATGGCGAACGCTGAAGCCTTTTCCCCGATTTACGCCGTTTGAAACGACGCGAAGGTTTGGCAGGGTTTTTTGAAAAGATTCGGCAACCTCGGCCGTACGGTCTTTCGAGCCGTCATCGACGACGAGAATCTCGGTGTCTCTTCCTAAAATCGGAAGAAAAGCTGCGATTTGCTCGAGAGTTGTCGGGAGGCGTAGTTCTTCGTTGTAGGAGGGGATAACAATCGAGAGGTCGGGCGTCGCGGCACTCATCGCGCCGGAGGTTCCTTCCATCCGTAGTAGCCGACGAGAGGCACGAAGCGGCACGCTTCCAGAGTGTGCGTCTCATAGGAATTCCCATGGCGTTCGAGGTAAAGCAATTCCTGATTCTCCGCATCTCCAACCGGCAAAATCATCCGGCCGCCCTCAGTGAGTTGAGAACGAAGCGGCTCCGGAACGCTGGGTGCCGCCGCGGCGACGAGGATAGCGTCGAATGGTGCAACATCCGGCAGACCGAGCGTGCCATCGCCGCAATGAACATGCACATTTGCATATCCGAGACGTTCAAGCCGCGCCGCGGCTGTGGCCGCAAGCTCGGAACGCGACTCGACAGTGAAAACGACTTTCACAAGCTGCGAAAATATTGCGGCTTGATATCCGCATCCCGTTCCGACTTCCAAAACACGCTCGTTGCCAGTGAGGTGCAGCGCGGAGGTCATCGCCGCGACAATATAGGGCTGCGAAATCGTCTGACCTTCTCCGATAGGCAAGGGCGCGTCTTCGTAGGCGCGCGGGCGAAACTCGCCCGGCACAAACTCTTCGCGGCGCACCGCAGCCATGGCCGAAAGCACGCGGGGATCGCTGATGCCGCGCCGTCGTAGTTGGCGCTCGATCATTTCAGCGCGCGATAAGGCAAATTCGTCGCCGGAGCCTTCTCGGGACGCATCAGTTCCGCTAGCGCGAAAAGGTTTCATCTTGATTTTTTTGCCATTCCGTATCTTTTTCAGTCGTTGCAACAAAAGTCACACGCGTCAGACCAGCGAAAGTGCCGCCGCGTGTTTTTCCCAAGCCCGTGTTTCGAGAATCTCCGCGATTTGCGCAATCGCAAGGTCACATTCGTCTTCGCGATTATAGAAATGCGGCGAAAGGCGAACCCCGGCTTTAGGGCGGTAGTCGACCAGAATCTCCCGTGCCAGCAGTTCACGACTCACCTCGGCAGCATGCGGGCAATCGACGGAAACCGTCCCCGCCCGCTCCGCGGGATTTTCCGGAGTGTTGACGCGCCATCCGCGCGCCTTTGCACCCTCTAATAGACGCGCAGTCATGCGCATGGATTTTTCTCGAATCCTGTCAATACCTGCTTTATTCAGAATGTCCAGGCCTGGCTGACAGGCGTACAGCGCGGGAATATGCGGTGTGCCGTTCAGATAGCGGAAGGAATCCGCGCGGCTATCGATGGCGCCTGTCTCAAACGCGAAGGGCCGCTGGTGCGCAATCCATCCCGTAATTGCCGGCTTCAACACCGAGCGCAAATCTTCTCGCACATAGAGATACCCGACGCCAGGGCCTCCGCA